>Ga0056112_1000654_pt1 | contig 9037 bp, 7 predicted proteins | sample WorMetilvaeELBA1_FD_55104 | JGI IMG/M metagenome (GOLD analysis project Ga0056112, IMG submission 55104) | Marine gutless worms symbiont microbial communities from Max Planck institute for Marine Microbiology, Germany - Olavius ilvae ELBA.1 ... | reverse complement strand
TCACGCACACTTCAGGTGTTGGCTGGACACGTTTGTGGGCTGCAGCCATTCAAACCGACTGCAGCCATTCAACGGGGACTGAATACCATCTATGGCTGAGTAGACATTGATCTCGCAGGTCAGCTCGGCCTGCAAACGAAAGGTAAGTGTGGTCGCTGACGACAGTCAGCTAATCTGCATCGTTCATTACGAGCGCAGCAAAGACACTGAGGTACGGCCGTTGAGCGATAATCAGTTCCGAACTATTTGCGATGCCGTACAGATAAGACAGTCTCAGCCAGTTGAGGGCAATCGTCTTGACAGCATATGTGCCAGTATTCCTGCACAGCGTGATGAAGTGCAGCACGGTGCACACAGGTGGTGTTACAAGAACTTCACCAATGTGTCCAGGCTGACAGGCCGCTGTATGCCGGTGACTGCTGAGACAGCTGATGATGTGATTACTCAAGCACGCAAGTCTGTTAGGTCAGTTGGTTCTAACTTGCAGTCAACGCTTTTTCCACAAGATGAGTGCCTATTCTGTGGCAAGCGCTGCAAAACTGCACATCGTTCCAAGGAGCCACTGACGAAGTGTGAAACAGAAACTGCACAAAATATAATCAAGGAATGTGCCACGGACAGACAGGATTTCAAATTACTGGGCAAGATCGATGGTGTTGACATGCTTGCGAAAGAAGCCCGTTATCACGAATCATGCAGACGCAACTACGTCAGACGTGATGATCGCCAGCCAGCATCATCAAACTTGTTGCAGTGACAGCGTGGCTTCAAAGACTGAACAAAAAGCAGCGTACGGCAATGCCTTCGACGTTGTACGCCAGTATGTTGAGAAAGCAGTGTTACAGTCTGGTACTGTTGTACGCATGTCTATGCTGCACAACATGTATCAGCAGCACATGGAGAGGCTGTACCCGGCTTTCTACAATCCAGACCACAACCTTCAGAAGCTGAGGCAGAAACTACTCGTTCATTTTGGTGACCAACTGCAGTTCTGGCATCCACAGAGAAATTGCAAAAGCGACCTCGTTTTCAGCTCCGACATTGATCTAGGAGAAGCTGTCGAGTCGGCATTCAATTCCCGAACGTCGGAGACTGAAATTTTACAGAATGCTGCTGCAATATTGAGGCGGGACATCAAAGACGCTCACTCATCNTCAACNGAAATGCCATGGCCACCGTCGGCGGATTTTCTGCATTCACAGGAGGCTGCAACACCACCGGTCTCNCTGGTCAATTTNTTGTCACAGGTCATCACNGGCAAGTCCACATCACAGGCGTCCGACAAATCTCGGAGATTGACGGCATCAGTTGCTGAAGACCTCTGCAGTGCGGCTACACAGGGCAAGTGGACCATGCCGAAACACGTGCTACTCGGTATGACCGTGCGTCATCTGACAGGCCGAGCTGACCTGCTGACAATCTTAAACCGATTTGGACACTGCCAATCGTATGCACGGATTATGGAACTTGACACGGCACTGGCTTACCAGGTCCAGAAAGCGGATGATGTACTGCCGTCCAACATCACGGTATCAGGAAACGTCGTTGCACATCTTTGTTGGGACAACTTTGACATCAACGAGCAAACTCCGTCTGGTGNCGGTACAACACACACAACCCATGGAATCGTTATCCAGGAAGTCGACTCGTCGGCTGTGGAACCCATGGAATGTGTGCCACAGGAGCGAACCAGAGAACGATGCTTCAAGTATACCGCATCAGCGCTGCCACCATGCTACACTAAACGGCATGTCGAGCCAACGTTTAGCCAGTCAGTGCTTGGTGAAGATCAGTCAGAACACACTGATCGTCCTTTTCCTATAACACATTCACCTCGTGACTTGATGTGGGCTATTTGTCGAGGTCTCTGCAACAACGACTGCACTGTTCCGGACTGGAATGGATGGATATCGATGACCACAGCTTCTGATGACACCAGACAGTCAACTGTGGGGTACATGCGACCAATCTTACATCCGCTGACAGACTATGCTACAGTCCAGGAATGTCTCACCAAGTCAATGCAAGTGTCGAAGAGACTCGACCAGCCGTTCACGTTCATCACTTTTGACTATGCAGCAGCGCGCATGGCGTATGACATCGTGTGGGAAAAGCCAACCTTGTACTCCAATGTTCTTGTGCACATGGGTGCTTTTCACACCATGTGTTCATATATGGGTTCATTGGGCAAGATGATGAACGGAAGCGGTTTCGAAGAGATCTTGATAGAAGCCGGTGTGTGTGCAAGTGGTTCAATAAACCAGGTAATGAATGGATCACACTACAACAGAGCAATGCGAGTCCATCAGCACATGGCTGATGCAATTGAAAGGCTCTTGCTGGATCGGTTCTTTACTGATACACCTTTTGATCTCTCGCAGTTACCGGAGTTGGTTTCGTTGGCTGAAGAACCGTCATTCAACAGAATGGTTGAAGTGATGAACAGCACAAGCTGCAGCGAGTTCATGGAAAACTACAGCAGCTTCCAGAATGATGTTAGAGGTGGTCGTCATGGAAAAACTGCTCAATTTTGGATCTCCTACTACGACTGTGTATGGGTGCACTGTTGCTGCACTTCGTAGAGTCCATAAAGGAGAATGACTTGCAGCTCTATCTACAGACACTTCGGCAGCTATGTGGACTCATGTTCAGCGCGGATCATCTCAATTATGCTCGGTATTTGCCAGCGTACTTTACGCATCTCAAAGCTGTCACTTCCACCAATCCTGAGGCTCACCAGCTGTTGAATAAATATGGCATCAGTGTGTCGCGGTCTGCTGTTCCTGGCTGCAGAAATGCCATTGACATGACCATCGAACAGACTATCAATCGCTCAGCTAAGACAGCAGGTGGTATTGTTGGCTTCAGCAGGAACCAAAATGCTTACTACCGATGGTGCTTAGCACGACACAAAAGAGCCATGTTTCTGGAAGCAACGCTGGAGCAAGCCGACATGGTATCAGACTCAGCCACTATGCATAAGACAACGCATGCTGCTGAGAGGAAGCACAGCGAGAGAGATGTNAAAAACCTGGTCAGTGCCTTTCAGAACTTCCTGAACCCATTCACGTTGCCGGATCACTCGAACGATTCTCTTTTCTGTCTTTCCTCAGGAAAGCCAGCAACAGCTGATGTGACACATGACCTTCTGAACTACGCGAGTCTGGGTGACCAGGCTGCAGGCAGCTTCATGAAAGACAGGCTGGTCGACCGCACAACAAAGTTTCACGACCCCATGAAGAAGCTCAGTCTGCACACATTTCAGTCAATGGCTGTTTCCAAAACACAGACAACTGATAGGAAGAAGGTCATCAGGGTCAAAGCTGAGCGCAACCTNCTGGGACAGTTGCTACTGCTATCGAAGAGTCATGACATCAGCTTCAACAAGCTGTTCANCTATCCACTTGGACCGATTCCTTGGTCACTGGCCACAGCAGACGGATCATTCATNAAGACCAACAAAGCACAGTTAATGCATCATCTGGAAGATCAGTCGCCAGCGCCAGTTGACTCAGCGGAGGTTGCTAACTGCACAGTCATCATTGACGGAAATGCCTTCCTGCGTTCACTCGTTCGTTTACCAGAAACGTTCGGTGAATTGGCAAAACTTGTCATCAGTACGTTGCCCAAAGGGAAGTCAGTGCACTTTGTTACCGATTCATATCAACCGGCCAGCATAAAACAGGTCGAAAGACTGCGCCGTGGAACATCTACCACTTTTCTCATCGGTGGACCTCTGACCAAATTGCCGAAAGACTTCTCTGCATTCATGCTCAATGCAGGCAACAAACTTCAGCTGGTCAAGTTCCTGTTGAATGAGTGGAAGTCTGTTCATTACGCTCGCTACGTCTGTGACTGTACCGTGTACTTCGTGTGTGAAGAGGAATGTCACATGTTGCATAGTGCTGATGGCGTCACAACTACTGTGTCATCTGTCCAGAACTTGTGGTCATCACAGGAGGAGGCTGACACTCGGATAATTCTTCATTGTCTGCATGCAGCTCAGTCACTGTGTGACGGACAGAAGATAGTTGTGCGTTCACCCGACACAGATGTGTTCATTCTTCTTTTAGCATACGCATCACGGATCACCAAACCTGTTCTGTTTGATACCGGAAGCGGAAACAATCGACGTCTGATTGATATCAGCAGCATTGCCTCCAACCTCGGTGACCAGATTGTTGAGGCTTTGCCAGGATTGCATGCATTTACCGGTTGTGACTGTACCAGTGCCTTTGTCCGTAAAGGAAAGACGGCACCTTTCAAACTCATGGCTGAAAATCCGCAGTTCGTTAAGGTGTTCCAGAACGTCGGATCATGGACAGGTCTGCCAAGTTGCACCCAGTTGACACAAATGGAATATTTTGTGTGTTGCATGTATGGGCAACCGCAATTCACGGAGACCAGCAAAGTACGCAGTGCCATCTTCGAGTCTCGGTATGGAGTCAAGCTGCCACAGTCTCTTTCGGCAACCAAAAGTTGTGGAATTGACCTCAGTCTACTGCCACCATGTCAAGCAGCACTGCGGAAACACTGCATGCGTGCCAATTACCAGACACTCATCTGGCGACAGGCGCATATTGCGTATCCAACCTTGCCATCTCCTGATGGGCATGGTTGGGTAAAAGACGCAGACGGCAATCTGCATATCGACTGGATTGAAGGCGACATGATTCCGCAGACGCTAGTTGACATTTTGGAAGATGCAGACGTTGAGGATGAACAGGCAGTAAGCTTTGAGGCAACCGAGGAGGATGATGAGGTGGATAATATCATTGACATTGTGTTCTCTGCAGATGAAGATGATGATGACTGACGTTTGACATTGCTATGCGCATCTGATTCGCTTGCGACATATGGCGCTAGAGAAATTTGATTGATTGATTGACTTATCCATGTAGTTTAATTTCCTGTTTCTGTGCAATAACTGCAGCTGTGACGTGTTCTCAACTTGCCTTACTGCTGTCTTTTTTTACTCTGTCTCTTCACTGTCATACACTGTAGACTTTCTCAGATGCATCTGACAATTGCGCAAAATAGTGCTACTGCACTGTTTGTTCAGGTGCAATGGCTACCGCAAAGTCTTCACAGCTACAAGTGCCAGTTCCTCGTCCTCTGTCTGCTCCCTCCCGTCCTGTCAGCGTTGTTCTCCTTGGCCATTCGTACATTCGTCGCCTGCGGGACTTCATGGATCACAACCCTGAATTCCAGAACCTAAAGCAGTCGACACAGGATGCTGTTGTTCGCACGTTCGGTCGTGGGGGTGCCACGTTACGTCTACAGCCTGACGATCACTGGATCAACTGTCACCTTCAGTCTGCACTTGTCTGTCGTCCTTCTGTGCTCTTCCTGCATATTGGTGAAAATGACCTGGAAGACCTCACCTGGCCTGAAATTGCCGACCATCTATGGGCACTCGTGACCTACGTTATCTCCGTTTCGCATCCTCGCGCCATCATCATCAGCCAGCTGCTTTGGTTTCCCAAGTATGAGGACAGACGTCATCAGATCACATCCGTCAACTCCAAGCTGCAGGAGTACATCAACACCTACCAGCCAGTCTGTGTGTCTGATCGTCCACCAACCAAAGTTGAGGTTCTTCAACATAAATTTGGTGTCTGGGGAGAAAACCGACAAGGAAACTTCCTGAGTGACCGCACCCATCTGACTGACCAGGCCATGCGCAAGTATTTCTACAGCATCCGGAACAGCATCGGCAAGCATCTTCAGGATCTTCTTTCTCAGTAGGGCCTCAACTGCAATCACGATTTCAGCGCCTGTGATTCGTTTATGACTACGGCGCCACATAAATTTACTTATTTACTTAGATATGATAACCTGGTTGGTAAGTTCGGTATTACAGACACATAGACGTACATGCACACACACACACACACACACACACACAGATAGCAGTGTCAACGTGCTGTTGGCTGCTATTCTGTGTTCTTGGAAACACATGCATTTTAGAAGGGGGATGACAGTGTCAACGTTCTGTTGGCTGCCTACCCTGAGTACGTAGGAGCACCTTTTGGCAATTGTAACTATGTAAGTGTGTTTGATGTTACTGTTTTTAGTAATTGTACATACGTTCTGTAGTTTCATAAGTGTGTTTGTTGTTTTACATGTTAGAGTTACATGTACATGGCTTTGTGCATGTGTAAGATGCTTGGCGTTGAATGTCAGTTGCGCTTGTAGGAGCCTATGGTGCTATGGTCTATGGTGCTGTTCTGATTTACACTTTTACGTGTGTTGGTGCTCGTATGTTTGTTGTTGGCTTTATGTTGGTTTCAAATTCACTCACATCCTGAAATATTACAAGTATTATTATCAAGCCACCAGCTGGGCTGTTTCCACATTACTTTTGCGGCTTTGCTATTGACGTCATATTTCAGTTAGCAGCTGGATAACATGCATTACAGTTTTCACTACGTAGACAATTGCAGTTGCACTTCTCTTATTATTTCTGACAGTCCTGTGTCTAGTGCTGTGATGATGTCGACGTACGATCAAACGGCACATCCGCAGCCGCTGTCTGTGGGGTCACTGGCCAACGCTCCGGCATGCAGTTGCAACAGTGACCAAGTCGATGATGTGACAACAGCACACTCATTGCCCAGTGGACCTGCACTCCATCCGGCATTGAGCCTTTTGCCTACTACTACTCNGACAGTTGATATGATTCAGACTGATGATGATGTAAGTAAGTAAATGTAGATTTATATAGCGCATCAACAAGAAAACAATCTCTAATGCGCTGAAGATGATTCAGACACCGCTTCTGATGATGATGCTGATGAAGATAATGATGATTCACATACCACGAGTGATGATGATGATGATGATGATTCAGAGCTCATGCAAATGTCCAGTGATGTAAATAAGACTTTTTTATCAAGACCAAGACCTCCATATTTTTTCAAGATCAAGACCAAGACCAAGACTTTTTAGTTAAGACCAATACCAAGACCAAGACTTTACCCGGACCACTGAACAGGTTATCATGGTCAAAAAAATGAACAAAACAGTATACACACGACACGCATAGCTGTGTATGAAATAAAGACAGTAGGCCTAATGTAAACTAACTCCGTAAAATGCATGAAACAGATTAAAGCTTGATTTTTAACCCGAACGTCCCAAATTGTTATTCTTAGTACCAGCTAACAGCTATTAGTCTAACCCATAAAAGTCTTGAAAATTCTCAAGACTTATTCGTCAAGACCAAGACCAAGACTTTCTTTTTTGTCCTCGAGGCACCTCGAGACCAAGACTTTGGTCTCGAGGACTACATCACTGCAAATGTCTACATACTGAACACGTAATGCATGTTATGATGGTCGACGCTGTGCTCACCTCCGCGTTGGTGACCGTCGGGCAACGCACATTGCACAACTCACTGCAATGAGCGGCAAAGAAGCACAGCCGAACTGTAATGTTCCTTGTATCACTCAGTGATAAGGGCATGTAAATTGTTTCAGATATGGCAATAATAGGAGGANATCGTAAGGACAGNAGTGTACCAAACGGTGATTGATCCACGNCTACAGTGACTCCATGCACCTTCAGCAATCCGGTTCCTGCAGTCACTGAACTTGCCACAACGTCCACTGTGTAAGCCCGAAGAATACATACGCTGCATGTGAGAACTGTGCGAACAGGTACGTAATAACCATGTGCTTGTCTACATTTAGGCTTTACTGGTTTTAGCTTGTCTATTGTCACGGTTGATGAACTGGCCTGCTGTGTGCTAGTATGCTAGTAGTGAATCAGTAATCACAAGTATGCATGTCGCTTTTTGGCATTGCATTAGTGGAGTTGCTGTGATAACATCCACTGAAGAAGTGTCTCATATCGTGTTGAGCTGATGAGTCATTGAGTCCTGTTGCATGCACTGAGATAATGATTGTCCTTAAACGGAATATGCCATCTATTTGCAATTGTCACATTAAATACACTGCCTGGCAGCCGTTGCTATGTGCAGCAAAAGGTTCAGCTTACTGAACGACTTTTGTAATGTTCTACTGACTCATCTGCATGGTTTTTATGGGATTCACAACAAATTTCTCTTACGATTCACGCGGTTGCCGGTTGTCAGGGCAAACCAGCTGCTTAGCAACAGTTGCTAATGACATCATCATGGTAACCACATCAAATGCCAGTGGTTGCTGAAGACACTGGAGAAGTGTCTCATACCACATTGAACTGATAATCATGTTGCTTCCACAGAGGTAATGATTGTGACCTTCAGGAAGAAACTCCACAAACGGGATATGCCACCATTTTGCATATGTAACATTAGCTGTGCTGCCTAGCAACCATTGCTATACACAGCAGAAGGTTCAACTTACTTGACACTCTTTTTTGATGGCCAACTGACTCATTTGCGTGGTGTTATATGGCATTCAAAACAAATTCACCTTACCGGTTCATACCGTTGCCAGTTGTCGAGGCGAAAGAAGCTGCTTAGCAACGGTTGCTAAGTATATTAGCAATTTTTTTCATTATGGTTTACTATGCATTTCAGTACTCACATCTAGCTGGTATAGAGCTGTTTATTTGGGTATTTATATGGTCAGAAATTGCCACGAAGCTCAGTGGACGTCCTTGCTATATGGCGTTTCTAGGTGCAACATGTCATTGGCTGTCCCATAATGCAGCAGCAGAGTTCAGCTGCAGCTCTGGCCTTTTCTTATTCCTCTATCTCAGGGGTATCCAAAAAACACTAGCTGCAATCCCCCCCCCATGGGGTGCACTATGCTAACAGTCAGGTCAAAGTCTANAATATACAAGAACTGATTTCCTAATTTCTTTATGATATGGTTCGTTTGAAACAAAGGTAAATGAGCAACTAAAATTCTCCACTGCATATTAACGGCGGTAAAGGGCTACGCCCATTGCTGGGTACATACCGAAGAACTGAAGCCAACCATGGATTCAGAGCCAAACATTGTACAGACTACAGAGAGTAAAAATTACGCAGTGGCTACGTTTACGGCGAGCCGTAAACATAGCCCGACGACTATTTTTACGGCAG
>Ga0056112_1000650_pt1 | contig 9096 bp, 2 predicted proteins | sample WorMetilvaeELBA1_FD_55104 | JGI IMG/M metagenome (GOLD analysis project Ga0056112, IMG submission 55104) | Marine gutless worms symbiont microbial communities from Max Planck institute for Marine Microbiology, Germany - Olavius ilvae ELBA.1 ... | reverse complement strand
CTACGACAATGTTACACATGCACACAGTTGGGTGTACAAAGGCGACACAAATCTACTGACAATGTTACGACAGGTCATGCAGTAGTTATGTGACCATTGAAACACAATCTATACAATTTACAAATTACTAGAGCCGTCATTCCTATACCATTAACCTTGGTATTTACCAAGTCTCACCATTCCATTACCATCATCAGAGGAGATATGCAATGCTAACTATCACGAATGGGTCTACATGGTTATTGTACGTGGGGTTTACTAATTCTACTAACTACACGTGGGGCTGAGACTTTATCCCAAGCACGCGTCCACCAACGTGGGACTTTACTATCTAGCTCCAACGTGGGGCCTTATGCTGGGTGCGTATCTTCCATCGTGGGGATTAAGTTTTCCAATGTGGGCTGTCCATCATTGTGAGGTTTTAACGTGGGGCGGTTTCTATTAACTCCAACGTAGGGCTGTGACTCTATTAACTTCACGTGGGGCTTAGCGTTAATTAACTTCACGTGGAGCTAAACACTTCTTATTTTATGAATTTAACTCGTTATAATAATGTACCAACCAGTATATCAGAAGAATAAAACACGAAACATTCCTCTCTCTATACAATAACAAGTTTTTATTTCTCTAACTTGTCGTTAAAAAAAAATGTGCATGTACTATTCATAACACACCACTGTCGTCATTTAACTGACGAGTGTCTGTTTGTGTCTTTCCAGTATTCTTATGGTAATACTACTGGTACGTTGAAAAGAAGAGATCACCGTGTATCCAATCTGATAACAAGGTATGCTATCACAATATTTCCCTTAATTAACGTATACGTATAGTCACAGTCTCTTGGTTAACCATTAATCGTTAAAACGCTGACAAGTCTCAGGTGGCATCTTTGAAGCAATCCAGTTATGAAACGCCTTCCATCGCTTCTGAGCTGCATCAAGCGATGTCGGTTCGTCATGTAGGTATTTCTTAAAATCAGATAGTAATTCTTTTTGACCAAAATCATATGCTTTGAGAATAATAGCCACATTATTAGCTGCAGTAAACACAGGTGTATTTGTCCACTCGTGGTATGTAGCTGCCGCCTGCCCAATTTCGTCGGGTGTGGTTCCTGGTGGCATATCTTTTCGGTACTGAATAATATCTGCAATCGGTGGACTCAAATAACGTCTAGGCCAGTCCATTGTAGATGGCATTTTCACCTTTTTAGCTGGTGAGCTGCTTGCAGTATCCAGTTTTCCAGTACTGGTAGACTGTCGTAATGTTTGCAACACAGTAGACTGTTTAACAGCGTGCACAGATTGAATCTGATCATTCCTTGCACGTTGACAAAGTTTTGTTTCTGTTGTTACCGGTTTTTGCGGTATGGTCGGTACTTTTATTGGCCTGGTAGCAATGCGAACCTCAGGATCTGCCGGAGGTACAAAGGGTGGATCAATATGCGTAATCTGCGGATTATCCTCCGTTTCACTGTCAGAATCGGGCTCCATATCCGGATGTAGGATAGATTTCTTAGATACCTTCGTGTCTTTACTGCACGATTCTGAATCTGTCTCGTCTATGAATGCCAGTGCAGAAGCTGTTGCTAAAGGGTTCATTATGGTAGTTTTACGTCGTTTATAATGAACAACAAGTTCGTCTGATGGGACGTTGTCGGTTTCATAGTCCCAGTTATGTAACAGAATCCCGTGTCGTCGAAGTAAATTCTGCGATTTTAATATTTTACTGCATTTAACACACGGATAAGTCAACTTCTCAGTTGTCTGCATTCTCTACACAGACTACTGCCACTAGTTAATGAACTTTATACAACAACTTTTATCTATTTACGTGAAAACCACTCTTATGCTCTCATATAACAGAATAAATGTCTTGACGTCATTAACTCGTTTTTCGGCTGCTGCGCTGCCGTAAATAAGTAACGTTTAACGCAAAATTTTATTGTCGCGTTGCCTTGTATTGTGGTTGTAGATATCAGAAAAAGAAGCGATCGCTCGTCTTAACTGGTGGAGCACAACTATGTCGTCGTTAACGCTGGAAATACACATACAAGATAATTAGTTTACACTGGGACAGGCACAATGGGTTGAACATTAAACATGCTAAGAAAAAGTTAATCGAATATATGCTGATTAGTTTTAACAAAAACACCTTCTATATTTACACACACAGGTCTATCGTTCCAACTTCATTTACCGACAGTTCTATACTGCTGACTGCAAAAAGAACAGAATCGCAGTCTCAGCTTTACAACTTACGATACTGAGCACACGAACGGTACTGCTCACGAATACGCAATGTTTTACTGGAATTACGAACCACACATCTATCGCCACTGTTCCATATGTTTGTTTACTCCGGAAAACATTACAGGGCTTGAATTTTAGGAATGATATGGACGGAATATGCTTCTCATATAGCATTTGTCCAACTGTTACACATACGATCTGCCTTAGCCTTGTTAGGTCTTAACTGGGCGTACCGGGTTATTGTTAGACAACCAACTCCAGTGGTTTCCGCAAAATTAACCGGGTTCCAGTTTTACTGACGTAACGTTGCTTCAGATCCAAAGAACCAGTCGCTCGGGCGACTATTAACCGTCAAGAATTATTACTGTTTCATTCCTGTAATGCTTACTCCGCAAAGATACTACGTTCCGACATTATTACAGGCTTACTGTAACTCGTGTCTTTTTGGGTTTCTCATTCCTTGACAGTCTTATAGTGCGATTCGTTTGCATACATTCGTACTAAACGACAAAGTTATACAATGCACAATACAAAACGGAGAAAATGGAAATTACTATTTAACTTCAATTAATCGCCTATTTAACACAAAGCTCGCTTTTATACAAACAACGGTCTACAGCTGTTTTATGTGAAATTATCAGAGATAACGTGCAGGTTGCCGTATAATTCGGAGAGGGCGAGTGCGGAGTTGCGATGCCGATGTCGGAACTCCGGCGATTGCCATCTCGTCTGGTAATACGGACGTCTCGATATCAAAGTTGTNACTGGCGGACGACTTGTTCTCTGAAACNAGTAGTTGCGANTGCTCGTTCGCTATGCAGTCGTCAGCCACTGCATTTCCGTTGCTGCTCTTGACCGTTGTTTGGTTGTTACCGGNATCCAATAGTAGATGAATTTGGCGTTCATCATACTCACTTGGCTGATTCGAGAGCCAAGATGTCGGTACATTTTCCGCTGTCCANGCCCGCAGTTTGTCAACGTGGGCTATGAAGGGTCTAGCGCGTCGAGATCGCTGAATTCGGTAATTGACCGGGGGCAATTCTTCAACGATCAAGTGAGGTGTATACTTCCGTTGCCACTTCTGCTGTTTGCCTGCATGCTTCCGTGGATTGAAGTACAGGACCCACTGTCCTCTATGGAAGGTCTGTGGACGTACACGCAAATCGTAGCGTCTCTTCATCCGTTCAGCTGTTGTGCCCAAATGCTGCCGAACTACATGATGTGCCTCTTTCATTCTCTGCTCCATCTCGATAGAGTAGTCATCGTAGGATGATGGCGTGTCCTTGCTCGGAATCCCAAAGACTACGTCAGCCGGTGCTCTAGTTTCTCGAACGAACATTAGGTAGTTGGGAGTGTAGCCCGTTGACTGATGCAGAGTAGAGCGATATGCTGCCATCACGTATGGCAGGGCAAGGTCCCAGTTATGCTGGCTGTCGCTCACTACTCGGCCCATCATTGCATTCAATGTTCCATGAAACCGTTCGGCGACCGAATTGGTTTCGGGGTGATAGAAGCTGGTATGCTGCTTGTCGATGTCGAGGAGTCGGCAAATTTCACGCATCAGCTTCCCATCTAGTTCTCCTGCGTTGTCGGTCAAAAGCGCTACTGGCGTTCCCAATCGACTAAAGATTTGCTCAACGAGAATTCTTGCGATGGTTTTGGCTTCCTTGTTGGGTAGCGGGAATGCTTCCGCCCATTTGGAGAAGGCGTCCACACATGTCAAAATGTACTTGGAGCCACGGACGGTTCTCGGATGTGGACCGGTGATGTCAACGTGACACCTTTCCATAACGCTGCCAGTGAGCATTGGTTGAAGAGGTCCTGTTCGGGGAAGATTTCCACGATGATAGCGACTGCAGTTTTCACATTGCCGGCAGTATCGCTCGACATCCTTCCGCCATCTGATCCAATATCCTCTCCTACGTACTTGATCGATGGTGGCTCGGAAAGCGCGGTGTCCACCTGTCATTCCCTCATGACATCTTGCGATAAACTCTTTCCTTTTTATTGCCGGAACAACTAGTTGTAGTACGGACGTTTGTTGATGATAGCGATTTGCTTTTCGATACAACACTCCGTCTATTACTACGAGACTGTTCCACTGTCCCCATAGATCTTTCGTAGCTGCTGACTCGGTGATGAATTCTTCTGGCCGTGGCTGATTGTGTTGCGTGATTCGTCTCTGAAGGATAGGACCAATATCTGAGTCTCGTTGTTGAAGTTCAGCCATGGATTCCGTGGCCGGACTTGACTCACTGTTCTCGTTGGACAGTTCTTCTTCTCCTTCTGTTTGAACAGTTGCTCCTCTGGCATAGTAGACATCAGCTGAAACTTCGTCCTCACTATCGTTTTGCGGTCGTCGAGAGAGAGCGTCTGCATTCCGATGCTGAGTTCCAGAACGATGTCGGATTGTGAAAGTAAACTGCTCGATGTATGTCTGCCATCGGGCCTGTTGTCCTATTGGTTCTGGTGTCCTCCGTAAGTACTGCAGAGCAGAGTGATCTGTTCGAATGATGAAATGTCGACCGAGCAGATATTGTCGATACGATTTCAACCCATATACTACTGCCAACAACTCGCGACGTGTAACGTCGTAGTTACGTTCAGGTCGTGATAACGTTCTTGATGCGTAAGCGATTACGACTTCTTGTCCATTTTGCTCCTGTGAGAGTACTGCTCCTAATCCATAATCCGACGCGTCTGTATCCAGAAAGAAGGTACCTTCATCTTGTGGCATTCCCAGAATTGGGGCTGACACTAACTTTATCTTTAACATCTGAAATGCCCGTTGCTGTTCATCATCCCAACGGAAGGGTGCGTTCTTTTGAGTTAACAGATACAGCGGTGCCGCGACGTTGGCAAAACCAGCAATGAATCGTCTATAATACGAACAAAGTCCAATGAAGGATCGAAGCTCGGTCAGGTTTTGAGGAGTTGGCCAGTTCTGGACAACTTCAATTTTCTCTGGTTGAACTTCAATTCCTGCCTTCGTTAGGATATGTCCAAGGAAATCGACTCGTTGTCGAAAGAATGAACATTTCTTTCCATGTAGTTTAAGATTTGCACTTCGCAAGCGATCGAAGATTTCTCGAAGTCGATGCAGATGTGTATCAAAGTCCTTGCTGAAGATGATGATGTCATCTAAATACACTAGGCACGTTTCATACGTTAGTCCGCACAGGACTAAATCCATCAGTCTCTGAAAAACAGATGGTGCGCAAGTCAGACCGAACGGCATCACTCTATAACGGAAACAGCCTCGTCGGGTGATAAAAGCGGTCTTGTCTTTGTCTGACTCACGAATGGGAATATTGTGGTATCCTGAACGGAGATCAAGTGTTGTGAACCAGATAGCACCGTTCATGGAACTGAGGCATGTGTCAATGTGTGGAAGTGGATATGAGTCTTGATACGTGACGGAATTCAGACGTCGATAGTCCACACACAACCGAAAGGAACCGTCTTTCTTCTTTACTAATACGATATTGGAAGCCCATGGACTGGCTGCTGGTTCAATCAGTCCGTTCTCCAATAGTCCGTCGACCTGATTGTCGATCTCGTCTAAGTGTGCCCGTGGATGTCGTCTTAAAGCCTGTCGAATTGGGCGATGACCGTCAGTATCAATTGAATGTTCAACTAGCGATGTTCGTCCCATGTCGAAAGTTCCTGTGGAAAAGATGTCGCTGTATTCCGTTAATAGATTTCGTACACGTTGGTGCTGATCGTCTGTGAGTTCTGCTGGAATTGTTTCCATTACTGATGTGAGAATCTGCGATCTTGCTTCCGATTTGTCAGTGTTCAAAGCAGTGTTTGACGCAACTGTTCTCTTATCTTCACAAGTGGTCACCGCAACTGGTCGTCCAATTACCGCTCCTGCCGCTAATAACTGGGGTCGACGAGTTGTGTTAGCGACACATATGTCGAAGCGATTTCTATCGTTGGGAAGCAGAGTGCGTCCCACATAGACTCCTTGTTTTACTTCGCGAGTTTCGATCATGACATCGTCACTGGGTTTCTTCGTGGACAAGACAGTCATGCGTGCGGGTATAACGACTTGAGAGCGAGGTGGTATCTCGACTGGCTCTCGTACCATCACTCGTCGACATCTGTTATATCCTTTCTGCGTTAGGGTAACGGCTGGACATCCGTTAATGCTTAGGTTTCCGGTGCCGAAATCCCATACACATTGATTTTCTTTTAACCAATCGGCCCCCAGCATTACTTCTTCGAGATCATCGGATATAAGTGCTGGAGTCCAGATGCATCGTTCATTGAGAACAAACGGTAGATAGGCTTCTCCGTAGATCTCAATTTCCGTATTGTTTGCTGCCCATACTTGTTTCGTACTAGACCATACTTCGATATCGCCGAAACTGTTGATTAGTGCTTTGGGTACCAACGTAGTTTCACAACCACTGTCGACGAGACAGAAAACTTCTTTTCCGTATAGTACCAATCGGATGTATACGTTCGCTTGGTCCTGTTGCTTTGAACCACGGTTTGCGAAATTATCCGACGGAGGTGAATAAGTGTTTCCTTGCACTCTCATTGGACAATTCCGACTAAGGTGTCCGACAACTCCACAATGCCAACAAGAGATGGGATAGGAAGGTGGTCCGCGTTGCACATTCGAATACGTATTTTCAACTGGCCGAAACGCTGTCATTGGTGAGGTTGGTTTCTCACTCCGTGGGGTGACCGTTTTTTCCGATTGATGTGGAGCTATTGCTGAAGGTTTACTCGCACCTTTCGAATGGGTTGATAATTCTTGTGTCGTACGTTGTTTCTGTGAGATGAGTCGCTTCAGTTCCTCACACTGCTTATACATGTTGGTGGATATCTTTGCTAAATCTGACTCGATTTTGCATATTCGACTGCCGGAATCTGAGTCTGATGTTGGCTTCTTATCCACGCTTTCTGGCTGTCCAGAAGCTCTCACTTTCTGTCTTACTCGATCGGATCGTTCCTGTTCTCGAACAGACATTTTGGTTGTTTTCACCCACGCTTCTAGCCTTAAAGCGATTCGGAGTGCTTCGTCCAATGTTCGTGGCATTCGTTCCTTTATTTTTAATGCGAGTTCTGGATCGTTTAGTGCTGTCGTGAAGTGGTCACAAGCTATTTCTTCCCGAGCTTCTGCCGTTAATTTCGGATAAGCTAATGCCATCAACCTTCGAATATCGTGGTGCAATTCCGACAACGTTTCGTGTGGTCTGCGCTGCCGAATTTGCAACTCAGCACGGTATTTATCGGCCTGTCGTTCTCCACTGTAACGATTTTTTAATACTGATACCAGTTTCCGAAATGAACTCGTGACAGTTCGATCTGTGTCCCATAGGATTTGGGCAGCATTGCCGGTGAGCGCTCCCTTCAGAAACGCGATTTTGTCTCTTGAGGACCACTGATTGTATTCCGCACAGTTCTGGAAATGGGCCCACCAAGATTCCCATGAACTGGTACCGTCAAATTTCTGCAGTTTGATACGTAGTTGTTTCTGACTTTTCTCAGTCTTGACTGCTTCGTCATTCGGTGAGGAAGTTTCATCTGACCGCCGTAATGCGTTTCTATCAGAATCGTCTTCGTCACTACTACTAGACGAACTGTTCCTTTGACGAGCTTGGTGATCTCGTCGTCGCGATAGTTCGTTTTCTGAATCGCTACTATCGTCTTTATTTTGTGAATGCCCTCTTGTGCTTTTACAGAAGGAACGCGAACTCGATTTCTTTGTCGATCTCCTTGCTTTTCCTTCACTGTCATATTCCGAACTCGAGGACCATCCATGTTCTCGTCGTTCAGTCCGAACTGACCTTTTACTCTGATTTTGCTTACTAGGACGATGTGCTCGTTCTTTACTGTAAGCGTGATCTTTTGAATGACTCGGTTTCCTATCGCGCGAGCGATGTCTCTTATGTCTGTTGAATTTCTGAATCGTCTTTCTCTTTTCTACGATGGGTGATAGAGGTTTCTTCTGACGTGTATTTTGCGGTACTTCAACTTGATCGAATTCTGTCTGAACGTTACCTGGGTAAGTCCTTCTTCTTTCACTAAACGTCTGTGGAAATGGATTGCTCGCTTCTATTTCATACACAGGTTGATGGAAGCTTGGCTGTGTGTAATAAACTGGGGTTGGTCGTACTCGAACATTCTCGCATTCGTTCATTGCCAAGGTCGGTTGTGGCAACCTCTGTTGGGCACTAGTCATTGGACTAATGTTTGTTTCGACATTGACTGGCGGTGATTCTTTATGAGATTTACTACCGGTCTTTATTACCGATGTCGTGGGTATCTCTCTGTGAATCGAGTGATCAGCCTGTCGATCACTATTCGTCCTTCTACTGCTATTGGACTGAACGATTCTCGGAGTCCGAGGCGGTGAATTGTCATCAGGATTTCTAACGTCCTCGCGTGGAGTTCTTGTTATTACTGATGAGGACCATTCAAACAAATTGCGTAGTGTTCGCATTCCGGCCGTTATGGGAGATCTCCATATTGCTGGCCTTTGACTGGACTGACTGACATTCGGACTTTGAGTATCAGAGCTTTGCGGATCTATCAATCGAGCCCCAGGTTCGGGCGCCACTGTTACAACCACCGGTTTCGACTCTGCTTGGCTTCCGGCTAGCCTTGCGTTCGTAGACCTCAGGGACGGTCGACCGGTGTGTGTAGTCAGAATTCTTCTATCCATTGATGTGGGCTCTTGGATTGAGTCCGCCTCAGCATCTCCACTTTCCACTTCGTCCGAGGGCTCATCAAAGTTCCCTATTACTTCTTCGTACTCTTCTATTATTACGTCTGGTTCGTCCGTCATTCTGTCCATTTTAGTTTCCTAATGGACTCGCGTTTTTGATAA
>Ga0056112_1000647_pt1 | contig 9139 bp, 2 predicted proteins | sample WorMetilvaeELBA1_FD_55104 | JGI IMG/M metagenome (GOLD analysis project Ga0056112, IMG submission 55104) | Marine gutless worms symbiont microbial communities from Max Planck institute for Marine Microbiology, Germany - Olavius ilvae ELBA.1 ... | reverse complement strand
AGCATTGTAATTAGCGAACAGGAATCGGTAGATGCCCTGGATATCCCTCGGATGTCCCGCATTCAGTCGATCCGGATGCCCCTCGGATGCCCCTTGGATGCCCCTGGATGTCCCAGAGAATATGCGGGTGCTGAAGTCCTGGATTCCCCGGATTACCCTCGGATGACCCACATTTGGTCCATCCGGATGATAGTGGATGCCCCGGATTCCCCAAAAACTATAAAAGAACGCGTAGCGCGACGGTCAAAAAAGGGATGAAGCTGAATGAAGCTGGAGTTAGCTTAATAAAGCAAAAAGCTACTTGAATCTAGATAACGAGCTAGAAAGAGGCAGAGCCTGAGAAGCCACAGCAGATCGGGTTAGGATCTAACCCTTAGGAGGCTGGACAAATAGTGGTCCGGATTATAGTTGCTGTGACTGAGAGTATANATATAGGCCTTAGTATACAGGCTTATAGTGTTTCTAGTCAGCCTCGCCGCCACATGCTGAGATTGCGTTGTGATATATAGCTGATGTAGATTTTGCTCCATAAGCCTATCTGTATAGCATTTGAGCAAGATTTGACTTTAAAGTGTTCAAACGTTCTTCATGGTTTAATTCGTTCTGAGTGATTGAAGTTATGTTCAAGTTTTCTTCATAATATACGTATTTTAAACGAATACCACTGCTGTTGTATATGAGTTATACACACACATTGGACTGAATACAAACAAATAATTCGACGATGGACTTGACCAATACGATCAATGGAAACACTGACTTCTCTTCGAGTCGCGATAGGAGAGGAATTAGTGCAGAGTGCAGGAGGAACGTCCCACTCGACCCAGAAGTGACTTTGAGAAGGAAGAGCCTCATAAGAAATAACAGTGGAAATAGTGGAGAAGACCGCGACATGATCGAGACAGCAAGATCATCTTCTCCTCTAAGCGGACGACGATCTGGACCTAGTCAGACGCCCGACGCATTTTCCACAAGTGGCGCCCAACGTGGGGCCTTTCCAGGTCAAAGCGAAGGTCGAGGTCCACCCGAAAACGAAAGTTATGATGTTGAGAATCCAGCTGATGCTTGTGTCGCATCACTCAGCGCATCAATCAATCAGCAACCTGTTCATGACGACGAACGGTTGATCATCCGTTCTGCGTCCGATGCTGAAAGCACTGAGACGTCTCGACCATGGATATACGTCGATAAAGAAGTATCTATTCGTCGACCTAGTTGTAAATCGACTAAAGACAAATCAATACGTGCTGACAAACTCAACAAAGAACGTGAAAGATTGGAACGTGAAATCAATCGTTGTCGTGCTAAATTACAACAAATGGCTTGCAACGGCACTGAAGGACGTGAACAATCTACGGTTGAGTATGATAGGCTACCTTCAGTGGGATATGGAGCATTTCCAGAGAGAAATTATTACGAAGACAGAAACGAACACGATTGTGACGATTCAGCTAATCGTATGGTGCATAAATATATGTGCCATCCCAGCACATTTCAACATCCAGCATCTGCATCCTCCGATACACACAAGTCGTCAACAAAGTTTCGGCATGCTGCGACCACTGAGAAAGAGTGTCCTTCTCACGTACGCCGTCCTGGTAGCTATTGTCAGCAGAGTATACAGCATTCTAAGCAACAGGATGAAATAGTATCAGCCCCAAGGGCTGATTCGATATGCGACGATAGGCAGCATTTCAGACAGAAAGGTCAGCTGCTAGACTGCAACGAAAGCGATGATCGTAGCCGCAGACGAAGTCGTCATAGAGATCATGATCGTCACCAACATAGACGTCACCGGAGTTCTACTTCAACATCGGATGACTCCCGTAGTAGATCTCACAAAAATCACAGTGCAAGGCATAATATGAGACCCGAAAAGTTCAACGGAACAAGCACGAGTTTGGAAACTTTCCTTATCCAGTTTTCCAACTGTGCTCGTTACTGTCGCTGGACAGAAGAAGACAAACTGGCCTATTTACGTTGGTCGCTTACTGGAGTAGCAGCCCAGTTGCTTTGGGGAACTGAAGATCTTACATATGAGCAACTTGTTGAAAGATTGAAATGTCGCTTCGGAGGTCAGGGGATGGAAGAACGCTTCCAGACAGAACTACGCTGCCGCCGTCGTAAAAATGGAGAATCTATCCGTGAACTGGCGCAAGAAATTCGCCGCCTTATGATTTTAGCTTACCCAGGTGAGAAGTCGAATTTATCCGAGCATATCGCCCGCGATTTCTTTCTTTCCGCCTTGGATAACCCCGATTTGGAGCTGAAGATCCGCGAACGCGAACCTGCAACGCTAGACTCAGCAGTGAAAATTGCCCAGCGNCTCGAAATTTTCAAAAGCGCTGTCGGACAGTCTTCAATCGGCCGTCAACGTCTGTCGCGCCAGGTTACAGAAACTGCGGGTTGTACTACGCACAACGACTTAGAAGACAGAGTTGCATGCATTGAACGTGATCTACGAACTACACAATTTTCAGCCGTGGATGAGCAGACACCTTCCGAGTCGCTTAGAACTAAAAGTAAATGTACACAGCGTACTTGTGCCATGTCAACCGACAGTGAAAAGGACTGGAAGGAGCAACTTCTGAAGAAGGTTAGTGATCTTGAAACTGCTCAGCGAATTTCAGAAGCTCAGTCGAAGAAAATCTCAGCAGAAAACGATGCTCTACAAAAAGAAGTCGGTCGTCTTCGCCATCTTGAACAGATGAGGGCAGTACCTTCAACAAATGGACCCAGAACATCTTGTCGTGATAATGACGCTACTACAGTTAAACAAACAAGGAACTGTTACAACTGTGGAGAGGCTGGACATCTTTTTAGAAGATGTCCATATCCACGTCGTAATAAGAATGACAGTCAGATCTGCGACAGAGTCGAGCCGACAGCGTTGCAAGTCAACGGCACTTGCGAGAACACAAATATTTCTAAGAGTTGTCATGATACATATCTTCGAGCCAGAGTTGACAAACGCCTGTGTAATTGTCTGTTAGACACAGGGAGTGATGTTTGTATAATTCCGGCTTCTTTTGTAAACCTGTCACATGTTAGAAGCACGTCGCGAACGCTTAAAGCTGCTAACGGCACTTCAATCAGTACCCTTGGTGAAATTACATTACCTATGGAAATCGGTTCGTTTCACACTACTGTGACCGGTCTTGTTTCCGACCACGTGATGGAAATTATGTTGGGAATTGACTGGATGGTTTCAAACAATGTTGTCTGGAGTTTTGGACAGTCTATGATCTGGATTGGACCANATTCTTTTACACTGTTAAGTAGATNGGACGACCGGAGTTGGTGTCGACGCGTTGTACTCCAAGAAAATGTAACAATTCCAGCGCGGTCAGAAAGCGATCTTCTAACTAAGGTCGTGTTTCACAAACTACCTGCTGCAGAGGACAATGGATGCTGGGGGACAGAGCCGAATGTCGTAGACACTGGAATTCACGTCTCACGTACTCTTCTACCGTGTAATCAGTGGTCAGACCTGCCAGTCAGAGTAATGAACGTTTCCAGTCAGCCTGCCATACTTAAGTCTGGAACAGTTTTGGCTAAACTGCAACCATTGGAAATCGTCAACGAGAATACAGATGAAACAGAAGAGAAGTCAACTCAAAATGATCAAACTTCGATCACAGACGATGGAGGTCAAGAGGAAATTCCTGAGTGCATTAAAAAACTGATGGAAGGAGTGGATGATTCTCTGCCAGAAAGTACCTGTTTGGCACTTTTAGACATTTTGAAAGACCATGCCGACGTTTTCAGTCAATCAGAGTATGATTTGGGAAGAACTGATATTATCTCACACCGCATCGATACTGCCGACGCAAGACCTGTGCGCCAGCCTCTTCGCCGCTACCCGCCTGCGCATATGGAGGCTATTTCCACGCACGTCGACAATATGCTAAATCAGGGCATTATAGAGCCTGCTTCTAGTCCTTGGGCTTCGAACATAGTGCTGGTGCGCAAGAAAGATGGTTCTCTTCGCTGTTGTATCGACTACAGACAGCTTAATGCTGTGACAAAGGGAGATGCCTACCCTTTACCGCGAATTGACAGTTGTTTAGATGCTATGTCTTCAGCCAAGTGGTATTCCACGATGGACCTCCGCTGTTCCTATCATCAAGTCTCCGTGGACCCTAAAGATAGAGATAAAACTGCCTTTATTTGTCCTCGGGGCATGTACCGCTATAAAACAATGCCATTCGGTCTCTGCAATTCTGGAGCAACTTTTCAGCGGTTGATGGACGTGGTCATGTCTGGACTTCATCTCGAAGTTTGTCTGGTCTATCTTGATGATATAATTTTGTTTTCGACCACTGTGGATGAACATCTCGAAAGACTGGTGCGAGTTCTGGACAGACTTCGCACAGCTGGCCTGAAGCTTAAGCCAGAAAAGTGTTCTCTGTTTCAAAAATCCGTGTCCTTTCTAGGTCATGTTGTGTCAGAAAACGGTATATCTACGGATAGTGCAAAAACGCAAGCCGTAGCAGCTTGGCCTACACCTACAACTCTCAAGGAGGTCCGCTCTTTTCTGGGCCTAGCNGGATATTACCGTAGATTCGTGAANAACTTTGCTCAGATTGCCGCTCCTCTTAACGCGCTCACGAGGAAAGGGGAAAGTTTNAAGTGGACTNCTGAAGCTCAGGCGTCTTTCAACACTCTGAAAGCCATGCTAACTTCACCACCTATATTGGCGATGCCAAATGATAGTGGAGATCTCATATTGGACGCCGACACTTCTGATCATTCTCTTGGAGCCGTGCTATCTCAGGTGCAAAACGGTAGAGAACGTGTGATAGCTTACGCTAGCCGCTCTCTTGACCGACGTGAAGTGAACTACTGCATCACTCGCAAGGAACTACTAGCCGTCGTCTATGCAGTAAAATATTTCAGACAGTACCTGTTGGGGCGGTCTTTCAAGATTCGTACGGATCACGCCCCTCTTACGTGGCTCCGTCGGACTCCCGACCCTGTTGGCCAACAAGCAAGATGGTTGGAAATTTTGGAGGAGTATGATTTCCAAATTGAACACCGGCCAGGCGTGACGCATGGAAACGCCGATGCTCTTTCGCGTCGACCGTGTACTATTAAATCTTGTGTTTGTCGGCATAGTTGTGAAACGGATTCAGTAGATGGCAATGCAGTCGTTTTAACTGTGGCTACGATCGTTTCAGCGGGGCCGGCCGATCGTCCAAATTCTGAACTTATAACAGCAGAATCAGCTTCATCAACATCCTCAACGCCTGCTGTCCAGAATGCTTCAGAAAATCAGGCAGAAAAAGAAGTGCCTGACTCGCCGATGTGCAGCGTAGATAACGGAACAAATTCTCCATCCGTCAGTTTTTGGTCACTTAAAGGTCTCCAAGAAGCACAAGAGGGTGACCGCGATATATCTTACGTTATCGATCTTTTGCGACAATTCTCAGAGAAGCCGCCTTGGGATAAGGTCGCTATAAGGTCCAGTGATGTGAAAACTCTATGGACTATGTGGCCGCGTCTGAAAATACGGGACGGAATCTTGCACAGACGATTCGAGGCTGCTGACGGTCTAAGCGTTAAATGGCAAGTAGTGCTTCCCGCTAGCCTCAGAGAAGAATTCCTGAATATAGTGCACGGAGGCATGACAGGTGGTCATTTAGCTCGTCGTCGAACAGCAGCTGGAATTCAATCTCGAGCGTACTGGCCGACTTGGTCTTCAGATTTGGATTTGTTTCTTCGTCGTTGCATTCCTTGTGCGCGTTATCATCGCGGCAGTGCACCTCGTCATGCAATGCTTCATCCTCATTTAGTTGGAGAACCATGGGAACGGGTGTCTGTGGACATCTGCGGGCCTTTTCCAAGGTCTCAGCGGTCAAACCGTTACATACTTACGCTAGTAGATCATTTTTCCAAGTGGTCAGAAGCTATAGCTCTTCGCAACCATACGGCGCCTGTCGTCGCTAGGGCTCTTATGACTCAAGTGTTCTCTCGTTTTGGTGCCCCACGCCAGTTATTAACTGACCGCGGCAGCGAGTTTGAGTCAGAATTATTTCAGCGACTGATGGAATGGATGGGAATCGACAAACTTAGGACCACGGTGTTTAAGCCTTCCACGAATGGAACTGTAGAACGTTTCCATCGTACGTTAAACTCGATGCTAGGGAAGGTTGTTTCTGAATCACAGCATGATTGGGACGAACACCTTCCTGTTGTTCTCGCAGCCTACCGAGCTACAGTACATAGCTCCACGGGTTTCTCACCGAATCGATTGTTCCTCGGTCGAGAAGTGCGAATGCCGATTGATCTAGTGATTGGAGTCTCACCAGAACCGCAGATTGATGCTCAGAATTTTGTTGATTACGTCACCAAACTGCAAGATCAGGCCAGAACGTCGTTTGAGCTTGCTCGCAAGCATCTAGGAGCGGCAGCTGAACGTCGCAAGGCAACCTATGATATCCGAGCCAAAGGCACGAGTTTTAGTGTAGGTGAGTGGGTTTGGTATTGGTACCCTCGAAGGTATCAGTCGAAGTCACCCAAGTGGCAAAAGAACTACATTGGTCCTTATTTGATTGTTCGCATTATCGAACCAGTGAACTGCGTGTTACAGAAGTCGCCGAAAGCAAAGCCTTTCGTCGTGCATTTTGACAAGTTGAAGAGATGTTTCCAGCCAACTCAACAGTCGTGGCTTCAAGGAGAGTCATCTGCTGACGGAGTTCCTGTTGACATCCGAAGTGATTGTAATAATTTGGGAGTTGATCAAGGGAAAAAGCGTGAGAGAACTCAACTCCATTGGTCGTCTCCCGACAGTCAAGACATTGACACTGACAACTCAGATGAAATTTACACGCATGCTCACAATACAAGTAGGCCACGACGCCTACCTCAATATTTGTCTGATTATGTAGTTGATTTTTGTTTGTAGTCACGATGCCGCGCTCTGATCCATCGGAGAGAGTCGTGTGTCGTTACTGCGACGTTCTTGTGACAAAAGTCAACCTTCGCCGTCACTGTGCTCGCCATCATTGCGACGATCATTCGACACCTCTCGATTCTGGAGTCTGCAGCGACGGAACGCGTGTCAGCGAATCGAGTGTGACTTTGTCCTGTTCTGCTGCCACCGTTCCTCCTTCAGCCGACGTCGTTACACAAGCTGTCCTGTCTCTGCTGGAGCAGCACGACCGCTACACGAAAGCCAGTCTCTGCGATTATCTACAGGAACAGTTTCCTGAAATTGACCCGATTTTCCGGTCGGTGATTGTGACCGCAGCTACTTCTGCTGCCCAGTATGTTGCGGCGACCCACAACGTTTTCTACTCGAACCGTGAGTCGCCAGACAACAAGAAGAGAATTCAGGCTGCCGAAGCGCGCAGCGTGTTGTCATTTTGGACACTGGGCCCACGCGTCCCCCCTCGCGGCATTCAGTCGGCGCAGTCGTCAGTGTCGCTAATCCAGTCTGCAATTGACACTACTACAGCGATGACATCGGCTGCTATGGAAGACGACGCTCACGCGACGATTGAGAACTTGCTGGTCACCCGAGAAGTGCCGGTCCCGTTGGTTCCTTCGGGCACACAACTGATGACGCTGATGAACGAGGCGGGCGCCGTCTTTGTACCGCCAGAGATGCCGGTTTCGGTCCCCGAACTCCAGACGTCAGCACCGGATGCCATCTCCGTCATGATAGCCAGCGCGAGTGACGCCGCCGGCGTGGGGAGTTCAATCGAGCACGACAGTGACGGTGTCGATGTTCAGCTATTTGAAACATCGATTGGGGTGGCTGAGAACTTGGACGATCCAGCGAACATCGAGGAGTACGAAACGCTTGATCCGTTACAGATCTGCGTTACGCCGTCTGGATCGATTGAAGAAGAGCCAATCGGTAACTTCCAGCCAGCTCTTCCTCTCCTGTCGCCGTTGGCTGCAAGTCCGGATCGCCACCGTCATTCAATCCATCCAACTGCAGAGCGCCGTGGTGATTCAACGTCAGCATNCGCAAGACGTCGTGACCTCTACGACGAACGGAAAAGGCGCTCTCCACCGAGACACGACTCCGTACGTCGACGCGAACACCCGACAAACTTCCGGAGGTATCCGAGTCACCATGGGCGTCAGATTCGCCTGTCGCTCGAGGAGTACCGTGAGCTGCAAGACGGGCGACGTCGAACCTCCGCGGTGCGTCGCTGATGTCCGGGAATGGCGCACTAGCACGACCGGCGGTTTCCATCGTCGTTCTGCTGTTCTGGACTGGACTGGACTACGTCATCGAGGACGATGTCTCTCGGGGCCGGCCGATGATGTAGAGAATCCCTCTACATGGATGGCTGGTCGTTCTGCTTCCTCATCTTCCCCTATGCAGCATTTCCCGTCTTCCTGAACAGTAACTAGGCCTATATATTTAAGCTATAGTGCCTATTGTTGGTGATGACAATTAATTAATCTGCAAATTCTTAGACAGCGTAATATTTCAGTTTATACGCACAGAGCATTAATTTAGCTGTATCCTTTGGCGTAGGTCTTATCGTATTAAGTCGAAGTTTCGTTCGGACTGAATTAGCGTACGTTTATTTTACTTATTGTTCATCGTCTCTCGCCAGGTGACGCTGCGGTAACAGATTTCGTCTGCTGTGTGACTTCTTGTTCGGTGAATAATAATTTATTATTGTTTCGTTTTTAAAGGAACTTAGTGATTTAATCTGAGTAATGGTAATTTGTATATGGTAGTTTATCGCGGCAAATCACGCCGTTCATTAGTTTGTTGCTGAAACTGACATTTTGATGCGGCTTCTGGATTTGATATCTAGGCCTGGCATTTTTATCCTTATTGTTCATTGACAGTGATTAGTTGTATATTTAGCGGGAGTTTATTTAGTTGTAAAGATAGAGTGAATTATCTTTTAAGCATTGTAATTAGCGAACAGGAATCGGTAGATGCCCTGGATATCCCTCGGATGTCCCGCATTCAGTCGATCCGGATGCCCCTCGGATGCCCCTTGGATGCCCCCTGGATGCCCTGGATGTCCCAGAGAATATGCGGGTGCTGAAGTCCTGGATTCCCCGGATTACCCTCGGATGACCCACATTTGGTCCATCCGGATGATAGTGGATGCCCCGGATTCCCCAAAAACTATAAAAGAACGCGTAGCGCGACGGTCAA
>Ga0056112_1000636_pt1 | contig 9252 bp, 10 predicted proteins | sample WorMetilvaeELBA1_FD_55104 | JGI IMG/M metagenome (GOLD analysis project Ga0056112, IMG submission 55104) | Marine gutless worms symbiont microbial communities from Max Planck institute for Marine Microbiology, Germany - Olavius ilvae ELBA.1 ... | reverse complement strand
GCTGTCGAGTTGGCAGACGGTGACTTTCACGTCGTGACCGGGCCGAGGTAGAGTTCGGTGACGTACTGGAAATCGATCATCGCATCGATCGCAAACTGCTCAAACAGCGCCGCCAGTTCGGCAACCAGCGAAGGGTACTGGGGCGAGTCTTCGGCGGGGCAGTAGGATGAAGACTTCAGGCGGCCGAGCAAGGCCGGGAATGACAGCTGCTGGCTGTTATCGAAGTGCAGCACTTCCATTTGTCCATCGGCGAAGAATGCAGCAATGTCTGCCTCGCTCAGGCTCATATGATTCACGACGCCGTATTCCGGGGCATAGGTACGCAGGACGGCATCGTAGGCTTGTTGAAAAGCCTGGCTGATTTTACGTTTGTTCCAGATCAGCGCAAGCCTGCCATCGGGTTTGAGAATACGGCGGAACTCGGATTTTGCCGCAGCGTTATTGAACCAGTGAAAGGCCTGTGCAGCGGTTATAAGTTCGACCGATTTGTCGGCGAGTGTGGTAGCTTCGGCCGGCGCATCGACACTGGTTAAATTCGGGTAGTCGGCCAGCATCGTCTCGGCTGCCTGGCGCATGTTGTCGTTGGGTTCGATGGCAAAAACCTTCAGCTTCTGCTGTAGCAGCAAGCGCGTAAAAATACCGCTGCCCGAGCCAACATCCGCGACCACCGCCTCTGCGCCCGGCAATGCTTTTTGCAACAGGGTTTGCATCAGCGCATCGGGATAACCGGGTCGGTACTTGACGTAGGCTTCGACGCGGCTGGAAAATCTTTGAGTGGAATCGGTCATATGCGTAAAGGTTGCGGGTTCGCCGTGGGTTAACTGTTTTCGATTTCAGCTACCAGCTGGCGCGCAAGCTGTTCCATGCGTTCCAGACCGACGTCTGCCTTTTGCAGGAAATCGCTGTCGAAGCGATCGGGATTCGCCCAGTATCTCCCCCTGATGTCGCATCGCTTGGCGAGTTTGGTCAGACCGAGATCGCTTAGCTTGAAGCCGAGTGCGGTCCACATTTCCGATAGTCTTGCCTCCTCGGCATGATCCTGACTTGCGGTGTCGTGCAGGCGGCGCATGTAAACCTGGGTATGCCTGGCGGCAACCACGACTGCGCGCAAAGCCTCTATCGATTGACGCTGGCGCTCGCGGTTCGCCCGGCTAAGGTTGGTAAGCCATAGCTTGAGGTGCTTGAACAGCTCCCACAGGCTGATGTCGGTTAAAACCGCCATTCATTTCCACCAGTCGATTTCAGCGATTACCCGGGGAGACCAGTGTTCTTCTAACAGGCCCGGTTTGTGAGCCAGGTTTACTGCCTGGTATTTCATTCAACACCTCATATGTTTTCGACCAACAGGTATGACGCGAGGCCAACGCGGTTAAAGCCGGGCATCGCGTTCGAGACTGATATAACAGTCCTCGCGGAAAGGCGGGGAGCAGACAGCGAAGAATACGAGATCGTTCTCACCGGTATTAGTGATTCGCTGCGGTCTGCCGGCAGGGATGCGCACCACGTCGCCCGGTAATACATTGCACGGGTCGAGATTATCGACTTCCACTCGTCCGCTGCCTGAAACGATAATATAACGCTCGGTTATGCCATCGAGATGATGCCATGCCGTGGTCACGCCCGGTTCGACCCGGGCACGCGCGATCGAAACCAGTTCGTCTCCCGGATCATTAGCGACTTCGGTGATATGACAGCGTTCCGGGGTTTCGTACTCCTGAACCATGCCGGCCTGCTTTACCTCTGCTAACATTTCTCCCCCTCCTGCTGTTGCGACTGGCATTTACGATAGACTAAATCCATGCCCCTACAGCCTGGACGCCCATATGGCAAGCTTGTGTGCCATCGATTTCTGCGAAATCTGATCCTGGGGAATAGGCTGTATGACATTGTCATGTACCAGCAGCCGGTAAATATACTCGATTTTCTCGTTTGCCGAATCGGTAGGTTCAAATTCGACGACGCCTCTTTTTTCGCCATATTTTACACCTTCGAGGATGGCCTTTTTAAGCGTTTCTTTTTCGTTTTTCAGTTTCTTCATGAGCTAAATCAACCTGTTAGATTAACAGTACCAACACCGGGTCCTGGCGCGCCGGTTTGCGGGCCCCGGCCTGTGAATGATTGTATTTGGCAGGCAAACGGCAGGTCATTATAGACCTGTGGGGCTTGATACACGTCAATAACATTAAATTTGATCGCTATAGAATCGTTCTGAATTTTAATAATAACCAGAGGTAATTATGAATAAGCAAGGAACAATTCTCACGGGTATGGCAGTTTTGCTGATGGCGATTTTGACGATTCCCGTCAACGCCCTGGCGAAAGAGCGCGTCGTGTTCAGCGGTGGGCCCGCCGGCGGCACTTTTCAGGTGGTGGCCAACGCCATGCAGGTCTACAAGCCAATCAAGGCATCGAAGGACTTCAGGGTCCGCGCCCAGTCTTCGGCAGGTTCGGTTGAAAACCTGCGCAAGGTGAATTCTGGCAAGGCGCAAATGGGCGTGGTTTATTCCGGTCATGTCTACCTGGGTAGGAATGGACGCATGAAGAATGACCCGAATAAATATGAAGACGTAATGGCAGTTGCCTGGCTCTACGGTGCACCGGCCCAGCTGGTGGTGCGCAAAGACTCGGGTATCAAGAGCACCGCCGACCTGGTCGGCAAGAAGGTCGGCGTCGGTAATGCCGGTTCCGGCGCATTCGCCAATTGCGAACTGTTTTTTACCCACATGGGCATCTGGGACAAGATCGAACGTAACGCCATGGGTTACAACGACGCGGCCCAGGCCTTCGGTAATAATCAACTCGACGCCTTCTGGCTGTTTACTGCTTTTCCCAGTGGCGCGGTGATCATGGCTGCCCAGACTAACGATATCGAACTTGTCAATCTGGGTATGGATGCGGACAAAACAGGGTTTTATGACGAGTACCCCTATTTTTCCAAGATCTCTGTGCCGCCGAACACCTATCGCGGTGTCGATTATGAAAGCCCGTCATTCCAGGATTCCGCGCTTTGGGTAGCTAACGCCAAGGTTTCTGAAGATACGGTCTACAAGATGTTGTCGATGATTTACACCGACGAAGGCCTTGCGCATATGGTGGCGCAGAAAAAGACGTTCAAAAAAATGAGTCTGGGTACCGGTGCCCAGGGGGTTGTGACACCCTGGCATCCCGGTGCAGTCAAGTTCTGGAAAGAGAAAGGCATGATGTAACAACCCGGACCGGGGTGGCGTTGCACCGCCCCGGCTGACGGGAACTGCAGGTCGGCGCAGGGACCGCGCCAACAATAACTATACTAACCGGAGGAGTGCTCGTGCGAGTAGATGAAATGAACAAGGTCGAGCAGATACTGTTCGACACCATGGCCCTCGGACTGGTGCTTTTCTATTCTTACTCGGCGGTTATCGCGCCGGCGGCCACACAGCACCATCGCGGCATTTACGTCGTCGTAACCTATATCCTCGTTTTCCTCGTCTACCGCTCCAAAGGTTCGATCGGTCGGGTAATGGACTATTCCCTGATCGTGGTTTCGATCGTAACCCTGGGTTACTGGATCGTTAATTTCGAAGTGATCAATTATCGCGCCGGGGCCGAGACCGAGGTGGATAAATGGATCGCCATGGCCGGCGTACTCGTCGGCATAGAAGTGGCGCGTCGGGTGGTCGGCAACGTCTTTGTGGTGATGGGCGCGATCATGATCCTGTATGGCATTTTCGGCGAATACGCGCCCGAACTGATTTCGCATGCCGGCGATACCTTTCCCGATTTGTGCACCAGCATTTTTTACAAGAGTGATGGCGTGTTTGGCATCATGGCCAACGTGCTGGCGACCTATATTATCCTGTTCGTCATTTTTGGCGCGTTTCTCGAGAAAAGCGGGGCGCAGCGGTTTTTCATCGATTTTCCACTGGCCGCGGTCGGTCACAAGATCGGTGGCCCCGGCAAGGTAGCGGTCATCGCCAGTGGCCTGTTCGGTTCCATTTCGGGTAGCGCCATCGCCAACACGGTTTCGACCGGCGCCTTTACCATACCGATGATGAAAAAGGCCGGTTTCGAAAAACACGTCGCCGGGGGCATCGAGCCGGCCGCTTCGCTTGGTGGCATGTTTATGCCGCCGATCATGGGTGCGGGTGGTTTCATCATGGCGGAGCTGACCGGATTACCGTATTCACAGATTATGCTGGTGGCGATTTTCCCGGCGCTGATGTACTTCTTCAGCGTCTTCATGATGGTTCATTACCACGCCAAGCGACATAACATCGTCGGCGAGAAGAGCGAGCAGAGTGCTTCGCAGATTTTCAAAAAATCATGGTACTACGTGCTACCGCTGGTAGTGATTACCATTCTCATGTTGATGGGTTATTCGCCCGGATATTCAGCGATTCTCGGCATCGTTACCTGTATCGTGGTCAGCTGGTTCCGCAAAGATACCCGGGTCGACGTCCGCGGTTTCGTCAGCGCGTCGCGAGCGGGCGCCGAGGCGAGCCTCAAGATTGGCGCGACGGTCGGTGTCATCGGTATTATTATCGGGGTGCTGACCTATAGCGGGCTGGTGCTGACCTTCGCAGACATCGTCATTGAACTGGCGGATGGAAAACTCTACCTGACCATTTTACTGATCGCGCTGGCTTCGTTGATTCTGGGCATGGGCGTGCCAGTGACCGCTGCTTACCTGATCACCGCTGTGGTAGCGGTACCGGCGCTTACCCATCTCGGCGTCAACGTGCTCGCGGCGCACATGATCGTTTACTGGCTCTCGCAGGATTCGAATATTACGCCACCGGTTTGCATCGCGGCCTTTGCAGGTGCCACCATCGCCAAGGCAAATATGTGGGCAACCGCATGGGTGGCCTTCAAGTTCGCGAAATTCCTCTACCTGGCGCCGTTCATTTTTGGATACGTGCCTGCTTTTTCGCTCGATGGCAGTTCGAGCGATATAGCGATCACGTTTGTGCTGGTCTTCGTCGGTACCTGGGCCTATAGCTGGTTCCTGAGCGGTATCTGGATGGACTGGTTCAATAAACGTCCTGAAGCGGGTTAACGGTGCTTTTGATCTGTGCCTGGCGGGTGCACTGCGAGTAATCCAGATGCAGCGCCACCCAAATTGCCACCCTCAATTCAATGCCGGATTCGGTTGGATTATCGTAATCGATTAAGCTGGCGGGCAGCCTGTTTATATTTGTTCCGCTACCGACACGAGAATAGTATTTAGCTGCCATTTATCCGGTATAAATTTGATTTGCGTCGGGCAGGGTTTATCAGGATACTCGCGGCATCGAGTTTACCGGGACGACCCTGATGCAAGTGCGACCTGACCTGGTTTCGCTGGATAGTCTGCAGCAACAGCTGAGCGCGGTGTTACCTGATGAAAACCGCTCCCTCGGGATTCCTCCTGCATGTTACGCCGACGCCGGGTTGCTGGCCCTGGAGCGGTGCGCTATTTTCCAGCATGGCTGGCTTGCGCTCGGTCGTGCCGACAGATGGCCTGCCGCCGGTGATTACTCGGCGCTGGAGATTGGTGGGGTGCCACTCATCGTGGTGCGCAACAAATCCGGCGAGTTAAAGGCGTTCGCCAATTCCTGCCGTCACCGCGGCAGCCAGATCCTGACCGGTGACGGCAACTGCAAAAAGATAAAATGCCCGTTCCACTGGTGGACTTACGATCTCGATGGTAGGCTCAAGGTCTATTCGCGTATGGAAAACGCGATCGACTTCAATGCGGACGAATTCGGCCTGGTGGAGTTCCCGCTGGTTATCCGTGACGGCTTTGTATTTACCAGTTTTGAAGATGAGCCACCGGCGATCGATGTATGGCTGGCGGATTTTTCCACCTGCCATGAACCCTGGGGCCTGGATCGATGGAAAGTCACCCGGGTGCGTGAATTCGAAGTCCGCTGTAACTGGAAAACTTTTATCGAGGTGTTTAACGAGTACTACCACCTGCCCATGGTGCACCCCGATTCGATTAGCTGGCTTTACCCGGAACCGGACGCGGTTGATGCGGTAGGCGGCCAGTTCACCACCCAGTTCGGCGCTACCGAAGGTGCTGCGGCATTGCTGGAAGATAGCCAGCAATATGCGTTGCCATCGGCAAAGGGATTACATGGGCGCGTGGCCAAAGGGACGCGTTATACCTGGATTTATCCGAACACGACCTTTGCCTTATCGCAGGATTCGATGTGGATGTACCAGGCGTTTCCGTTGTCAGCGGATCGCAGCTGGATCACGCAGACCATCAGCTTTCCCGCCGAGTCGGTTGCGCTTGATGATTTTGACGAACGCGCCAGGCATTACTATGAGCGCATCGATGCCGCGCTCGACGAAGACCTGCCGTTTCTCGAGCAACAACAGATCGGGTTGAACTCACGCTTTGCGCGGCCAGGGCGTTTCTCTGCACTTGAGCCCAGCGTCGGCAGGTTCGCCTACTGGTATGCGCAGCAATTGCTGCGGGGGTTGAAACCGGGTTAAACAGCTGGGCTGCCAGCCTGATAAAAGTTCGGCGAGCGGGCCAGCCCTGTTATGCCGACGGTCCGGATTTCCTGTTGCGCTCCTCTTCGAGTCCCGCCTTCGCCGACTCGTAAAAATCGATGCACAGCATGGCCCCGACGATGATCACGATCATGATAAAGGGTACCTCACCGATCGATTCGGCGAGCCCCCCGGTAAATGCCAGAAATATGACGACTGCTACTGCTCCGGTGATAATGTTATCCATGGCGAACTCTTGCGGTTTTCCGCGTCAGTATAAATAAATTTAGTCGTTCAGTATATCCAGTAACCAGCGCGTCGTGCGAAACAGTCGCGCATCGTCGTCTCTGGCGCCGACAACCTGAACCCCGAAGGGCAGCCCTTGCGGGGTCTGTAATAGTGGCACATTGAGCGCGGGTGTGCCGCAGAAGGTCCAGATCGTATTCATCACCGGACTGCCGGTGGCTTCGATTCCGGCCGGTGCGGGACCGGGAGTTGCAGGCGTCAGGATTGCATCGTACTCGTCGAGAATTTCCTGCAGGAGGGCGTCGTAATCCGCCTGCCTCGCGACTGCCTTGTCATAGTCGCTATCGCTGACCCGCTGACCCGCTGACCACGTTCTATCATCTCGCGCAGCACCAGGCTCAAATCGTCCTTGCCCGGCTGTATTCGTCGGCAAAATTGCGCGCCAGGTCGGCTTCCATAACCTTGCGGTGATCCTCGTGAAGCTCGTCGAAGGCTGGCGGCAGATCGAGTATATCGACGGTCTTTTCCTGGCGCTCGTTGACTTCATCGATGATTTCCCGAAATGCGTCCTTGGTTATCGCTTCGACCTGGTCCCATACCGGCGTGCGTACGAATGCAAAATGCGGATTGGCCGGGACTTCCTCTGGCAAAAGGCTGCCAATACCCGGTGGGGCGACGGGGGTCATTGCCTCGTCCTGAGCATCAAAACGCATCAATACGTCGGCAATCATCGCCAGGTCGTCGAGCGTGCGTGCAAATAGTCCAATCGTATCCAGTGGCGGTGACTGGGTCAGCACACCGTGGCGGGATATCCGTGCGAAACTCGGCTTGAATCCGTAAACGCCGCAGTAGGAGGCTGGACGAATAACGGAGCCATTGGTTTGCGTGCCAACCGCGAAGGGCACCATCGCGGCCGATACCGCGGCCGCCGAACCGCTGGAGGATCCGCCGGGCGTATGCTCGGGGTTGTGCGGATTGCGTGTCTTGCCGGGCGAATACACCGCCATCTCGGTGGACACGGTCTTGCCGAGGATGATCGCGCCGGCTTCCTTGAGCAGCGACACCAGCGTTGCATCGCGTTCCGGCCTGCGCCCCTGGTGTAAAACCGTACCACGCTCGGTGGGATAATCGGCGGTATCGATAATATCCTTGATGCCCACGGGCAGGCCGTGCAAAGCCCCCATCGGTTTGCCCCGGAAACGAATATCGTCGGCCGCTTGCGCCTGCTCCATGGCTACCGTCCTGTCGAGGTGGGCCCAGGCCCCGATCGATTCCTCGAGTTCGTCGATACGCGCGAAGCAGGCTGCGACCAGGTCCTCAGAGCTCAGCAAACCCCGGGCGATGGCCTCGCGGGCGTCACAGGCGCTCAGCAGGTTCGCCGAGCCGGGGTTCAATTTATCCATTGCCACCGTGTCAGGCAGCACCGAACAGGTACACCGGCAGCCACAGCGCGATCCCGGGGAAGTTATACAGCAGTACCATCGACAGCAAAATGATCGCGAGATAAGGCATGATTCCCTTGAAAATGGACATCAACTGAATATGGGGCGGCGCCACACCTTTCAGGTAATAGGCGGCCATCGCCATCGGCGGGGTTAAAAACGATGTCTGCAGGTTCAGCGCCACCAGGATACCGAAAAACAGCGGATCGACATTGAAGGTGTCGAGCATCGGCAGGAAGATCGGCACGAAGATAATGATGATCTCGGTCCATTCCAGCGGCCAGCCCAGCAGGAATATGATGGTTTGTGCGAGCACCAGGAATCCAACCGATCCGAGATCGAGGGAAAGCACCCAGTCGTGGACCAGGTCATGGCCGCCGAGATAGGAGAACACCGCGGCAAAGGTCCAGGAACCGACGAACAACCAGCACACCATGGCCGAGGTTTTGGCGGTCAGGTAAACTGCTTCCTTCAGTAGCACCCAGCTGAGTGAGCGATAGATGACTGCCAGTACCAGGCCGCCGAAGGCGCCAACCCCGGCAGCCTCGGCCGGCGTCGCCAGGCCCATCAGGATCGCGCCGAGCACGCTCATGATGAGCACCGCAAGCGGAACGAATGAAGTCAGCAATTCCCACAGAATTTTTCCAAATGGGGGTACGTCCTCTTCTCTCGGTTTCGGCGCCAGGCTGGGATTCATTGCGGCGCGTCCGACGACATAGACCATGTACATTCCGGCAAGCATGATACCCGGGAACAGCGCGGCGGCATAAAGGCGTAACGGAGATATTTCAGCGATTGCCGAATAAACGATCAGCATGATCGAGGGCGGAATCAATATGCCGAGGCAGCCGCCGGCACAAATGACCCCGGAAGCAAAACTCTCGTCGTAATTGGCCTTCAACATGGCGGGAAAAGCGAGCATCCCCATCAGCGTGACCACGGCGCCGATGATTCCCGACGCGGTGGCGAACACGGCACAGGTAACCAGCGCCGCCACCGCCATCGATCCCGGCAGGTTGCGGGCGGCCAGCTGGATACTGAAAAACAGGCGATTGACTATGTTGGCCCGTTCGACCACATAGCCCATGAATAAGAAGAGGGG
>Ga0056112_1000633_pt1 | contig 9267 bp, 8 predicted proteins | sample WorMetilvaeELBA1_FD_55104 | JGI IMG/M metagenome (GOLD analysis project Ga0056112, IMG submission 55104) | Marine gutless worms symbiont microbial communities from Max Planck institute for Marine Microbiology, Germany - Olavius ilvae ELBA.1 ... | reverse complement strand
GTCCTCGTCCTCGGAGTTTTTGGGCCGCCTTTAGTATCGAGGACGAGGACGAGGACGACGACGAGGACGATTCAAATACCCTATTTGGGATTAATATAGACCTAGTTTCACACGAGGTTTCAGTGGACCTGGGTGAAAAATCCTGACACCTGAACACCGACACCTGAACCCCCAGAGGTATTGTTGTAGATGGAAATATCGACAGGAAATTGCCCAAAGGGTGACCCAAAAACGCCGTGACGACCAACCCGTTTGAGTCAACGCCGAATTGAGCACCCTTCGCTGTTGGGATTAGGATATCCACATGTCATCCATATGCCTCAGAATATCAGCCCTGACGGCCCGCAGCGCTGCCAGGCTGTTGAGTTGGATAAACAATGACTTACTAGGTCTCTTCCAGGAACTGCGGTGGAGTTATCTGCCGCCATTGATGGTCTATTTTGCGGCCGGAGTTTCAGGCTTCACGGGCATCATCGAATCCTTTTTCGTCAAGGAGCAACTGGGTCTGGCAGCATCCTTCTTGGCAAGTCTTGGTTTCTGGGCCGGATTACCCTGGGCCCTGAAAATGCCGCTGGGGCACCTGGTTGACCTGTTATGGCACCGGAAATCAATATTCGTTTTCCTGGGAGCAGCCCTCATGTCCGCCAGTCTTCTGATTATGGTGGGTTTGACTGGTCACACCGATTCGATGGCCACCATTATGGCTGTGGATACCTGGTATGTCATATCCGTGTTGCTGGCCCCGGTTGGCTTCGTCCTGCAGGATGTTGTGGCGGATGCCATGACGGTCGAAGCCGTCCCGACCCGGGACACAGACGGCAGCCGAATCGGGGAAAAGAAACTGCAAAGCATGCATGTCACCATGCAGACCCTGGGCCGGGTGGCCATTGTCGCCGGCGGGGCCATGGTTGCCGGGGTGGGAGGGTGGCTGGCCATGGTGCTGTCCTATGCTGCAATGTATTGGATATCACTGACGATTCCACTGATTTCGGTCATGGGAGTGCTGCTGGGTTCCTGGTTCAAAATACGCCGCAGGAAAGCAAGGACGCCGGCAACTCGGTGGCGGGAGTACATGCCGCAGTTATCCGCCCCCGGCACTCAAAAGCTTGAAATCAACTGGTATATCCTGGCCGGGAGTGCGGCGTTTATAATTTTCAGCCTGATTTTCGGCCTCTCCGGCATACCGATAAAAGAAGAAGTCATTTTCACCGGGTCGCTGGGAATAGTGGCTCTATTGATGGGACAAATTCTGCAGGAGCTAGCGCCGGCCAAACGCCGCGAAATCATAGGGCTGGCCGTAATTATTTTTATTTTTCGAGCGATGCCGGTGACCGGCGCCGGCGCCGGATGGTGGCAGATCGATACGCTGAGATTCGATGAGGCATTTCTGGGCACCTTGCGCCAGATTGCCGCCCTAATCGCCATTGCCGGCATGTTCGTTCTGCGGGGCTGGATGGCGCGGCGGCCGATTCCTTATCTGGTTGTATTTCTGTCCGTTTACGGTGCGGTTATGATGATGCCTTTTATCGGCATGTACTATGGTCTGCACGAGTGGACCGAAGTCACCTTTGGCTTTGGTGCGCGCACCATCGCCATCGTCGACACCGTGGCGGAATCGCCCCTGGGGCAGGTTGCCATGATCCCGATGCTGGCCTGGATTGCCAAGGAGGCGCCACAGCATCAGAAAGCCACCTATTTTGCCGTGATGGCCGCCTTTACCAACCTGGCGCTGTCGGCCAGCCAGCTGGGTACAAAATACCTGAACAAAGTCTTTGTAATCGAGCGTGGCCGCTATGATGAACTGGGGGCTCTCATGATTACCGTGTGCTTGACGACCCTGATTATTCCGATCCTATCGGTGGTCATACTCCGTTTACCCAAGACCGGAATTCCGGCAACGCGGTTCAGGACCCAGAATAGCAGTTGAAAGCAAGTCTTTACTTTGGTCTGAAAAGGATTATAATAGAAAACACTCAGTCGGTTGGTTTAATCAGCATCTACATATTATATGCGATTTCTATTATACAACATACGCTATGCAGCGGGGATCGGGAGGCAATTTCACCTGCCGGTGCCGTACAGCGGATATTTTAAACGCACGAACGGAAATCTGAAAAATATCCTGGATTTCATAAAATCCGTGAATCCGGATATTATCGGATTGATCGAGGTGGACAGCGGATCATTTCGTTCCCAGAAAAACAACCAGGCCGAAGGGATCGCCTGGGAACTGCAGCACGATCATATCTATCAGTCAAAATATCCCGCCAGATCCATGGCCCAGAAGCTGCCCCTGCTGAAGAAGCAGGGCAATGCCATATTGACCAACCAGGAGATAATGAATCAAAAATTTCATTATTTTCGCCATGGCGTCAAACGCCTGGTAATTGAGTTGGAGCTGGCCGATCTATCGATTTTCCTGGTGCACCTGTCGATCAAATTCCGGCATCGCCACTACCAGCTGCGAGATCTCTACGGCATGGTAAAAGATATTGAGAAACCATACATTATCGCAGGGGATTTCAATGTGTTATGGGGAGATCGCGAATTGCAGCTGTTCATCGCCGCCACCGGATTAGAAAACGCCAACAGCCACGGACAGCCCTCTCATCCCAGTCGGTCGCCACGGCGCCAGCTGGATTATATTTTTCACAGTCCCCAGATCCGAATCACCGGTTTCGAGATTCCCAAGGTTAAATTCTCAGATCATACGCCCCTAGTCTGCGAGTTTGACGTGGCCGCCTAGCGGTACGCATTATAATCAATTTTAAAGCTTCAGTTTGAACTAATAGTACTTTCTTTTTCAAAGAGGATACTTATAAATTCCAATTCTCAAAATCCAAATTCCAAATAAACCTCAAATCACAAAACTCAAATTCGAAACAGATCTTAAATTTCAGTGAATTTAGTTGCTGCGGCTATCTCTGATAAGCTTCATCCTGCCTCAGTTAAAACCGATGGAACCACCAAGTATCAAGTGACCGCTGTTTGGGTCATTGGAGCTTGGAATTTGGATATTGTTTGTTATTTGTTTTTTGGTGCTTGGATTCTTTTATGCGCATCAAGGCATTTGGGTAGTGCTCATCCTCGATTGGTCAACATAGACATCCTACCAAGTTCACAAACCTTATCCTTCATATAAAACTGCCAAAATGGTTGCCTTGTCATTTTTAGCTGCAATGTGATGGGGCGTGGTCGACAGATAATAGACGCTGTCTCCCGGCTCCAGTTCAAACTTATCGTCGCCGATCTCGAGCGCGACGATTCCGTCCAGCACAAAAATAAATTCTTCCCCGTCGTGGATGGATATCTCTTTATCGGGGTCGACTTCAAGCTGAACGATCAATGCCTCCATGTGGCGTCCCTTTACTTCGGGGGCAAGGCTTTTGTAGGTATAGACCTGTCTTTGACCGGTCTTGGATGTCGAACGGGAAACGGTTCGACGCTCACTCTTGCGGGTTATCGAATACAGCTTGTCCCCGACCCCCGAGACCAATCGTCCAAAGGCACTATCCAGCGCCTTGGATAACTTGATCACCGTACCCAGCTGGGGCTGGGCTTCATTTTTTTCAAGGCTCGCTAAAAAATCTACCTCGAAGCCCGTCAAGCGGGACAACTCTTCCAGGGACAACCCTTTTTCTTCCCTTATTTTTCGAATGCGCTGGCCGACATCTTCTATGCCTTTGGGAGGTTGGACCGGGATGTCACCGGTGAGGTCCTCGAAAAAATCCATGTTCATAAAGGACTTGCGGCTTTTCTCTTCCATTTTATCTCCTCTAAAATATTTTTCTGTATTAATGGTATCGCCCAATGAAAACTTCGGACTGGTTGTTAATCCTTATCTATTAAAAAAATTATATAATTAAAGGCATTTTGCACCGATATGCCTGGCAATAACCACCCGCTGCACCTCGGAAGTACCCTCGCCGATGTCCAGCAGCTTCTGGTCCCGGTAAAATCGCTCCACGTCATACTCTTTCATCAGGCCATACCCCCCGTGGAGCTGAACGGCGTGATTGGCACAGCGGTACATGAGTTCCGAGCAATACAGCTTGCCCATGGCAGCCTCCTTTGAAAAAGGCAGATCATTGTCCCGCAGCCAGCAGGCCTTGTAAAGCAGAAGACGGCCGCACTCGATTTCCATTGCCATATCAGCCATTTTAAACGCATTGGCCTGAAATGTTGCTATCGGCCGCCCGAACTGCTCGCGTTCGTTGGTGTACTTAATGGCCATATCAAAGCATCCCTGGGCACCGCCCAGTCCCATGGCTCCAATCGACAGGCGGCCCCCGTCCAAAGTCTGCATCATCTGATGGAATCCGTTGCCCCTGGGTCCCAGAAGATTTTCTTTGGGAACCCGGCAGTCTTCAAAATATAGCTCGGCTGTGTTGGATGCACGCCACATCATTTTGTCATGCATCGCCCTGGCGGTGAAACCCGCGGTTCCCGCTTCCACAATAATGCAGGAAAGTTCAGGCCGGCCATCTTCCCGGTCGCCGGTTTTGGCCAGAACCGTCACCCCGCTGGTGATATCGGTAGCGGCATTGGTGATAAAGATCTTGCTGCCGTTGATCACCCACTCATCGCCGTCTAAAACCGCATTGGTCGCGCTGTTGGCGGCATCAGACCCGGCGTTTGGCTCCGTCAGTCCAAAGCCCCACAATGCTTCACCGCGGCACAGCTTGGGCAGGTACTTTTTTTTCTGCTCTTCATTGCCGAAATAATAAAGCGGTCCAATGCCTAGCGAGTTCTCGGCAGCCACGGTGGCGGCATGGGACCCGTCGACCCGGGCGATCTCCTCTACAGCAATGATATATGACAGGTAATCCATTGCCTGGCCGCCGTATTCCTCTGCTACAAAAACGCCGAAAAGTCCAAGCTCAGCCATTTTCTGCATGGTTTCATAGGAAAACTCCTCTTTGGCGTCCAGTTCTTTGGCAACCGGCTTGATCTCATTTTCAGCAAAACTGCGGACGGAATCCCGTAGTATCTCATGATCAGTTGAAAGACTAAAATCCATGCTTGCTCCTTATGATTGGGGTTAACACGTTAATATATTGAATAATTCTATTAAAAAATCATATTTATCTGGTGTTTTATAGGTAGATGTCATAATAAAGTCAATGTAAAACAGAGGACAGAAGGCAAAAGGCAGAAGACAGAGGTCAGAGGACAGAGGACAGAGAACAGAGAACAGAGGGCAAAGCACAGAAGTCGGATTTTGGAATGCGGAAGTGGGAAATCGGAATGCAGAAGGGTGAAATCTTGATGGTAAAGGGCCGAAATTTGCAGTCAGCTACTTCCGACTTCCAACTTAATTGAAATCTGTCATCTGACATCTGACATCCGTCATCTGTCATCTGACATCCGTCATCCGTCCTCTGACTTCTGTCCTCTGACATCTGTTATCTGACTTCTGTCCTCTGACATCTGTCATCTGACCTCTGATATCTGTCATCCGTCATCTGACCTCTGACATCTGTCATCCGTCATCTGTCATCTGACATCTGTCCTCTGATATCTGTTTTCTGGAGAAACCCATGCCCGAACTGCCTGAAGTTCAAACGATTGTCGACGATCTCAATGCTGCGAACATTTTGGGAGTACCCATCGGTGGCGCCAAGGTATTTTGGAAGAAGACCATCGCTGAACCTTCGGCCGCAGGATTTTGCAAACGACTGCGGGGCCGCCAATTCAGCACTATTCATCGCCGGGGGAAATACCTGGTGTTTGAGACCGACTGCCAATACACCATGCTGCTGCATCTCAGGATGTCCGGCCGTCTTCACCTGGTTTCCGTCGATACCCCCCGGGTCAAGCATGAGCATGTCATCATTACGTTCCAGAACCAACAGGAGCTGCGATTTCACGATACGCGTAAATTCGGCCGGATCCACCTGATTGCTGATCCGGTAAGAATATTAGAACGCCTGGGGCCGGAACCCTTGGCCAGGGAATTTACCGTGAAGATGCTGGCCGACCGCCTCCGGCGGCACAAGCGTCTTTTGAAGCCATTGCTGCTGGATCAGGCCTTTGTGGCCGGTCTCGGCAATATTTATGTGGACGAAGCACTGTGGGATGCCAAACTGCATCCCAACCGTATCGCCGCCGAATTATCCATGGCGGAAATTAAAGCCCTGCACCGGGCCATTCCACGGGTGCTCAAAAGGGGGTTGAAAAATCTGGGGACATCGCTGGGCACCGGTGAGACTAACTTTTACTCGGTTGCCCGCCATCGCGGCCGCAACAAAGATGATTTAAAAGTGTTTCGCCGCACCGATCTGCCCTGCCCCCGGTGTAAAACGAAAATCGAAAGGATCGTTGTCGGACAACGGAGTACGCACATATGTACATATTGTCAGAAAATATAGACTGTTAGATAGAAATGTAAAAGTTCCAAATTTCAAATGACAAATTACAAATCACAAACAAATTCCAATGTTCAAAATTCGAATATCCAAACCTGTCATTAAGCGAATTGCAATGATGTTTTGGTCATTGGTTATTGTAATTTGAGATTTGTTTGTTATTTGGTAATTGAGCCAAGGATTTTTAAACATGCAAAAAAGACGTTTACAGGAAAGGCCGCCCGCCTATGCCCCCGACGGGTCCCGGGTCAATGTGGCACCGGCCCATTGGGAGGATTTACGGCAAAAAGATATCAATGCCGTCTGCAATTTGACACTGTTCACCCCGGTAACACCCGGCCAGGCCATGTTTCGCTTTTTAAACGAAGATGTCATCATCGATATCGAAAATTGCTGCCTGAAACGAAAATCCGGCGACCAGTGGGTCGTCAGCGAAGACCCGCTGCTGGAACTGGTCACCGTCCTTTATTTGATCAATGTCGACGACATTTACCCCATGGGCCAGGATCTTGTCGGCGTTAAGGATTTGAAAGAGGCCCATTTTTTCCAGGGACCCCACGCGCTCAGGACCGACCCCCTGCTGAAACGCTACGGCGACGATTTAGAGGGATTCAGGCAGGCGGCCGAGTTTTTGGCTGGCAAGTCCAAGGATATGGCCGACGCCGCCTACCAATTGTCGCCCTATCCCCGGGTCAATCTCTACTTTTTGCTATGGCAGGGCGACGAAGAGTTTTCTCCCCAGGTCAGCGTACTGCTCGACCGCCCCATCGAAAGGGTGTTGGCGGCCGATGCAATCTGGGCCTTGATCAACCGCGTAACCACAGCCCTGCTGGAAGGGGCGAGATAAGGAATTCGGAAGTGGGAATGCGGAAGTCGCAAAGTGGGGGGCGCTGAGGGCAAAGCGCATGGCGCATAGCGTGAGGAAGTATCTCCGGCTTTTGCTTTTTTACCCTTTGCTCTATGCGCTATGCCCTTTACATTTTGTATAGTACACCCGGTGTTTCATATATTTGGCTATCGTCACAGCTATTATTCAGTATTTAAAGACCCCCGTATAATTCTCGGGGGTGATTTGCAACATCTCATCTTTGACGCTGCGGTCGATGTCCAGGGTTTCGATAAATTCGGCGATGGCCTTTTGATCGATAACCGAATGGGTGCGGGTTAGCGTTTTCAACGCTTCATAGGGCTCCGGATAGTTCTCGCGGCGCAGCACCGTCTGAAGGGCTTCGGCCACCACCGCCCAGTTTTTCTGCAGATCGGCCTGGATCGATTCCGTATTCAGAATCAGTTTGTTCAGCCCTCGCAACAGGGATTTCAAACCGATCAGGGTGTGGGCTACCGGAAGGCCGATATTGCGGGTAACCGTCGAATCCGTCAGGTCCCTTTGCAGTCTGGAAATCGGCAGTTTTGCCGCCAAATGCTCCAGCACGGCGTTGGCCACCCCCAGGTTGCCTTCTGAATTTTCAAAGTCGATGGGGTTGACCTTATGCGGCATGGTGGATGATCCCACTTCGCCTTTTTTGATCTTCTGTTTGAAATAGTCCATCGAGATGTAGGTCCAGATATCGCGATCAAGGTCGATCAGTATCGTATTGATTCTTTTCAGATTATCGCAAAAGGCCGCCAGGTTGTCGTAATGCTCGATCTGGGTCGTCGCCCGCGAGCGGCTGAGCCCCAAGGTATCGTTTACCAGCGTGTCGGCAAAAGACGGCCAGTCAATATCCGGATACGCAACATGGTGGGCGTTGAAATTGCCGGTGGCACCCCCGAATTTTGCTGAAAACGGAACCGCCTTCAACTGGTCGGCCTGAACGGTTAAACGCTCTACAAACACGTAAATCTCCTTGCCCAGCCGGGTGGGCGACGCCGGCTGGCCGTGGGTGCGGGCCAGCATCGAGACATCCTGCCACTCGCGGGCCCTGGTCTGCAGGACTTCGATGAGATCATCAAAAACCGGGCCGACGACCTCCTGCCAGGCTTGTTTCAGAGTATAAGGCGTAGCCGTATTGTTGATATCCTGGGATGTTAAACCAAAGTGGATAAATTCTTTAAAATCCTGCAATTGCATTTCATCGAATTTTTCTTTTAAAAAATATTCAACCGCTTTGACATCATGATTGGTGATGCTCTCGATATCTTTAACCCGACGGGCATCAGCCGGTTTAAAATCCCGATAGACGGACCTGAGGGGCTCAAACAGCTCACGATTAAAGCTTTTCAATTGAGCCAATGGCAACTCGCACAGGGCGATGAAATACTCGACTTCCACCATCACCCGGTATTTGATCAAAGCGCCTTCTGAGAAATAATCCGCCAATTTTTGGGTTGCCCGTCGGTAGCGGCCGTCCACGGGGGTGATCGCTTCTAAAGATGTAAATTCCATGGTATTTGCCCGTCCTTTGTATTTGAAACTTAAATCGTTATTTGGGGAATGTTGCTGCGAAGCGAGTATAAAAAAAGCACTTTGTTGTGTCAAGAAGGAGGAGAACAAATTTGACAATTCAATCCTGTGTGGCTTAGGTTGTATTCAAATCTAAATATAAAGGAGGATCTCATGAATTGGCCAATCCTTATCGCCGGCATCGGCGCCGTATTTATCACGGTGGGGCATTTAACCGCCGGCAGCAAAATGTACCTGAAACCCATGCTGCAGGCATCTTTTGACGATGTGGCGAAAAAAGTAAACCATTGTGTCTTCCACTACGTTTCGGTGTACCTGGTGGTGTCAGCCGTATTTCTGCTGTTAATCGGCATCGGCTATAACAATCAGGTGGATAATACCTGGCTGGTGAAACTGATATCTAGTGTTCGAACGGGTATCCAGAACTCTTTGATATTGCTGATTAATATCGCATAAAAGGAAAACGAAGATTTTCCAGTTTAATGCATTTTTTAC
>Ga0056112_1000626_pt1 | contig 9336 bp, 6 predicted proteins | sample WorMetilvaeELBA1_FD_55104 | JGI IMG/M metagenome (GOLD analysis project Ga0056112, IMG submission 55104) | Marine gutless worms symbiont microbial communities from Max Planck institute for Marine Microbiology, Germany - Olavius ilvae ELBA.1 ... | reverse complement strand
GCGCGACGACAGAACCCAGCTTGCCTTTGCTCTGGGTAAGGCGTACGAGGATCTCGGCAATTATGACAAATCGATGGAGTTTGTGATTGAGGCGACGCAACTGAAGCGTGACTCCTATGACTATTCGATTGCCGAGTCACGGGAGCAGTTCGATAGAATCAGGCAGGTGTTTTCGCCCGACTTCTTTTCCAGTCACCGTGATTCGGGCGATCCTGATCGGACGCCGATATTTATTCTGGGGATGCCCCGCTCGGGCACCAGCCTGGTGGAACAAATCCTGGCGAGTCATCCGGACGTTTACGGCGCGGGCGAACTAAAAGATCTCGGCAGGGTTTTAGCGTCGCTAAGAACCTCCGACAGACATCGACCCTCAATCATTCCGCAGGAGCTACTCGAACTGGATGTCAAAGCTTTTGCCGGTCTGGGTAAACAATATATCGACAGAATTCGCGGATATTCCGCTGACGCGAAGTTTATTATCGACAAAATGCCGGGTAATTTTCTGCGTATTGGTTTCATCCGCACGATCCTGCCCAATGCCCGGGTAATCCACTGTACCCGCAACCCGATGGATAATTGCCTGTCCATACTCAAGACCCATTTAAAGCACAGTCATGGCTATGCGAATGACATGTCCGAACTGGGACAATATTACCGTATGTATCTTGAGCTCATGGATTACTGGCGAGATACCCTGCCCGGGTTTGTTTACGATCAAAGCTATGAGGATATGGTTAAATCCGACAAGGAGCAGATAAATAACCTGTTGCAGCACTGCGGTCTTGACTGGAACGATGCCTGTCTCGACTTCCACAAGACCCGGAGGAAAGTCCAGACGGCCAGCAATACCCAGGTTCGTCGACCGATCTATAAAGATTCCGTGCAGCTGTGGAAGCGATATGAAAGACAGCTGGAACCCCTGAGAGCCGCGATTTACGACTGAGCAGTTCTGCCGTCGCTGGCTGGTGACGGTGGTTGTGATTGCGTGCTTGTGACAGAATTGGATCTTGTTTCCTGGCTGGTGGATTATCGTGGACAAGATATTTATAACTGCTCAGCAGCTACTCGAAGATTCGTTCCGACTTGCGCAGCTGATTTATGAGGATGGGTTTCATCCCCATTTTATTATCGGTATCTGGCGTGGCGGCACCCCGGTCGGAATAGCGGTACAGGAGTATTTCGAATTCAAGCATCACGAAACCGATCATATATCGGTGCGTACCTCGTCTTACTATGGCATCAACAAGCAGGCCAAGAAAATCCGTGTGCATGGTTTACACTATCTGATCGAAAACGCCAATGCTGACGATCGTTTGTTGATCGTCGACGATGTATTTGATTCAGGGCGCAGCGTCGACGCGTTAATCAAGGCGATCAGGAGGCAGTCACGTCTTAACACGCCTGCTGAAATTAAAGTAGCCTGCCCCTGGTACAAGCCATCCAAGAATAGCGTCAAATTCGAGCCGGACTACTATTTGCATGAAAGTGATGAGTGGCTGGTGTTTCCGCATGAGCTCGCGGGCCTGGAATCTCGCGAAATTGCGGAGGGTAAAAAAGATCTCGGTAATATTCTTGACTTATTCGAGTAGTCGCGTTTTCCTGTCTCCATGCCGAAAAATAAGAAACTAGCCATTTGTGTTGCCAGCTTCCTGGTTATACTTGGCCTGGGTTTGTTGTGGGCTATCTCTGTCCCTACCGAATTGACTGGCGGGCAGCGCCTGCTGATCAGTGCAGTGCTCGGGTTGTTCGCTGCCGGCGTATTGTTCTACCTGCTCAGCCAACAGGAACCCGTTCAGCAAAGCGGCGACACTGATCCAGGACAGGACCTTGTGCGGAACGAGTTTGCGGCCAAAATGAGCCACGAAATTCGTACTCCCCTAAGCGGCATTCTGGGGGTAATGCACCTGCTGCGGCGTACCCAACTTGACCGTAACCAGCTGCGTTATGTCGACACCGCATCCAACTCCGCCAACATGTTGCTGACGATTATTAATGATGTGCTGGCTTACACGCGCATGGATTCGACATGGCTTCCTGTCGAGCTGGAAAGTCTGAATCTTGCCGAAGTCATCGAGGATGTGACCAGTATTCTCGCGCCCGAGGCAATCAATAAGGGACTTGAGCTGGTGAGCGATATAGATCCCGACATCCCGCAACTGGTCAGAGGCGACGCGTTACGTCTGCGCCAGGTACTGAACAACCTGTTGAGCAATGCCATCAAGTATACCGATAAAGGAGTTATATCGATTTATGCTGTGAGCAAGGGTGGCAGTATCGAAATTGGGGTCAAGGATAGCGGTACAGGACTCGAGCCGGAGCAGCTACAGTTGCTTCTGCTACCTTTCGACGAAACGCATAACAGACCACTTCAGCAGGCCGGCGGCATGGGGCTTGGCCTGAAGACCAATCGACGGCTGATTGAAGCGATGAATAGTGCCCTGAAAATCGATAGCAGCCCGGACAGGGGGAGTCGCTTTTACTTTGAACTGGATATAGACGCCGATCACAATACTTCCTACGACTGGAAACCACCTGTGGCTTTGCGTGATCTCAGTGTCGCCGTATTAAGCCCCCTCGAATTGCAGCGACGCTCGGTTTGCAAGTTGCTCGCCCACTGGGACATAAGCAAGATTCAGCAAGTCGACCATGACCCCGATCAAGCCTCCGATTTACCCGTGTTGACACCCTGTGACCTGGTCATTATCGATCAGACCGAAACCGAACAGGCCGTTAACCAGCTGATTGATCGCCTGCGTAATAAGAGTGACTGGAGGGAGACGCGTTTCGTGCACCTGGTGCCGCAGACCCGGGAAGTCGATAGCGGCAGTGCCGATGTGCGTCTGTATAAACCGCTGTCGCATTCACGCCTGTATACCACTGTGCTGGATATCGTCTACAAGCTCGCTTTCAGTTCCGAGTATGAATCAGCAAGGGAGGGTACGGCGGATGCGCCGACGCGAGTCCTTGCCGGGCATCGCATCCTGCTGGTCGAGGACAACGATATCAACAAGATGATTGCACTGGAAATGCTCGAGGAAACCGGGGTCGATGTCGATGTCGCGATCAATGGTGCCGACGCGGTTGCGCAGGTGCAGCAGCAGGACTACGAGCTGATCCTGATGGATATTCAAATGCCGGTCATGGATGGCTACGAGGCTACCAGCCAAATCCGCGCACTGGGCGGGGAATTCAAATCGATCCCGATTATTGCAATGACGGCGCATGCGTTTGAAGGCGATAGCAGCAGGAGCCTCGAAGCTGGCCTGGATTATCATATTTCCAAACCCTTCGACCCGGACGACCTGATTGCGATTATCGTCCGCTATATCGAGCAAGGCAGCAAGCCAGGCTAACCTCCGGTTTGACCATCCGGGCTGGCGCGTAGATTTTCTTCCTCAGCCTGACAAGCTTGTACATTTTGCCCTGCATGCAAAAGGCCTTGAGATGCGATAGCGTCATCGCCCGATGCCTCGGTCAAATGCATCGAGCAGTGAGCTGACGATTAGTTTTCCAGGACGTCGCCCGGGATACGTACCTGGCCGTCCATCAGCACGCGCGCACTGCGGCTCATGGCCACCTTCTCGACGACCCATTCACCGTCCCGCAGAGCCGCCTCGGCGCCTACCTTGAGCGTGCCCGACGGATGGCCGAAGCGCACCGCATTACGCTCGCCACCACCGGCGGCCTGGTTTACCAGGGTTCCCGGAATAGCGGCGGCGGTGGCGATCGCGACCGCGGCGGTACCCATCATGGCGTGATGCAGCTTGCCCATCGATACGGCACGCACGTTGAGATCAATATCCGCGGCGGCGATGGGCTTGCCGCTGGATGCGATGTAGTCGGCGGGTGGGGCAACGAAGGCAATCTTGGGCGTGTGTTGACGCCCTGCGGCTTCTTCCAGATCGTCGATCAGGCCCATGCGTAACGCACCGTGGGCGCGAATCTGCTCGAAGCGATCAAGTGCCTGCGGATCGCCATTGATGGCTTCCTGCAGCTCACAGCCGCTGTAACCGAGCTCGTCGACGTTCAAAAAGATGGTCGGAATGCCGGCGTTGATCAGGGTCGCCTGCAGCTGGCCTGTTGCTACCAGGTGTTGCGGGAGTTCGAGCGTATCCACGAGCGCACCGGTCGGGAACATCGCGCCCCCGGCATCGGCCGGGTCGAGAAACTCGATGCGTACTTCCGCCGCCGGGAAGGTTACGCCGTCGAGCTCGAAATCACCGGTTTCCTGCACCTCACCTGCGCTCATTGGCACGTGGGCGATGATGGTCTTGCCGATATTGGCCTGCCAGATGCGTACATCGCAAATGCCGTCGCGGGGCACTCGCTCTGCATCGACGAGTCCGCCCGAGATCGCACACGCGCCGACCGCGGCAGTGAGATTGCCGCAGTTGCCGCTCCAGTCAACGAAAGCCCGGTCGATCGCAACCTGACCGAACAGGTAGTCGACGTCGTGATTTTCCTGTGTGCTTTTAGACAGGATTACGGTCTTGCTGGTGCTCGAGGTCGCTCCACCCATACCGTCGGTCTGCTTGCCGTAGGGGTCGGGGCTGCCGATCACGCGCAGCAGCAGGTTGTCACGGGCCGTGCCTGGCATCTGCGCTACTGCGGGCAGGTCGTCGAGACGGAAGAACACACCCTTGCTGGTGCCGCCGCGCATATAGGTCGCGGGGATGCGTATCTGGCCGCTCATGCCGCCGCCCCGGCCTCGAGGAAATCCTGGGCAAAGCGCTGCAGCACGCCGCCTGCCTCGTAAACCAGTAGCTCGTCGGCGGTATCGAGGCGGCAGGTAACGGCAAACTCGACGCGTTCGCCGTTTCGACGCTGCATGATTACGGCCAGATCGGCGCCGGGCTTGCGTTCGCCGATAACGTCGAAGGTTTCGCTGCCGTCGATGGCCCAGGTTTTACGCGTTTCACCGGCCTTGAACTCCAGCGGCAGCACTCCCATGCCGACCAGGTTGGTGCGGTGGATGCGCTCGAAGCCCTCGGCGACGATGGCTTCGACGCCGGCGAGGCGCACGCCCTTGGCGGCCCAGTCGCGCGACGAGCCCTGTCCGTAATCGGCACCCGCAATGATAATCAGCGGTTGCGCACGGGACATGTAGGTTTCGATTGCTTCCCACATACGCGTCACTTCGCCTTCCGGCTCGATACGCGCCAGCGAACCCTGTCGGACTTCGCCGTTCTCGGTCACCATCTCGTTCAGTAGTTTGGGGTTGGCGAAGGTCGCGCGTTGTGCGGTCAGGTGGTCGCCACGATGGGTTGCGTAGGAGTTGAAGTCTTCCTCGGGCAGGCCCATTTTGGCGAGATATTCACCAGCCGCGCTCGACGCAAGAATCGCGTTAGATGGTGACAGGTGGTCGGTGGTAATGTTGTCACCGAGCACTGCCAGCGGGCGCATACCACTGAGTGCACGTTGCCCGGCCAGCGCGCCTTCCCAGTAGGGCGGTCGGCGAATATAGGTCGACTGTGGTTGCCAGTCGTATAGCGGGCTCTTTGCTGCCTCGACCTGTCCCAGGTCGAACATCGGATTATAGACCTGGTTGAATTGTTCGGGACGCACGTGCGCGGCGACGATCGCGTCTATTTCAGCGTCACTCGGCCAGATGTCCTGCAGCGTGACCGGATTACCGCCTTTGTCGTAACCAAGCGCATCTTGCTCGATGTCGAAGCGTATGGTGCCGGCGATCGCGTAGGCGACGACCAGTGGCGGTGACGCGAGGAATGCCTGCTTCGCATAGGGGTGAATACGCCCATCGAAGTTACGGTTGCCGGACAAAACCGCCGTGGCATACAGATCGCGTTCGATGATTTCCTGCTGGATTGCGGGATCGAGCGCGCCGCTCATGCCGTTACAGGTGGTGCAGGCGTAGGCGACGATACCGAAGCCGAGTTTCTCCATCTCGGCCAGCAGGCCGGCTTCCTCGAGGTAGAGCCGTGCGACCTTCGAACCGGGTGCGAACGATGACTTGACCCAGGGCTTGCGTGTGAGACCGAGAGCGTTGGCCTTTTGCGCGACCAGCCCGGCGGCGGCAACGTTACGCGGGTTGCTGGTATTGGTGCAGCTGGTGATGGCGGCGATAATGACCGCGCCATCGGGCATCTGGCCGGGTGTGTCTTCCCATTCGCCGGAAATACCGCGCGTGGCGAGTTGCGCGGTCGGCAGCCGCCGGTGCGGATTGGAGGGGCCAGCGAGGTTGCGCTCGACCTTACCAAGATCGAACTCGAGCACACGCTCGTACTCGGCCTGTTGCAGGTCGTCGGTCCACAGACCGGCAGTGCGTGCGTAGTTTTCGACCAGCGCTACCTGTTCAGGTTTCCGGCCGGTCAGTTTCAGGTAGTCGATGGTTTGCTCGTCGATATAAAACATCGCTGCCGAGGCACCGAACTCCGGCGCCATGTTGGAAATTGTCGCGCGGTCGCCGATGGTCAGGCCCGCGGCGCCGTCGCCGAAAAATTCGAGGTATGCGGATACCACGCGCGCTTCGCGCAGGAACTCGGTCAACGCGAGCACGATATCGGTCGCGGTGATGCCCGGCTGGCGCTGGCCGCTGAGGCGAACACCGACAATATCGGGCAGGCGCATCATCGATGGCCGACCGAGCATGACGTTTTCGGCCTCAAGGCCGCCGACGCCGATTGCGATTACGCCGAGACAATCGATGTGTGGCGTGTGGCTGTCGGTACCGACGCAGGTGTCCGGGAAGGCCACGCTATCGCGCGCCTGGATTACCGGCGACATCTTCTCCAGGTTGATCTGGTGCATGATGCCGTTGCCGGCCGGGATAACGTCGACATTCTCGAAGGCGGTGCGGGTCCAGTCGATGAAGTCGAAGCGGTCCGCGTTGCGGCGGTCCTCGATCGCGCGGTTCTTGTCGAAGGCTTCCGGGTCGAAGCCTGCGTGCTCTACGGCGAGTGAATGATCGACGATGAGCTGGGTCGGCACCACCGGGTTGACGCGTGCCGGGTCGCCGCCCTGCTCGGCGATCGCGTCGCGCAGCCCGGCGAGATCGACCAGCGCGGTCTGGCCGAGTATGTCGTGGCAGACCACGCGTGCCGGGTACCAGGGAAAGTCCAGGTCACGCCGGCGCTCGACGATTTGCGTCAGCGCAGCGGCAAGGTCATCCGGTTCGCAGCGGCGCACCAGGTTTTCGGCCAGCACGCGTGCCGTGTAGGGCAGGCGATCGTATGCGCCTGCAGCGATCGCGTCGACCGCGGCGCGGGTATCGAAGTAATCCAGCCCGGTGCCGGACAGGGGTTTACGGTACTGTGTGTTCATAGCTTTGCTCCCGGGGAACCGAATCTGCGTTCCTCGATAGGGTCGTTTCAGCTGCGTTCCCCGATCGGTACGAAGCTCAGGTTTTCCGGACCGGTGTAGTTAGCCGACGGACGGATTATCTTGCCGTCCTCGCGTTGTTCGACCACGTGCGCACCCCAGCCGGAAGTGCGTGCGATGACGAACAACGGTGTGAACATGTCGGTGGGTACGCCCATCTGGTGGTAGGAGACAGCGGAGAACCAGTCGAGGTTGGGGAACATGTTTTTCAGTTCCCACATCACGCTTTCGAGACGTGCGGCGACATCGTACATCAGCATGTCATCGTTTTCCCTCGACAGATCCTCGGCGACGCGCTTGATGACCTCGTTACGCGGATCACTAACGGTATATACCGGGTGGCCGAAGCCGATGACGATTTCCTTGTTGGCGACGCGCTCGCGAATATCGCTTTCGGCTTCGTCCGCGGAGCTGTAGCGCGACTGGGTTTTGAACGCTTCCTCGTTGGCGCCACCGTGCTTGGGCCCGCGTAAAGCGCCGATCGCGGCGGTCAGGCAGGAGTACATGTCGGAGCCGGTACCGGCCACCACCCGACCGGTAAAGGTCGAGGCGTTGAATTCATGCTCGGCGTACAGAATCAGCGAAATGTGCATCGCCCTGACCCAGGATTTAGGTGCCGGCTTTCCGTGCAGCAGGTGTAGGAAGTGACCACCGATGGAGTCATCGTCGGTGACCAGTTCGATACGCTTACCGTGGTGGCTGAAGTGATACCAGTAGGCCAGCATCGAGCCGAAGCAGGCCATCAGGCGATCGATAATCTCGCGTGCGCCGTCGGCATTGTGGTCGTCATTTTCCGGCATCATGCAGCCCAGCGCCGAGCAACCGCTGCGCATCACGTCCATCGGATGGGTGCTCGAGGGTAATTGCTCGAGGACGACTTTCACCTCATGCGGGAGATCGCGCAACGCGCGCAGCCGCGCCTTGTAGGCATCCAGCTCATCCTGGGTGGGTAGTTTCTCATGCACGATCAGGTAGGCGATTTCCTCGAATTCGCATTGCTCGGCGATATCGAGAATACCGTAGCCGCGATAATGCAGATCATTGCCGGTTTTTCCGACCGTGCAGATTGCCGTGTTGCCGGCGGCTGTGCCGGACAGCGCAACCGATTTTTTGGGTTTAAACGCAGTCGCTTCGCTCATGATGTTTCCTCGCTAAATAGTTTATCCAGTGTTTTTTCGTAATCGTGGTAGTCGAGAAAGTCATACAACTCCATTCGGGTTTGCATGCTGTCGACCACATTCTGCTGGCTGCCGTCGCTTAAGATGTGCTGGTACACATTTAACGCCGCCAAGCTCGCCGCGCGAAATGCGCTTAACGGGTAAAGCACGAGGCTGACCCCGACAGAAGCCAGTTGTTCGGTGTTGAACAGTGGTGTGGCACCAAATTCAGTGATGTTTGCCAACACCGGTACCTGTACCGCATCGACAAACTGCTGATACTGCCCGAGTTCGGTCATGGCTTCAGGAAATATCATATCGGCGCCGGCGGCGACACAGGCCTGTGCGCGTTCGATAGCCGCATCCATGCCTTCGACCGCGAGGGCGTCGGTGCGCGCCATGATGACGAAATTGTCGTCGCTGCGTGCGTCGACCGCGGCCTTGATACGATCGACCATTTCCGCGCTCGACACGATGGCCTTGTTGGGCCGGTGCCCGCAGCGTTTTTGCATGACCTGGTCTTCGATATGGACGCCGGCGACGTTGGCGCGAATCATTTCGCGGATACAGCGCGCGATATTGAAAGCGCCACCCCAGCCCACATCGACATCAACCAGTAATGGCAGGCTGCTGGCATCTGTGATGCGGCGAGCGTCTTCGAGCACGTCGGCCAGCGTGCTGATGCCGATATCGGGGGTGCCGAGGGAGCTGGCCGCAACGCCACCGCCCGACAGGTAAAGAGCCCGGTGGCCGGTTTTTTCTGCCATTATCGCGTGGTAGGCGTTTATGGCGCCAACAACCTGTAGCGGTTTGTTTTCGGCGACGGCCCGGCGTAATTTAG
>Ga0056112_1000608_pt1 | contig 9486 bp, 6 predicted proteins | sample WorMetilvaeELBA1_FD_55104 | JGI IMG/M metagenome (GOLD analysis project Ga0056112, IMG submission 55104) | Marine gutless worms symbiont microbial communities from Max Planck institute for Marine Microbiology, Germany - Olavius ilvae ELBA.1 ... | reverse complement strand
TCCTCTATGTTTTTGAGGCCATTGTACCGTAGACCTGTGACAGATACGGTCACAGATGAATCAATTATTTTTATCACTTGGGCTTTCTATATAACCATATCGAGCAATTTCCATTTGGGATTCTGCTTGATTCTGAGAAATTTTAGCTTGCTGATTATTATATGATATAGTTACAACAATACTTGCCGAGGCGATAATTACCGAAGAAAAGAAGGTTGAAAATGCCTTAAAAGCTTCAATGCGTGGTCGTTTATTTTCTTCTGGCAACGTTCACTCCTTTAAAATAAAAATGCAGAAACAACTAATTAAAGGATAGTAAGACGCAATTGATTGTCAACATCAGCAGCTATTTAAGGCACTGGGATTCCAATTAATCGGGGTGTCTGCAGTGAGCGCTCTTCCCGCTGAGAGGGAGGCCTCAGTAAGCCCCCTGGAAGGTCGCATGACCACTGGTACAACGATTTAAATCCGAAATCCGAAGCACGAAGCACGAAACAAATCCGAATAAAATAAATACCAACGACAAAAACAATTCCGATCCAATGGGTAGTATAGCGATTAACGCGTTGAACAATTTTACTCATTGCTCTTATCATCTGGTATAGTCCGTTTTGAACATTTGGACATTCGTATTTGAGATTTTTTTTCGGATTTCGAAATTTGGTTTTCGTATTTTTTCAAGCATCATTTGTCTCCTACCTGATCGGTAGAACAATTTCGGGTCCACTACTGAAATGGTGGCTGAATGCCGGAATTAGACCCTACATTCATAATTGACAGCCTGCACACCCAGCCCTAATTTTTCAAAAGAACAACAACAAGCAATTAGCTAAAAAAATTGGAAAGGAAAACGATCAATGAAACAATTTGACGCAATCATCATCGGTACAGGTCAAGCCGGACCAGCCCTGTCGGCACGGTTGGCCGGCGCGGGAATGAAGGTGGCCGTAGTCGAACGTAAATTGTTCGGCGGCACGTGTGTCAATACGGGCTGTATCCCCACCAAAACGCTGGTGGCCAGCGCCCGCGCAGCTTACATGGCCAGGCGCGCTGCTGATTTTGGGGTGACGATCGACGGCAGCATTGCGGTGGACATGAAAAAAGTCAAAGCGCGCAAAGATGGCATTGCCGGCCGATCCAACCATGAGATACCGGATTGGATGAAAAAAATATCCAACTTGACCGTATTCAAGGGACATGCCCGTTTCGAGGCTCCTCACCATGTCAGCGTGGGCGATGAAATCCTGCAAGCAGACAAAATATTTATCAATGTCGGTGCCCGGGCCTTTGTCCCGCCCATGCCGGGCATCGATCGCATCGATTATTTAACCAATTCGAGTATGATGCAGGTGGATTATTTGCCGGAACATCTGATTATCATTGGCGGCAGCTATATCGGTCTCGAATTCGGTCAAATTTACCGGCGATTCGGCAGCCAGGTAACCATTGTTGAAAAAGGACCACGCCTGATCGCACGTGATGATGAAGATGTCTCTGAAGCGGTTAAGGAAATTCTGGAAAACGAAGGCATTAACGTTCGCCTCAATGCCGAGTGTATGGCCGTTGAAAATGAGGGAGCTAAAGTCAAGGTTAAGCTCGACTGCCATAAAGGCGATCAGACCGTGACCGGTTCACACTTGCTGCTGGCGGTCGGTCGCGTTCCCAACACCGATGACCTGGGTCTGGATAAAGTCGGCGTTGAAATGGATGGGCGGGGATATATCGGGGTAGACGATCAACTTTGCACCAATGTGCCCGGCATCTGGGCCCTGGGTGACTGCAATGGAAAGGGCGCCTTCACCCACACATCCTATAACGATTTTGAAATCGTTGCGGCAAATTTGCTGGACGATGATCCGCGCCGGGCAAGCGACCGCATTCTTTGCTATAGTCTGTATATCGATCCACCATTGGGACGCGCTGGGATGACAGAAGCGCAGGTAAAGCAGTCGGGTCGCAAAGCCCTGATCGGCAAGCGGCTCATGGCAAATATCGGTCGCGCCGTTGAAAAAGGCGAAACCCAAGGATTTATGAAAATTTTGGTGGATGCCTCCAGTGGAGAAATTCTGGGAGCGGCGATTCTGGGTGTCGGCGGCGACGAAGCCATCCATTCTATCTTGGATACCATGTATGCTAAACAACCCTACCAAGTGATCCAGCGGGCCATGCATATTCATCCGACAGTGTCGGAGTTGATACCGACCATGCTCGGCGATCTCAAACCGCTAAAGTGATCTATCAATACTGGGTATCCTTTTTCAAGGGACTTCCGAGGGACTTCCGGGACGCCCATAAAATTATAATATTCGTCCAACTATAGGCAAAAACTTATAATTTTATGGGCCCAAAGTCCCATAATTTTATGTGCGTCCAGAAGTTCCTGAGCAACAATCACGGCACCGGATTTTTAGCGGTAACCTGACTTCCAACTCCAGCGAGAATAATGTTTATGATCGACTTAGATATTATCCTTCTTCTATCGGTGCATTAAGATCCTTTTGAATATTGACCCAGGAGTCCTCATTCATAACCCGGATTATGGATGTCAGAATCCGCTTGTTGCAGTCCAACAGGACGGTGTTCGACTTTTTCATTATTATTGAGTAAAAATGACGTCCGGCTTCGGATTCTGCAAATGAAAGATACGCTTCTAGATCGGCCTTGGGTAATCCGCGATAGGCATATACAAATCCGGCAAATACCAGTTGGGCAGAAAACATATCCAGATAGGGATCGATGTCGTTTTCGAAAGTCCGGATAATTTCATCGATCGACACCTGGTCAAGTTCTTCGGATTTTGACAAAACCTTTGCCAGAATTTGATTCTGAACAATTAGGCTGGTTTGCAGTTCAACCATAGCTTCAGTGGCACCGGTAGCATCGTCCAGCCTTGAAAATAGATCAGCCCTCGATGCACTTTGATATTGGGTAAGTCTGAATGCAGCTCGCAGTTTGTTGGCATGCTCCCTTTTAACGGCATAAGAACTGAATTCGATTTCGGCAATTCTTTCCCCCTGGGGCGATTTATACCATTTCAGAATCTGCTCTAGCTCAGCTATGGTTAAGTCTGAAGCAAGATGTTTTTCGAGATATTCAATAAATCTTTCTGAATTGGTGGCCAGCCTTATAACATCTTCAAACCTGGTAAACTTCTCATCATTTCTGGCGACTTTTTTGTCATCTGCATTTTCATATTGCTCTTCAAATGACGCCAATACCGCCTCGGTTAGGCTATTGATCTGTTTGGCGATACCTGATTCGTTGATAATTTCAGCTACCAGCTTTGCTTTTAGAACCTCATTGGTCGGTTGGGGAGAAATTTCTCTGCCTTCTTTTTCATCAGCGCGCTCATGTTTGATATGCTTGATAATTTCTTTTTGAAGGTTAGCGAGATTATCATTTTTATCTCTGCTGACTTTCTCGGTCCAGGCCGCTATGGTTAAAGGCTCCTTATCCTCCATGGCAATAATTTCTTCGGACGGAATTGCAAAATTCAGATTCTGTCCTTTGACTAACTGTAAAAAAGCCACACCCACAACCTGCCCGTCCATATCGATAACTGGACTGCCGCTCGATCCTCTTGAAATCGGTGCCGTCATCTGGTAGGCAATCCCTCTGTCAGGTATTTCCCTGATAGCCGATATGATTCCATCGCTCACCGTACGTCCGAGCCCCATAGGTGTGCCAATCACGATGATTTTGTCCGCAATTTCGGGTTGATTTGGATTAATGTCCAGCCACATCCCGGGCTTCAGGGCACCTCCCGGGACATTGACAGCCAGTTTGATCAGATCTTTTTTTTCGCTGGCTGCCAAAACGAATTGCACCTTGTACTCTGTTTTGTTATGTAATTTGATTACCACATAATAGGCTCCTTCGAGCACATGATAATTGGTAATAAAATTTCCATCCCGGTTGATAAAGAATCCGCTTCCTTGCCTGAAAATATTATTGCCGCTGTCATAGGTTAATACCGTGGCGACTGCCGGATTAACCTTATTAAACAGATCCCCGATGCTTAAATCCATATTACTAACATTTTCGGCTGCAGGGGTGACCGGAGCTTGAGCAACGACTGAAGACTCTGTAATATCCGGTGTGTTTTGGGTCTGAGAAACGGCCGCAGTATTTTTGGCAGTAATCTGCAGATTGTATTTCTGCATCAGGAAATATCCTGCTCCGATAAAAATAAGCAGTGTTAAACCGGCCAGACCGCCGACCAGCAAAAAATTCTTTTTTTTAACCGGTTTTGCCGCATGGGTTGGGTTTTGCTGTTTTTCAGGAGGTTGAACGGCGGGTACTGGCTTATTTTCTGGTGTTCCGGAAGTAAGTTTTGCTTTTTTTACCGGTGTCCTGGCGACAGGATCTGGTTTATTGCCGGGTGTAATCCCGGCAGGTGTTGTCTTTTCTACAGGTGCGGCAGGGGCGGCAGCATTTAATTTTTGCTCCGATGCTGAAACCGCAACAGTTTTGGCATCAGCCGGCCTTGAAATAAAAAGCCGGTATTTGCATTTCTTGCAGTTGGCGTGAACCCCTTTTTCAGGTATTTTCGCAATGTCGATTGTAAATACGGTATTACACGACGGACATGTGATCTCTGTTTTGCCGGTCAAATTGCAATCCTTTCATTTCAATATTGCTGATTCCAAACCCTATTCTGCATATCGGGTGTATCAGTCATTCATAAAAAAGCTTTAGCAGAAATTTGATTTGGGGGCTCCGGCTGGGTTAAAACAGAGTGAAATTTACGGCCTGCGGCAGGAGCGATCTGACTCCTTCCACGGAGCCCTGGGCACGGAGCCCTGGGGTCGGGCCACAGCAACATGTTAAAAAATTGAGAAAAGAGGCCTAAAAAAACCGTGGTTATTTGACTTATTGCCTTAATTTTGTCTATCACCTAAGTTAAACGATTGTCGAGGTTGTAAATCGGCCTTTGGCGGATCGTAGATCCGCTTCACCTTTTTTGGAATCCTGTACTCTCAATCTAAGTGAAATCAAATCTTGATTGCAATGGGAACAGCGCTATGGACAGCTCTAATTCAATTATCATGAATCCACCGCACGAACGCGAAATCTTTGCCAACCGAACTTTGAACCTCAAAGCTATCCGAGCCATCGGCTATGACATGGATTACACCTTGATCAACTATGATGTGATGCGCTGGGAACTTGCGATGTACGAATACTTGAAGCGCAGAATGTCTGAGCTCGGCTGGCCGGTGCAGGATCTTGAGCATGATCCGGAGATGAACATCCGCGGACTCGTGGTCGACAAAAAACTCGGCAACTTCGTCAAGCCGAATCGTTTCGGCTATATTAAGCGAGCCTGCCATGGAACGACTCCCATTGATATTAAAGCGCTGCGCAGGGTTTACTCGCGGGTCACTGTCGATATTCGTCATGATCGCTGGCTGCTGCTTACGACGCTGTTCGACCTGCCGCTAGCGTGTATATACGCTCAGCTAGTGGACAAACTTGACCGGTATGGGTTGCCTCAGGTTTCGAGTTATGCAGATTTGATGGAACAAATGTTGAGTAATCTTGATGCGGCATATGCCGAAGGCATGATGCGAAATGAAATACTAAAGGATCCGGGCGGCTACGTAGTTGACGATGCTGAAATTCCGCTCACTTTGCTGGATCAAAAGCACGCCGGCAAGAAGCTCATCCTCATTACCGACTCCGAGTGGGAATACGTAGGAAACATAATGCCTTATGCATTTGACCCCCATCTTCCGGCTGGCATGATCTGGCGGGACCTGTTTGACCTGGTGATCGTCTCAGCAGGTAAACCCAATTTCTTTCTGCAAAAACAGCCTGCCTTCGAGTTGGCCACTGAAGAGGGACTGTTGAGACGTGTGGTCGGACCTCTTAAAATGGGTTCGATCTACGTCGGCGGTCACGCCGGGTTAGTGGAGGAGGCGTTCGGGCTGCAAGGGGGCGACATCATGTATGTGGGTGATCATTTGGAGTCCGATGTCCATGCCACCAAGAGTATACTGAGGTGGCGTACGGGATTAGTACTGCGCGAATTGGAGATCGAATTCCAAAGCCTGCAGGAATTCCACGAACAGCAGGTGGAGTTGTCTAAAATGATGGCGCAAAAGACCGCCTTGGAGCGGCAACAGGTCCAACTCAGGCTCCAGTTGCAACGGCAAAAACTGCGCTACGGTCTGGACTCAGGCGAATCCATTGAAAAATTGCGCCAGCGAAGTGAAGCAATTACTCAAGAAATAGCAAGTCTGGATATTCACGTTGCGCCAGTTGCCAAAAAAGCGGGGATGCTCTTTAATCCGCGCCGGGGTCTGCTCACCCGGGCCGGCAACGACAAAAGCTATCTGACCCGAATTTTGGAAGGATACGCCGACATCTATATGACCCGGGTATCCAATTTTCTCTATCAGACGCCCTTCGCCTACCTACGTTCCACCCGAAGCAGCCTTCCCCATGACGGTGGCATTGTCGGCGGCCCGCACGAAACCGAGTCGGCTGATTAACCGGCCCGGCTCCAAAATATTTCAGTTCTTGATAGAGAAAACTCGGGGACTCCAGGGCCCATAAAATTATAATATTCGCCCCACTATAAGAAAAACTTATAATTTTATGGGCGTCCCCAAAGCTCGCCCGACCCAATGCTAACAATGCTAAGTACATTCCATTATTCCATTCGGTGTCCAAGGTAAACTCTACCCCTCTTGGGTGAAATCAAGGTCGGGTCCTCTGGGCTCTGATTCATTACTGGTACAAATTCTGGATTATATTGATCAGTTGGATAATTTCCAGTATCATGCGTTCTTAAAACCATATTTCAAATCCTCTGGCATAGCTCTATATATTTGGAGAAAAAGTGCATGAGCACCAACATTGAGCTAAATTCTCAGCAAAAGGCCGCCGCCCAGTACCGTGGATCGGCCCGGAACCTGCTGGTTATGGCCGGGGCCGGCTGCGGCAAAACCCGTACCATCATTGCCCGAACTTCATATCTGATCCGAACGGGTGTGGACGCCTCCCGAATTTTGATGATGACATTCACCAACCGGGCGGCCCGCGAAATGAAAATGCGGTTAAAATCTGAAGTCGGCCCGCTATCGCACAAAGTCCAGGCCGGCACCTTTCATGCCTTTTGTCTCAAAGTCATGCGGCGCATACCGAATAGTTTCGGAATTCAAGGGTTGAACGTCATCGATGTCGATGATCAAAATGCGCTTATGAGCCTGGTCCGCCGCCGACGGCTTGGGAAGAAAAGCAAAGAAATCAGCAAACTGGTACCGCGGGCTGCAGAGCTTATCAGAAACTATTCTTATTGCCGAAATACCTGCCGGGAACCAATTGACTATCTCAGCCAACACAGCGAAATGAGCGAGCAATACATTCGTCTGTGCTCTGACATGTTTGCCGCATACCAAAAAATTAAATTTGAACGCGGATACCTGGATTTCGATGATCTGCTGGAAGTGTTCGGCAGGGTTTTGGAACAAAAGGCCGCGCTCAGAAAAGACCTTGCCAAGCTTTATGATGAATGCCTGGTTGATGAGATGCAGGATACCAATCCGCTGCAATTCAGGATCTTGCAACAATTCTCACGGGAGGGCGTTCGTTTATTTTGCGTCGGTGATCCGGCCCAATCGATTTATAGATTCCGCGGGGCGAATTTCGAGCACGCCTATCTTTTCGATAAACTTCTCCAAAACAGCGAAACTTTGATGCTGTCAAAGAATTACCGCAGCTATCAGGAAATCCTGGATTTGTCGAACTGGCTGCTGAATCGATCGCCGCTCGACTATAAAAACAAGCTGGCTGCCCACCGCGGGCCGGCCGGCCGAAATCCCGAAATTATCGACTTTGACAGTAAGTTTGAAGAATCCAGTTGGATCGCCGACAAAATAATGGAGCGCTATGAATCCGATGTGCGATTTCAGGATATGATGGTGCTGGTTCGCACGGCATTTGATGCCAAACCCATCGAAGCCGAGTTTATCCAACGTGAAATTCCGTACGCGTTTATCGGTGGCACCAGTTTAACGAAATCCGCCCATGTGCGAGACATTTTGGCCCTCCTAAGGATCGGTCGCAGTTCGGAAGATGATTTGGCCTGGATGCGCTATTTGCAGCTGTGGCCGGGAATTGGCCCAAAAACCGCGGAAAAAGTCGTCTCCGCCATAACCGCATCCCAGGCCAAGAATGTTCTTGAAGTATTGCTTGCACAACTCGGTCGCGGTCACCCGGCAGCGACGGGTTACCACAATCTGAATGACGCTTTATCTTCAACACCCAGGGCGGTGGAAAGTGCGATTCAAACCCTCTCGCCCGTGCTTGAATCCCGCTATGACCGCTGGCATTTAAGGCAAAAAGATCTCGAGCTGCTGGCCTCCGTCGCCGGACGCTATCAATCCCTGGAACAATTCATTGACGCCTTTACACTGGAGCCTATGAGCAATACGGAAATTGGCAGACTTGAAGCCGAAGATGCAGTCACGTTGATCACAGTGCACAGCGCCAAAGGCACAGAAGCCCCAATTTGCTTTGTTGCCAGTGCCAAGCCGGGCACATATCCGCATGTTAGAAGTTTCGGTGAAATTGAATCCGAAGAGGAAGAACGTCGTATTCTGTATGTGGCCCTGACCCGTGCCAAAAATGAGCTTTTTATTACTCGCCCAGCCGATTACCGCAGCGGATTTTGGGTGATGAATTCCCCGACCGAAGGCGAAGAATATTTTCTGGCAGATGTGCCGCAAAACCTTGTCACGCACACAGTTGAGGGTTGGTCACCGTCTGGTTCTTCCGGGCTTGCATCGCTAAAGGATATCTACTGAGCAGCTGTTAATTGACAAATTAAAACCAGAACTCAGGGTATCGGCGGTTTTTCGGGATGTTGTTCACCAGCAGTGCCACAGCCAGCATGATGACCGGTCCGACCAATGCGGGAATAAAAACATACCCGTATCCAAGTTCGTGAATTTTCTGGCTGCCGATGACGGCAATCAATGCCGTGGCACCGCCCGGAGGATGAAGGGTTTTGGTGGCATGCATCGAGGCTATGGCCGTGGCAACTGCAACCGCGGAAGCCAGCCATAAATGTCCGGCAAGCAACTTATAGGCGGTGACACCGATCAAAGCTGATATCACGTGCCCTCCGATCAGGTTCCTGGGCTGGGCCAGAGGGCTGCGAATGGCGCCGTAAATCAAAACAGCCGACGCACCAAAGGAGCCAATGATCATAACAAGGTCGGTTTTATCGACGATCGTGTGGTTTACATACGCCACGGCTGCGATTCCGATGAATGAGCCGATCCAGGACCAGACTATTTCCGCTAAACCGACGGCAGGGGGACTTTTGGTCGTTCCTTTCATTTTACTGAAGTAATCCATTCATCTACCCTCGCGTTAATTACATCGCCTTTTAGATAAACGTAGGGCGGGCCACCGTGCCCGCCAATACCGGTCGGCACGGTGGCCGACCCTACTTTTAGTGGTTCCTCTCATTTT
>Ga0056112_1000598_pt1 | contig 9608 bp, 3 predicted proteins | sample WorMetilvaeELBA1_FD_55104 | JGI IMG/M metagenome (GOLD analysis project Ga0056112, IMG submission 55104) | Marine gutless worms symbiont microbial communities from Max Planck institute for Marine Microbiology, Germany - Olavius ilvae ELBA.1 ... | reverse complement strand
CCTCGCGCTTAGCCACAATACTTTGAACGTTGACAACAATAACCTTTAAACTCTTGTTTGCAATTGTCGATTTTGCAGACTTGCGAGGTTTTGGGGAGGACAGTCCCATTTAAGACTTATAGGGCTTTGTTTTCTGACCGGAAGTGACGTCATGCCGATTTTTCCGCTAGGTGGTGCACAAATTGAAATTCGACTGGGAATTCTGAAAGGCAGATAACTGTTTCCTATTAGTGATTAATTGTAACCAATAGCCTATCTCCGCTACCACTCTGCAAGCATTTTGTGGTTAAAAATGTGCGGTGCAAGCACTGTGGCCGATGCTTGGCCAACGTTCATTTTTTTGTCAAATAATTGCCATAGTGAGGAATCTGGAATGGGACTGTCAAGCACACATTTGGTTATTGTCTCGGTCATTTCGGAAACAGTTTAAAGCAGACATGTAACCCTATACTTGGTACTTGTACTTGGTACGAAGAAAGCAAGATAAAAGTCTGGTTGACAGTTAATAAAACCGGTTAAACTTTGTTTAAAATTTAACACAGGTGGCCGAAGTGAAATGTTCATACAAACAGCTATCTCACCTTTCGCGTGTTATCTGGCACAAAAAAATTCTCATTTGTTTACAGACTCTTTGGCCTATAGGCGTAAATTAACAATACAGTCACATCGGCAAATGTAGACAGTCAATTGCACAGTCAGAATGTACGCCTACAATTAATTAATTATGGTCAACCTTCGGCAAAATTTTCGCAGTTTTTGAAGCCAAATAATTTTTAGATGTATTGTTATCTGTAGTCAAACAGTTAGTCTGCTCTTTTCAGCTATCTGCAACACACTGATCCTTTGAGCACAATAGGCCCACTCAAAATGCAATAATGTCCATCGTCGTACATCTGGCTGGGCGGCAACAACAGCAACTGCATGGGGTCACGGCCAGTAATGGAACGCCGCTTCTACGGTGAGTGTACAGCAAACCGGATTGCGTCCCAGTACTGGTCCATCGTAAGTGTGCCGTTGGCATACTGGTCTTTGAGACGACTGATGCGGGCTTCAAGCTGACGCCATTTTCGCCGTCTCTCAGTTGGCTGACCGCCGGCCTGAACCAGGTGGATNGTACGGCNGATGCGGCGTTCTTCGTCCTTGAGGCGACGTATGAACAGCCAGAGGGATGGCCGTCGAACACTGACCAGCTGATTCCATCGTCGGTGATAGCTGTCACAGCAACACGCACAACAAACAGGTGTGTATCAGCTTATGGTTTCGGCTGCCACGTGTCACCTACAGGGTAGGCCCAGAATACGCTAAACGATACGATAAGATACGATACTGTGTGTTTAACGTGCAGTCAAAAGCTGACGTGAATCCAGCTTAGTCTACGACACGGAACTGAACAAAAAAGTTAAAGAAAAAATAAATTTAAATAAAAATAAACCGGAGAGCATGATAAGTCCGGTCCAGTCCCATGACTCGTGAAAGGAGTCCAGAGTAGAGGTGTTTAAGGTGGGAAGGATTTGTTGAAGAGATAGGTTTTTAGCTTACAGTGAAAAAGTGAAGGAGTGATGGATGATGAGAGTGGTGATGATGACAAAGATGGGTTGACAAGTGAATGAGGAGGTGAGTCGAGACAAGACTGACGAGGCTAACGGAGTGAATCAGGAAGTTGATTCCAGAGACGGGGTGATGCATAGCTGAAAGAGCGATCAGTGATTTTTAATGAGGAGGTGGTTGGTGGGCGAGAGAGGGTGAGAACAGATGAGGAGCGGGTACTGCGAGGAGGTTGAACAGAGATACGCATCATTATTTAACCCAACTTATAACGTTGTCAAATTATCATAGCCTATTATTTGAACGGGTACCCTATTTGAACATTGACTTCACTGCTGTAGTGCTGTTATCGTTCACATGCGTGCAATGAAGCGCAGGTGTTGGTTCCCGCCGCACTGAATATTGCCACACTACCACGAAAAAGTCGGACGACATTTTACAGTTACAAACTTTGTCTTGTTCAAGGGTCTTACGTACGCACGTTTGTTTTTCTCATTTATTCACTTATTTGCAGTCTTCAAAAAGCTGTTAATTTTTTTACCCCGGCATACCTGTATTGTCGCAGTAAGTTGGCGTGACAAGCATATTGTGTCATTTTGAAAATGATGAATGGATCAGTGTCAGAGATGCAATTTGCTATTATCTGTTGCTGTATAAGACGTGCAATAGCGGTTAGACTGTGCTTAAACTTAGCATTGTTCTGCATTAATTCAGTATAGGAGAAAAGCTTCCACTCAGTGAAACCTCTCGACGTTGTTGTTGGTACGCACGTCCATGTTGCGATCGTACACGTTCCACATTGGCGGCCGGAAGCTTGCGTTGGGCACAACGTAAGTTTGCCAAACATAGCGGAGGAACGGAGCCAGTCCATGATGCGTCTGCAGTTCTCTTTGTACACGCCGCGACTGCACGTAGTCCTGTTCAACTGGACTGTATTATACGATCAGCATTTACAACAGAAGCAGACATTACGACATGGTTTTTAAACACTACAGAGAAAACATAGACGGAAAGATAGACGGAAGACCGACAAGACAAACATAAAAATCAAGCAGATAAAAGGTAGGCATACGTTGAATGAATACAATGAACAATGACAATATACCCACTGCAACAATTGTAAAACATTATCCGGATGGAACATCAGAAGCAACATCAATTCAGTATAGTTTTAGTTCGTTACCATTTCAGACAATATGTGATATTTAATTTTACGAAAAAAAAAGACTTCTTAGACATAGTATGCTTTAATGTAGACGGGCTGGATTTCCACAACACACTGCCATTGTTTTGAACAGTTCTGTAACCAAATGATGTTTTTATACAGGCAATATGACGGTAATTTCTTTGTCTAGTATCCACAGTTATGCACAGCACTGTTCACAGCAAAATAATTGCAAAAGACTTCAGGCAAACTCATTCACAAGAAACAATGAACAATGAGCCAGTTATAAAACTCGTTGTTTATAGAACAAGTGAATTGCTAATACCGAGAAATTGCTGTAAAGTAGATTAATAGGAGATGACAAGGGTTGTTTAATGTACGCAAAAATTTATTATTGAATACTTGTGATCTGTGCCAGATATCTGATTAGTATTGACATTGCATTGGTATTGCAATCATTGACGAATACATAACTGATTAAAAGCGGCAATAACACTTGTCTAGTATCCACAGTTATGCACAGCACTGTTCACAGCAAAATAATTGCAAAAGACTTCAGGCAAACTCATTCACAAGAAACAATGAACAGTGAGCCAGTTATAAAACTCGTTTATAGAACAAGTGAATTGCTAATACCGAGAAATTGCTGTAAAGTAGATTAATAGGAATTGACAAGGGTTGTTTAATGTACGCAAAAATTTATTATTGAATACTTGTGATCTGTGCCAGATTTCTGATTAGTATTGACACTGCAGTGACTGCATTGGTATTGCAATCATTGACGAATACATAACTGATTAAAAGCGGCAATAACACTTAAGAAGAAGCTCACAAATTGTGAGACAGCCCAACGAAAGCAAAGCAGTTTCCTGCCCCCAATAAAATACCCATCATAACCATGATAGACTACCTGAAAGGCTCGAGCAACGAGAAGTGACGGCAGAAAACCCAGTGCCATCACTTTCTGGATAACCTTGCGCATTCGACGGCCGCGCGAGCTGTTGCTGCGGTAGCGAGACGCCAGACCAAGCGCTGCTACCTTGCGCCACAACGACTGCGTGTAATGGAAGTAGCAGCCACGGATGCGTGTACGCGGCAGCTCGGTCTGCAGAGCAGTGATCAAGGCGATCTCAAAATCACATACGACGGTCACAGGCCTCCATCGGCGATGACAAACAGTGCGAATGCGTCCGGCGATGTGCTGCAAGATCTGCCTGTACTGGCCTACAGTCTTGCCGGACACAAGGCTGAAGCATAGTGGTATCACCACGCCCCTATAAAGGCCATGTATGGTGATCATCTGAACGTAAGGGTGAGGAGCCGTTCGGAAAGTACCATCGACGTATATGGTACCACAATCAAGAAGACGTCGGACATTGTGTCCAGTGACGAAGAGTGCAATGCCCCAGAGACAAGTGCTGTCTGTCCGACCAAGTTGAAGCCCACTCTCCACCAATTTGTACGTCTGCTAGTTGGTGTGGTATTGGCGGGAAGCACTCCCCGCGTCTCCGACGGAGCGTGCTCTCAACTGCACGGAAAGTCGGCATAGCGTTCGGCTGTGCGCGTGCAGCAGGTGGGCCAGCGATAACGTGGTTATACGCTCCGCGGACTGGGGCGCACGGATCCGCCTGAACTATACTAATCATCCGCTCAATCATGTATCTCTGCTGAATGGATGAGTCGGCCGGTAGGTGATTGTGATTTGCCGGCTCCTTAATCACTCTTACATGGGCTTGCGGGTTTATGGCGAAGAAGTTTGTGTGCAAGAACACACCGCAACGGCATAACGGGATACATAACAAATTTTCAATTTTACTCAATTAAGGAAAGCAAATAGTTCATTCAAAGACACCTGATATATAGCATTGACAGTATTGTATGTATAGGACATAAGCATAGTTTAAAATTAATAACCCATTTTTGACAAATAGGTTTAATGGAAATAAGTTGTAAATCCCATTTTGCCCCGCTGCCGGGGAAATATGGGATACCCATATCCCGTTTTACCCCACTACAAGAAGTGTACCTAGTGTAATATAGAATTGTGTGCAAGACGCCGAATAGTCCAATACAGTTAATATAAACAAAGGCACACACAACATCTTCAAAAGACTGACTCAGCTTTACAATCCACCAATGTCATGTACTTGTCATGTACCACTAGCAGTAGTTTCACAGTCCACTAGATGAGAACTAAATTAGTGACTAAAAAAAGCAATGCTACTTTCTGTAAATCTGCTGCAGTCTGCAAACCTACATAATTTCATCGTCAGAATCACAATTTGGACAGATGAAATATCCATCACCAGCCGTACAGTCTCTATGTGCCCAGAGTTTGCACTCCTGGCACTGTAGCCACACCTCGCGTGGTCTGCTGAAAGTCTCGCCACAAACGACGCAAGGCCACTTTTCATCTTCATCATCACTACTTGATGACACTTGCTGCTGCTTACGCCTTCGCTTTGACGATGATGCCGTTCCCGCAGTTGGAGCTGATCGCTTCAACTTTCCCTTGCCCTTGCTTGCAGAACTCAAGCTGGATTTGGAAGCAACACGTTCGGACTGTTTGTTCGACTTTTTGCTCGGCTTCTTACTGGAAGATGGAGTAGCAACTGTCTTTGATGCAAGAGAATCCATCAAACTGGTCTTGTAGGGACTGCTTGATATAACAGCAGTCTTTCCAGCCCTGCTGGATAACTTCCGTGGCTGGTAAGGTGCCTTCGGTGGTGGCGATAGGACAAACGGTCCTATAGCGACATCGACTCCTGCACACATTAAAACAGACTTAACAAATATTATAAGCAAGAGATAGTTTTCCAATACCAACTATTTGTCACCAAGGCACCACATGAAAAACCCAACCAGCTAGCCGACGCCCACCTATTCTAGCGTTACACCACTAGCTTACGAGGCAACATGCAATAGCGCCTCTGATTCGCCGAGTGACACTGGTGCATGAGAAATGTTTTTATTGCATTGTATTGCAAATTGCAATTGTAATCGACAGTAAGTCTTAAAATTGCTTTGATGCAAAGTAGTAGGTTACTTATTTACCTTCCTTTGCTGACGTTGATGGAGTAGTGGAGGGTTCTTCAGAAGAGACGGCCGATTTGGTAGGTGTGGCAATCAGTTCGAATTGTGCAGCTGATGGTGGCTCTTGGTGTGCAGTGGATGGTGAGATTGGCAGTCCTGATGTAGTGGCAGAGACATCTTCAGAAGAGACTGCTGGTGTGGTCGGTGCTTCTGATGATGTAACTGATTGTGGTTGTTGGTCTGAGGTGGATGGTGAAATTGGCAAGCCTGCTGAAGTAGTCGAGGGATTGCTGAAGTAGTCGAGGGATCGTGACAAGTGATGGTATTGGTTACTGATGTGGATGAAGCAGATAATGGTAGTTCTTGGTCTGTAACATCGCTAGGAGCAAAGTCAGCATCAGAGAAAATGTCTCTGTTTACCGGATAAATCCCAGTCTTGCGGAAGCCATTGATAGCCACTTCTTGGGTTGCGGCTTTGACATAAGCTGCACCAAACAATGCACCGACTTGAAACATAGTAATCACCCTTCCAGGGTGCATCCTTAACCACTTCTCACACTCCCTGGTGTAGTACGTGCTAAGTGGCTTCATGAAAGCCACATCCAGTGGTTGCAGGCGATGGCTGCAGTGTGGAGGTAGCACAAGAAGAGTAACACCATTCTCCCTGGCTAGGTCAATGACCTCCAAGTTTCTAGTGTGTGTGGCGTGCCCATCTAATATCAGGAGGCTGGGGTTGTTAGCTGAAGATGCTGAATGCTGCAGAAAGTGACGAAACCATTCCGTGAAAATTTCTTTTTGCATCCATCCAGAAGGATGGCAGTGGTATGTAGACCCCGGTGGTGTACCTTCCATGAGTTCCTGCTTCATGCGCACTCGGGGAAATATTATGAGTGGCGGTATGAACTGTCCTGCCGCTGACATGCATATTTCCACAGTGCAGAGCTGACCCCGCTCAGCTGATGTCAAGCTGCCAACTTGTTTCCTTCCTCGCATCGCAACGATCTTGCTAGGCTTTCCTTGGACGGTAGTGAGGCCAGTCTCATCAACATTGAAGACACGGGTGGGATCGAAGTGGCTTTTATCATGTATACTCTCGAGAAGTGTGAAGAAATCCTGAACACTGACGCGGTTGAAGCCCCTTGCTCTAGCAGCTGAAGTCGCTTCCGGAGTTCTGACGGAAAGGCTTGGATGACGGGACAGGAAACTCCTCACCCAGTCTTCCCCAGCTAGACCTTTGGCAACATTAAATGGACACGCAATACCATTGCGCTCTGCCAACTCGAAAGCCATGCGACGCAAGTCCATAATTGTCAAACCAAAGAAAAGTTCTTCCATTCGCAAGATGTACTGAACCAACTCATACTCCATGTCATCCGAAAACACACGTTTCTTAGAACCAAGTGTTTTTGTTACTCCTGTAGCTACTTTATTTTTGTTTTTCACGCGCCTTTCTAATGTTGACTTAGGCACTCCGTACTGCTTGCTTGCTGCTAAATAACCCAGTCGAGCACACCTCACATCATCAACGGCAGCTGCCATAGCCGAGCTATCCCATGACTGTCTGTTAGTTGTTCGCTTCCACGATCTGACCATCTGAAACACGTAAAACTGAGTTTTAAGAATTCACAAATAGGTAGAATCAAGGCAGCATTTATAAACTAGACTCGTAATACGCATTATGGGGACTGATTGACAAGTTAGGGTTAGAGTCTACTGTTAGGGTTAGGGTCAGCGTTAAGGGTTAGGGTGGGAGTTAGATACTATGATGAAGATTAGTTAGGGTAAGGATTTTGTGTTATGGACATGGTTAGGATTATATTTTATTTCAGAACATACATCTGTCAGTAGGCCTATCATTGAGTACCGCATTATGCATGGTAAGATAGTGTACATATAAAGCCGGGGCATAACGGGATACCAATATCCCATTATGCCCCAACACGTAGCGAACAGCAAGTCGCCATTTTACCATGGCGAATGATGTAAACAACTCATTTCGTTGTTCTGCTGTGACTATGAGACGTATTCCAACTTATATGTTCAATGAAATAAATATAAACTGGCGTATACCTTTCTGCAGCACTCTCAAAACTTCAGCTACCGTTAGATCAGATAGCGTAAAAATAAACTTTTATCTGTTACAACACCAACACGCTCAACTAACAACAACGACATTACTCGTCAACCTTGACCTTGCTAGCACTTGCAGTAGAGATAACAAAAATAGCAAAATAATAAGTAAGTAACATAACATTGACATTTCCCATTATGCCCCGGGCAAAGATCTATGTAAGCCGTAGGCGGCAAGATATCCAACTCTAGGCAGCGATGGGAATCTGGGTCGTGCGTTGCATTCTGGTATCGTGGTAGGACCAAGAAGACATGCCGCAGTTTTGTGCTGCAGTAAATTGCGCCAATAAAAGTAGTAAAATTAGTTTGTTGTCATTCTTTCGGTTCCCAAACGAGAAGGAGAGGTTAATAGCATATTCAAAATATTCATATATGTTATGGAATGTGTTTGATTTGGGTCACTTAGGCTCCATTTAATTGATAGACGTCGACTACTGGAGTACTGAATAGAGTCCTGCATGGGCTGGGCTAGCCAAGAACTCTGCGGAGATTATCAATATACGCGATGCTAATTGATAATACAATAATAATAATAATATATTGAGCGTATGCGAGTGTTTTAGTTGAAAGTGCACTCCAGTCTACTAAAATCAACCAAGACAATCACTAATCCTAACCCTGACCCTATTCCTAAACCCTAACCCTTATCCTAACCCTAAACACTAACCATAATCGACAGGGACCCCCATATTACACCAGTGACGAGTTTACCATACCGCCTGTGCAGACCAGAATTCGGCCTATTGGGTTATGTATAAGTTTTCAGAATGATTCTTTAGGCCACATTTCCATTTATTGACGATACCCTTACATGCATTAATCATGCTACGCTATACCACAACCACTCAAGTGTGTTCTGATGACAATTGCCATGTCTCTAATATATTTATGCTCTTTTAAACTATATTGTTCAACCTCGCCATCGTCTCCACCTGGTTTTCAATGTGAATTACTATCTCAATTTTGTGCTAAACAATTAGTGGTAATTAATACTGGTAAACTCAGCCTGCCGGTAATCTCAGTCCGTGACACCTGGCCAGCCCGATCGAGCCGTCGAATGCTCAAGATATTTCGGACCGGGCCAAGATCTCATCGGATCGGGCTGTAACGTCTGGGCCCGTAAATCGAACAGACATGCAGTAGATCATAACGCAGTGTCNACAGAGCGGGTACCGGACCCTGACTTTGGCACTGCGACTAGAGAGCATGTACCCCCTCTCGATTAGACAGTGGACAATGGGCATTTTTGTTGTGAATTGTCGTGAATTCACCCACCGAAGCCCCACTTTATGTGGCATGGTCCCGATTAAGTTTGAAAACTAATAGACTTGCCTTCAGACAGCTTCTACAGTNACTGATTTGGTACTCCAGTAGGCAGTGACATTTATTTATATGTACACTGCATATGCTTGCACAGATGCAGACAGTGGGTGATTAACTGTCGTCGTGCAGACCTTGATGGGAAGTCCTCAGAACAGCTGCACAAATGTTATTTTATCTGTGGTGAACATTTTGAGGAAAGTCAGTTTTTGAATGGATTGCACAATCGGCTCATCTTCAATGCCATTCCGACACTCTTCAATGTTAGTGTTCTTTTACCTAGTACTTATCTAATTACTGTCTGTCTGTCTGTCTACAGTAAATTGCCATTCAGAAACATATAAAAATTAAATAGTTCTTCTTCAAGTATGTAGATGTTGCAGGGCTGCTAGTATACTTANGATTGTGTTTATAA
>Ga0056112_1000591_pt1 | contig 9708 bp, 9 predicted proteins | sample WorMetilvaeELBA1_FD_55104 | JGI IMG/M metagenome (GOLD analysis project Ga0056112, IMG submission 55104) | Marine gutless worms symbiont microbial communities from Max Planck institute for Marine Microbiology, Germany - Olavius ilvae ELBA.1 ... | reverse complement strand
GCAGTCGATAGTGTCTGGCATCACGCAAGTCGATTGCATGTTATCTCGCTTGAAATTTAATGTCAATAATTAATAATTAAGATGCGACCCCTTTCTTTTCCGCGATGTTTCGGGTCTACTTAGCAGCTACTGCACCGCCCCATGTCGCAATTGGGGGCGGCGTGGCTGGCAACGCGTCGATGGCGGCCGTGTTCGCAGCCGTGGGCATCGTGGCTTGGTGGACGTTGAGGCGTCATGGCCCAATCAAGTAAAGATCCGGGCCCAGAGGACCCGGCTTTATTTCACCCCAGAGGGGTGGAGTTTGCCTTAGACTCCGAATGGAATAATGGAATGGTGGAAAAATGGAATATTGGGAATCAAAAGCGGATGACGGTCTGATTTTATAAACTGATCCGTGCTATCCTTATAAAAAAATATCCCATTCCACTAAACCCAGCATTCCAACATTCCAGTATTCCAACATTCCAGTATTCCATCATTCCAGTATTCCATCATTCCGTTCGCGCTGCAGCAGGATTCACGGCACAGCCGATTGTCTCTGACCCCCGTAAAGAAACACGGGATCGTCGACTGGCCCAGAGGACCAGGTTTTCTGAGACAAAATAAATGTTTGACTCAACTATTTTTCGGCCATTCGATCATAGCAATCAGCAGTCAGGTCTTCCTTGGCGTCAAGCAGAACGTGCTTTTGAATTTTCCCGGAACCTGTCCGTTGAAACTCATCGACATATTCAATATAGCGCGGCACTTTAAATTCTGCGATGCGATCTAGACAAAAAGAAATTATTTCCTCGGGTGGGATACTTGCGGGTGTCTCTCCCTGGGCCGGAGCAATATAGGCTTTAACTTCTTCACCGCGGCTCTCATCGGGCACCGGCACCACCGCCGCACTTAAAATTTTAGGATGGCTGGTCAGCACATGCTCCACCTCGCTGGCCGAAATATTGTCGCCGGTGCGCCGGATCATGTCTTTTATGCGCCCAACGATGTAGAAGTATCCGTTTTCATCCTGCCGAAAGAGGTCACCCGTGCGAAACCAATCTCCCTCAAAGGCTTTGGCCGTTTCCTCAGGCTTATTGTAATAGCCTTTGAAAATCCCGGGGCCTTTGATCAGCAGTTCCCCGATTTCACCTTGCTTCACCGGATTGCCGTCATGGTCGACAATTTTGGTCGACCGATAATCCGGCGGTTTTCCCACCGAACCCGAACCCGTCATGTGATCATCTTCCAAAGCAACCAGCATGCCCGTGCCGATTTCCGTCATGCCATAAGCCTCACGGGCGCGAACATTGAAACGCTCCTCGAATTGTTGGTGAAGATGCGGTGGAAACCCGCCAACGAGGACAAATTTTAAATGATGATTCTTATCATCCGGCGATTCGGGCTGCTTGAGGGTCCAGGCCGCCATGGTCGCCCAGGCCGCCGTCACCTTGTATTGGTTTATGAGCTTCATATAACTAGAGGCGCTGTATTTTCGCGTCAAAACCATGGTGGCGCCCGCCGCCAAGCACATGATCAACTCCCACTGGGGATCCATGTAATAAAAGGGGGTAACCACCAAAAACACATCACCCTGGACCAGATTATCAGAGGCACTCATCCCGAGGGTCAACCAGTATTCATGAGTAAGCAGGCAGCCTTTGGGAAATCCCGTGGTTCCCGAGGTGTACTGAATGTTCACCAGATCATCCAATGTAATATCGGGCGCAGTAAATTCAACGGCTGCCGCATGCGCCAGATCGGATAATAAGCTGCCCAGGTCTTCCGGACCCACCCCGACCCGATAAATCGATTTAATGGCAGGTGTCTTGGCCCGGGCTTCCTGAAACGTGGGAACGAACTGCGTGTCAATCACCAAGGCAATGGCTTCGGAATCGTTGAGCACATATTCCAGGTCAACCGCCTGATACCGATTATTGAGGGGGACCATCACCGCCCCCAGTTTTGCCAGCGCCAGCCAGGTCAGGGGAAACTCGGGGCAGTTGGGCAGCATAACGGCGACGTGGTCTCCCTTTTTTATCCCTTCTCCCTGCAGCGCATTGGCGTATTGATTGACCCGCGCATTTAACTCGTTGAAGCTGAAGCCTGAATTCTCGTGGTCGAAATGCAGGGCTTGGTTGTCACCATAACGACGGGCTGCCTTTTCAAGCAAGGCACCAATATTTTTTTCGATTCCAGGAATAGCCATCATTGCTCCTTATTTGCTCTATGCTTTTTCAGAGAGTGCGCTCTGCTAGAGTGGTCCCGGCAGGTCAGCAGTTGCGCGGTTTATAGGTTTCAGGTTTCAGGTGTCAGCGTTACGTGGTATTGAATCCTCTTATGAACTACATATAATCAATCTCGCGCAAAGGCGCAAAGCTCGCAAAGGAAAGAATTTAAAATATTAATCATCTTGGCGCCTTGGCGTATTTGCGAGATAATTATCAGTTTCTTTTGTGATCAGACCGGTTGTCCTTTAGCCGGAGGCCGCGCTCATATGAAACATTTTTTTAGACAGGATAACAGGATTAACAGGATTGTTATTTGCTTAGTTGGCCACTATCCTGTTGATCCAGTTGATCCTGTCAGAAAAGTATATAGACAGAATACATAATTCGATGTTCGATGTTGGAGGTTCGATGTTCGATGTTTATTAGTTTCTTTCTCGATTTGACTGGGCATTATTCAAGCCAGCGGCGACGCTGAACTCCGACACCTGACACCTGAAACCCCTTAACGTTCAAATCACGCACTAACATCAACTTTTAATTGCCGATATGACGTTGATAGACGTCTAACTGTACTTTCGTTCCGTCCTGCGCCGGATCATTTCAGCACTGAAAAATGTCAGAATCGACAATCCAATGAGCAGCGATGAGACCGCCGCCAGGGTCGGATTGATTTCAAGACGGACATCCATCCACATTTGAACCGGCAGGGTATGGCGCGTTCCGCTGACCCACATGGATATCACCAATTCATCGAATGATGTTAAAAAGGCAAATAAAGCACCCACAAAAATGCCCGGCCGAATCAGCGGAAAGGTAATGTAGTAGAAGGTTTTAAAGGGATGGGCTCCCAGGCTGGCAGAAGCCTTGGCAAAGGTCTTGTCAAAGCCTTGCAGCGCCGCAAACACGTTTATGAACACAAAAGGGGTTGCGATGATTGAATGTCCGAGCACCAGACCCCAGTAATTTTCAATCAGATGCAGCTTGGCAAAAAAACTGTAGATTCCCACCGAGATCACGATGTGGGGAATAATCATGGGTGACAACAGAAAAACGAATATTCCACTTTTCCAGCGGACGTTGCCGCGATTAAAGCCGAATGCGGCCAGGGTTCCGAAAATGGAGGCGACGATCATCACCATCAGGCCGACTTTGAAACTCAAGATAGTCGCTGAAATCCAGACATCGCTGGAAAAGTAATTCTGATACCACTGCAATGAAAGACTTTTGGGGGGAAACTCGAGATAGCTGGAAGCGCTCAGCGAGATTGGAAACACGACAAACAGCGGAATGGCTAAAAAAAACAAAATCAAAATAACCACTGCCCAAAGCAAAGCACGCCCCGGTTTTAATCTATTTGCCGTCATTTGTGATACCATCAAGAATCTGCGGAGCTGAGAAACCGGTTTATCCCGATAAATTTGTTAAAAACCAAAATGATGATTAGCGTCATCGCCATCAAAATCAAGGACAGCGCCGCGGCGAATCCCCAATTGAGCAGGCGGGTGACCTGGCTTTCTATCAGCATCGCGATCATGATGTCTTTGCGTCCTCCGACCAGGGCCGGCGTAATAAAAAAAGCCATGGACAAAATAAAAACCAGGGTGAAGCCGGCCAGGATGCCCGGCGTGCTCAGCGGCAGGAACACGTGCCAAAACGTGCGCAAGGGCCCTGCGCCCAGGATGTTGGAGGCTTTCAACAGGTTGCGGTCGATGCCCTTCATGGTGGCATACAAGGGTAAAATCATTAAGGGTACCAGGATCTGAACCATCGCCAGAACCACTGCTTTGGTCGTGTACAATACCTTCAGGGGTTCTGTGATCAGATCGAAATAAATCAGCATTTTGTTCAATATTCCCTTTCTGCCCAATAAAACCATCCAGGCATAGGTGCGGACCAATATACCGGTCCACATGGGCAGTACCACAAAGATCAACAGAATTTTGGTCGTGCGGTCAGGGACATCGGCCATCAGATAGGCCACCGGATACCCGACGATCAAACAGCAGATGCTGACCATCAGCGATATGGATAAGGTGCGCAGCAGAATCTGGGAATAGACACCAACCTTATAAAACTTCAGATAGTGTTTGATGGTGAAATCCGGATCAAAAAAACTGAGCGCAAAAATCCGAAACACCGGTATCACCATGAAAACGATCAGCAATACCAGAATCGGCAGCAATAAATAAAAGGCCGGGTCAATGGTTTTTAAAATTTTATTCTGCGCACCCATGATACGGTCCGGTAGTTAAGAATCCGGGCCCGGAGGACCCGGTATTGGTTCGCCCCCTGAGGGGATCCTGGATTCAAACCAAAGGAGTACGGGAGTGTTGGAGTATTGGAGTAATGGAAAAAGCGCTTCCGGGGATCTAATGGGCGTTAACACTATTTGCCCTCGGCCCCTGAAATTGTTTTTGCCTCCTTACTTTCGCCGAGCAAAGAATCAGATCACGAGATTCCTTCAGACGCGGTTTATACTTCGCTTTCCGATTTTCACCCATCACTCCAAAACTCCATTACTCCATCTATCTAGCCACTGATTCCCGGCACAGCCCAACAACTATAACCTGGCCCGGAGTATCGTTATTTCAACATCCAGGCGTTCCACTCATCCATCAACCGTTCCTCATGCTTCACCCAATAGGCATAGTCACGCTTAAGAGCCAATTTATAGTAATCCGGATTGGTGGGAAGATTTTTGGACAACTCCGCCGGCAGGCTGTCAAACATGGATTTGCTGGGCCCCGGGTACGGAATAATCTGAACCCAGGTGGCCTGCCGTTCGGGCTGCATCATAAAAGCCAGATACTTCATGGCTTCGGCAGTGTTTTTGGCGCCTTTCACCACGGCATTATACGCAACCAGAAGAATCTGCTGATTCCATTGAATGTCCACGGGTGCGCCTTCTTTCTGGATACCGGTAATCCGGCCGTTAAAGGCGGCCGCCAAATCAACTTCGCCATCGGCCAGGAGTTGAGCCGGCTTGGCCGACATGGTCCACCACACGGCAACATGCTCCTTGATCTTGTCAAGGCTTTTCCAGGCGCGCGCTTCATCCAGGGGGTAGACCTTATCCGGCGGAACGCCATCGGCCAAAAGCGCTATCTCCAGGGTGTAGGGGTAATTCGGCAGGCTGCGGGGCCCCGGAAACTTTTCGACATCCCAGAAATCCGCCCAGGATTGGGGGGCTTTGCCGGCCGGAAATTTTTTGGTGTTATAGGCAATTACGGTAGAGTAAAACGCCGCAGGAACCGCGTGGGAATGGGCCAGTCCCGGCAGGAAATCGGAACTGTCAACGATGCTGTAATCGATGGGCTCGAGATAGCCGCGCTCTTTTCCCCGAATCATGTCCTCGGGCCCTAATTCGGTAATGTCCCATTCGATGTTGCCGCTTTCGACCATGGCTTTCAACTTGGCAAAATTGACGGGCGCCGTAAATATTACTTTAGTTCCGGTCTTCTGTTCGTAAGGCTGGGCAAATACCTGTTTGGCTACCTTTTCGACAATACCGCCGGAGCTGTTATAAACTAGTGTTTTCCCATCGGCAGCGCCTACCGGGCAGGGGTACAGGGTCAGGATACCGATCGATACCAGGATCACCGCGCACACCCACTGGACTTGCAACAATGTTTTTTTCATTGGCTTAACTCCTTTCTGATTTTATTTCGCTGTTGATGAAGACCAAATCAGCGATATTAAATTGGATGGTCACCGGATCGCCTTTGGAGAAGCCTCCCGTGTCGGTCCTTCTGGGTTGTCTGATAACCACCTGTTTATCCAAAACCTTGACGATGTATTTCGTGCTCTCTCCGACATATATGAGCTCTTCAATGCGGCCGTCGATGCCGGTGAACCGGTCAGTTCTATTGTTGTCCAACCAAAGCATTTCCGGACGAATGGAGATAGAAATTTCCCCCGGGACCAGCGCCATTTCCAAAGGGGCTTCAAATCGTGCATCCAAATCGATGAGTTCAACGATAAAATGCGTATTCTCTTTGCGAACTTCGGCCTCCAACAGGTTGGTTTCTCCGATAAAGTCCGCCACAAAGCGGTTGCGGGGTTTGTCGTAGATTTCCGCCGGACTTCCAATCTGCTGCAGGCGACCGTTGTTTAGAATGATTATCTGATCGGACATCACCAGCGCCTCTTCCTGGTCGTGGGTCACATAGATAACCGTTATGCCCGTCTGGTTTTGAATCCGTTTAATCTCGATCTGCATTTGCTCACGCAGTTTTTTGTCCAACGCGCCCAGGGGTTCATCCATCAGCAGCAGCGGCGGATTGAACACCAGCGCCCGGGCGATCGCCACCCGCTGCTGCTGACCACCTGAAAGTTGCTTGGGGAAACGGTCGCCGAATTCTTCCAATTGGACCATTTGCATGGCTTCAGTGACCATATGATCTATCTGAGATTTACTCGCCCGTCTCATTTTCAGCGGGTAAGCAATATTCTGAGCCACGCTCATATGGGGAAACAAGGCATAGTTTTGAAAGACCATGCCGATATTTCTTTTATAGGTAGGTATGGATGTTATCGGATTTGAACCTAACAGAACCTCGCCCGCGGTGGGCGATTCAAATCCGGCGATGATGTTCAAGGTCGTTGTTTTCCCGGAGCCGCTGGGTCCGAGCAGGGTCAAAAAACTGCCCGGTTCGGCCGTAAAGGTGATGTCATCCACAGCTTTTACCGTCCCGAAATGTTTTGCCAGGGATCGGACATCGACCTGGGCGCCGATGATGTCGCTTGCAACAGGGGGCATGCTGAACTCTCTCCTCTGGGCGGCTTTTATTAAACGCTAATTCATTCGAAACAGTTGCCGGGCATTTTTATACAGCCATTTTTCTTTGACCTCATCCTTTAATGGAAGTGCTTGCATTTCTTCAACGATTTGGCCGATGGGCAACCCAAGGTCGCCGGACCCGGAAGCGAACACGATCCGATCCTGCAGCAGGGTGTTGCCGAACTGCATCAGCATTTCAAAGCCGGAGCCCGGCACGGCTAAATATTTGGGGCGGTGCGATGAGGTATCGATGTAGACATTTGGGTGGCGGCGGGCCACCCCAACGAGTTCCGGCACCCAGGGCCAGCCGCCGCAACTGGCCACGATGCGAAGCCCTGGAAAATCGATGGCTACCCGGTCAAGGTATAATGGCCGCCCCACGTCCATGGGATAATCCGTGCGATAGTTCATGGCCGTATATATAAATACCGGAATGTCAAGCTCAATGGCCTTGGCATAGCAGGGATAGAACCGGGGATCGTTGGCTTTGATTCCCCAGCGGTAAGGCGACGCATACACGGCTTTCAAACCTTTTTCCCGGATGGCGTTTTCCAAATCTGATACAGCTTGAGCGCCTTCGAAAGGGTTATAAACTAACATGCCATATAGCCGATCGGGCAAATGAGAAAGGTAGGCCGCGGAATCATCATCTTCGGGCAGGTCTGTCAACCCCCATTCGATGCCGGCCTCATCGAGCTGCTTTTCAAACTGGGCGGGCGTGACGGCGATTTTCCGAGCAAGTTCCTGCAGAAAGGCGGTGAGCTGGTCTTCGGTAAGTTCGTCACTTTTTTTTTCCAAATCTTCCATGCTCGTTCCCAGGGAAGCGGCCCACTGGGGACCGAAGATCCGGCGGTAATTGGCAACACCCAGGCCGTCTTTGTTTAAAACAAAGTATTTCATGGTCTCGGCAATTTTTTGCGGGCCGGGTGGAAAGTCGAGTCTTAAATCGATTACTTTGGTCATTTTGGAGCCTTCCGTTGATCAACTTTTTATTCCAATATTGAAAACCTGGTCCTCCCTCCGGGCCGGAAGCCGGGTCCGGATTCTTTGCTCTCTATTGGGGGGTGTCAGGCAAATTCACCTGCATGACCTCCAGAAACTTCTGTTTGAAAAACAGCGCCACTTCCCTGATGTGGGGATGATGCTCCCCCATCGTCGTTCTGAAATACCCGAACCCCTCAATCAGGGTCAGCATGATGGTTGCAGCTTCCTCCTTTTTGTCGATTTCAATCAGTCCCTGCTTATTATAGAATTCCAAGCCCTTCATCAAACGCTGGATAAACCGTGAATACATGCGTCGAATGCCTTCTTTGACTTTCGTGTTTCTGAAGCTCAACGCATAGCAGGACCAGAATACGCTTTGCCGCACGGGTGGGTTTTCATGGGTTTGGAAATAATATTCCGCCCAGTATTTGAAGTTTTCGCGGGGATCTTCGTACTTTTCAAACTCTGAATCATAAAACGCCTCGGCCCTATCGAGCATGTAGTCTACCAGGGCTAAAATCAGGCCCTCTTTATTTTTAAAGTAATGCATCACCAGACCGGGATTGACATTCATTCGTCTGGCAATTTTATTAATGGACATACCGGCCAAACCCTCCTCTGCAACCAGGCGATAGGTATGTCTGAGGATATCAGGTTTGCGTAGATATGCGATGCTTTTGCGGCCCATAAAAAAACCTGAATAATTTTTTATTAATAAATGTTAATCTATTAAAAAATTATATTTGTCAAGAAAATATTATCGCATTACGGAAATTCGGACGGTACAAGGATCTTTTTCAGATCGGCTCCCGACATCGGTGCTGTCGAGTCCGGGGATTTGGCACCGGCGGCGTCCTCCGTAGGAATCCAATGCTTGTCGGACCAAATTACCCAATTGAAAATAAATTGGATAGATGCTAATCGAGGGGTGATTTAGGATCTTAGAACCACCTTTTTGATGGCAAAAAAGAGGTTTTAAGGAAAAAGAGGATTGAGGTCGGTATTCAATAAAAAGTGGAATTAATTATGAATGACCCCCCATCCCCAATTTACTCGCCAGCTATGTCAGACAACACAATTTAGGAGACAGGGATATGAATGTTCCAATCGACTCAGACGACCTTCAACCCGCACTCACGACAAATGAGACAGAGCAAATGATCATCAAGAACCTGCCACCGATTGATCACCACAACGAGGCGGTAGAGGAAGTTGCAAGAAATTCGATCCGTGTTCGTCTCCCGTTCAAGAAGAACTTTATGGGAACTGAGCCTTGGCAGGATGGCAGCGGAAAAGTGTTTTCGGGCCCAATGGTAATGGGATTCGCAGACACCGCCATGTATTGCTGCGTACTGGCGACAATGGGTGCTAAAGTGATTCCGGTAATGGTCAATTTCAACATCACCTTCCTCCAACCGGCTCGTTCTTCTGACCTAATTGCCGAGGCACGTATCGTTCGGCAAGGCGGTCGCTTACACTATCTTGAGTGTTGGCTCACATCAGACGGCGAAGAAGAACCTTGTGCGCATATCACTTCGACCTATCGTGTATCGCGAAGGAATTAGGATCGATTTAGTATCTATTTTTCGAAATCCTATCATGTATGCGCAGGATTTTTGTCATATCCAAATTGAAAATTTAAACAATTCTATCGATTTAATTTAATAAGACAGAGCGAAGCGAAACCATAAATCTTCAATTTTCAATCTTCATTATTCATTTCCGGCTTCGCCG
>Ga0056112_1000569_pt1 | contig 9924 bp, 6 predicted proteins | sample WorMetilvaeELBA1_FD_55104 | JGI IMG/M metagenome (GOLD analysis project Ga0056112, IMG submission 55104) | Marine gutless worms symbiont microbial communities from Max Planck institute for Marine Microbiology, Germany - Olavius ilvae ELBA.1 ... | reverse complement strand
TTCTGAGTCTACACGAAGACGTAACTATCAGTTATCAAAATATTTTTAAATGAAAAAACGGCTTAAAATAACTTAGCGCTTATGGGGTTTATCCCCGCCTGGAATTCGGTGCTTGTCTCAATAAACCTGTGCTTGAATAAATTGCAAACCATGTTGTGATTCGGCGCTTTGGCGGGGATAAACCCCGCCACTACATTTTTGCGAAATCCTTTTGATCGACGTTTAATTTGACGACGCTGCACCAAGCCAGAACTCCACCTGATTGTTTGCAATCCTCGTTTAGTTTTCCATTTTCCGGTTTATTGGAATCGTTGCTGCGCTATAACCGTTATGGATAAACCATATATGTTCGCAGCCGCGAGAAAAACATCCAAAAAGTAGTAAAAAAGGACTATTTTTAGAATGAATACGTGAAAATAATATGAAACTAAAAATAGAAAAGGATGAGAAAAAGAGTTCAGACCCGTCGTCGTCCGGTGCAGCGGGACTAAGCCGCGGCTAAAGATGCGGAAGGCGGAAAATCAGATGGTAAGAAGGTGGGAAGATGGGAAGGTGAGAAAGGAAGACTGAAATTACAGAGTTGGCCACAGTTATTAATCCGGCGGTTAAATAGAGTATCGTTTAGTCATCCTCCGGTCATTCCCGCGAAGGCGGAAATCCATTATAATTAAGGCGTTTGCTGGATTCCGGCTCTCCGCTTCGCTGCGGCCGGTCGAAGATCCCGTTGTCCTTTACGGGGAATGACGTAATTATTCGTCGGGTTAATAATTAGGCGTGAAAGCCAGCCAAGCCAGACGCCAGGTTTTTTACAGTTGATAAAAGCCTACATATCTCCAACCATTACAACCTGTATCAAGGAAAATAATGTCATTGGCTTTAAGGTCTAAGCCCATTCGTCCCGTTCACATCTAAGATATGCATCAACGTCTATATCTTGCCAGATTTCTTTTCCAAGCCCGGCAGCCTTGCGAAAATCCAGCTTGCCTCTTGAGCGTGGCACCTCTTTTTCTATCGGCGATAAACGAGCAATTTTTTTACCTGCTCGTTCAATGATGATTTCTTCCCGACGTCGGCCGACTCGGTTCAAGATTTCACCAAACTTTTGCCGAGCTTCAACAGCTGAAACCGATTGACTCACGAACTTACCCCCTTGCCATAATGATTATTATGATTTTGATAATCATTATGGCATTGGGATGCAACTAATTTATTTGAGCCATCTTCGAGTGAGGATACCCAGACTTTGGGCCTTCTCAACCGCCTCCCGGCGCTTGCCGACATTGAGCTTGCCGTAAATGTTTTGAATGTGTGATTTGACGGTTGGAACTGAAATGTAGAGTAGGTCTGCGATTTTTATTGACAAAGGCACCTTTTTGACGTACATTTTCCCTACAGTGTAAATAAAACAACCTCAAGGATTATTCACCATGGATGCAGCAACTCAAAATAAAAACGAACGGATCAATCTCCGAGTAAAAAGCAGCGCTAAGAGCCTTTTAGAGCGAGCTGCTAGTTTTGAGGGTAAGACGGTTAGTCATTTCATACTGGCCAGTGCCTTGGAGCAAGCCCAGAAAACCGTTCAAAAACATGAAACTATGACTTTGAATGCGAAAAATTCCAAGAAATTTTTCGAGGCGTTGGAAGCACCAGTACGTTTCAATCGTAAACTGGCCGCAGCTCTTGAGGAACATGATCAACGCGTGGCTAACAGATGACAGATCTTCAAGATTTGGTTATCACGCGGCTTAATCCCACACATGACAGGACGACTTTTGAGTGTGGTGTCGAAGCGCTCGATCGCTATCTAAAAAAACAAGCCAAGCAGGATATCAAACGCAGTATTAGCCGTGTTTTTATCGCGACAAACCCGAATAATCCGAAGAGGGCGATTGGTTACTATACCCTGAGCACATTATCCATTGATCTGAATCAATTACCTGAAAAACTTGCTCGAAAGTTGCCAAAGCATCCAGTGCCTGCCGCTCTGATCGGAAGACTGGCGGTTAGCATCACTGCCCAGAGACAAGGGGTTGGAAAAATGTTGCTGGCCGACGCAATTAAGCGCACCACGGCTGTAAGCGATCAAATCGCAATCTATGCGCTGGTTGTAGATGCTATTAACGACGACGCCATAAGGTTCTATGAACAATTTGGTTTTAACCGCATAAGTGGTAGTAGCCAGAGATTATTCCTGCCTTTGAAATCCTTTTCCTAAATTTTCCAGCATACTATATCTGATAGTGAATTCCTTCCAATTCTGACTTCCATAATGTCTTTGAATTATGTTCGACGAGAATGACCTGTCAAAGAATCCCAATTTTCTTCGCCTTCTCGACCGCCTCCCGCCGCTTGTTGACGTTTAGCTTTCCGTAGATGTTACGCAGGTGCGCTTTGACGGTTGTTACTGAAATGTACAATTTGGCGGCAATTTCCTGGTTGCTCAGCCGCTGGACCAGCAACTCCAGAACATCGAGTTCGCGATTGGTCAGGGGTTCTGCCAGGGGCTGGGAAGGGGTGGGTAGGACCCGCATAGACGGACGGTTGGACTCGGTCGGCTGGACAGCTGCTTCCGGCAAAACGGCCCCTTCATCAACCTTGAAAGCTGCCAGGATTTGCGCGACGTAATCCACGGCAACATTTCGCTTGTTGAGCCGCCTCAACAGATCAACCATCTGCGGGCCGAATTCCAGAAATGGGAAGATGAAGCCGCCCGGTTGCGCGAGCACCAGGGCCCGCTCAAGCGCGGCGAGCGCAATCTCGGGCTTCCCCTGCTTGTCAAGCGCCACGGCCTGCAGCGTCAGGACCCCGATGAGCTGAAAGGTGTTATAGCGGGCCTCGTGTTGAGCGACGTACTCGCCAAGCCGTTTTGTTGCTTCCTGGAGGCTGGCAGCCGATCCTTCGGCAATCAGGGTTCGGCACCAGGTGTTGCACCGGAGTTCAAACCAGAATATCGGAAATAGCTCAGCTGGCGGCGAAACGCTCGTCTTCAGCCAACGAACCGCAAGCTCCGGGCGGCCCTGCATGATCGCAAGGCGCGCTGCACAGGAATCAGCAATGGCCGTAAAGGGAGGTCCCAGAGTGCTGGTGTATTCGCTAAAAGACTGCAGGTTCCTCTCGGCCTGCTCCGGTTGCCCATGCGCCTGGTATGCGAGGGTCAGACAGGCCAAGTTGTCAACGGCTGCAGGGGTGTAAAAGTAATACTTCCGGTTATTCGCATCCTCCAGGCGTTGAATCGCCGTGTCAAGCTTACCGCGCTGCAAGTGAACAAAACCTTCGAGATATTCGGACCAGGCCAGAAAGTTTTTCAAGTTTTTCTTTTTGGAGGCTCTCCTTTGGATTTGAATATACCGCTCAGCTCGCGCCGGATCCGCGTCCATGAGCGATAACTGGCTTGCGGTGAGCGCAATAATTGACTCGCGCAGGGGATGAAGAACTGAAGGACCGTCGAGCCATTCGGTCAATCTTTTTAGAATCCTTTTTATCTGTCCCGTCATTTGCCCGGCAAAACCAAATGTTGACTCGGCTATTCCGCGCAACTGGGCGAAGTTTACGGGGACTCGATCGAGGGCAGACTCGATAAGCTTCAAACTGCGGGGCACCTCATTCTGGACAAGTAGGCCAAAGGAACGAAAGACGGCAACCTCACCAGAAAGCTTGTGCGATTCCGTGTCGCCACCCAGGAGATTATCGATTCGATCCAGAGTAGACATGATGGCAGGAATATCCATGTAATGGTAAAGCTTATAAACATGGGCCAACAGGAGCTCCGGTCGGTTTTGCACTACGTCGTCGGGCATCTGAGACAGCCATTTCGCGGCGACATACCATTTACCGTCATCTGCCGTGGCACGCCAGTTCCGCTCGACGATCTGCGCTGCCCGCTCAACGTCATCGGCCGCGAGCGCGTGTTGGAGCGCTTCCTCGACAAAACCCTGACCTTCGAACCACTCGCAGGCCCGCGAATGGAATGCGGCGATTTCCTGCGTGCTGGAATGGTTCGCCAACTGGTTTAGCAGAAGGTCCTGAAACAGATGATGATAACGAAACCACTGGTTTGCAGTATCCAGTTCGATCAGAAACAGGTTGTCCTTTTGAAGTTTGGCAATTAACTGGGCGCCATCGATCCCGCTTTCACCGCGCTCAACGTTTGGTCCAATCAGCGCATCAATGAGCGGTGCGCAGAAGCGATCCATGATTGCCGTTGCGACCATCAAGTTTGCCGTCTCTGTAGATTGCTGCGACAGCACCTCTTGCGTCAGGTAGTCCGGGATCGCTGCGAAGCCTCCTTTTAGACTCGTCATCAGATGATCAAGATTGCCCGAATATTTCAAGGACTGGGACATCAGGCGCATGCCCGCCGGCCAACCTTCGAGCTTATCTTGGATGCTGGCAGCTTCTTTCCCGCTGACCGAGAGCCCTGTAGCATTTTTCAGAAATTCCGCAGTCTCGGCCGCCGTGAACTGCAGGTCCCTGCCAGTTATTTCATTCACCTGCCCCCGGGCTCGAAGTGGACTGGTGAGCAGCGGAGGATCGCGTCGGGTTAGAATCATCAGGTGCATGTTTTGGGGTGGATAATTTAAAAATGCGGCCAACATGTCGTGGACCGCCATCTCATTTATCTTATGATAATCGTCAAGAACCAGAATGAAGGGATCTTCAATCTCATCGATGTCATTTAGAAGATACCGGCACAGGACAGGATCGGGCGGAAGCTTGTCAGCCTGCAGCAATGAAAGGGTCGTGTCGCATGCCTTGGGGAACGTTTTGCTGATCGCAGCCAGCAGATAGTTTAGAAATAAACGAAGATCGTTTTCTTCCGCGCCCAGAGATACCCAGGCGTAGGGACCATCCCATGCTTCCAGCCACAGGCTCGCCATCGTGCTCTTTCCGTAGCCTGCCGCCGCGGAGACGAGAGTCAGCGGCCGGCTCCGCAGCTCGTCCAATCGCGTCACCAGCTGCAAACGAGGCAAATTATCCGGGGAGAGCAGCGGGCGGTAAAGCTTGGTTCTTAAAACTGGATCAACGGGTCGTTTGTCTGCCATATAAAATCGACCTTTCGGATATTAGTTTTGATAAAAATATTACAAATAAAACCGGTCGTAAAATTTTAACCATCTTCTGTATGATGAACAGCAAGAGGGTTGAAAACGACGAGGTATATATGGGCGGATGCCTCAAGGGTTCTCGCCACAAACAGCTTGTTGGCCGAACAATGTTATGATGGATACATGATAAAACGCCCGGGACATTTTGCATTAGTGCCTGCAATTAGCTGCGAGTTGGTGTAGCGTAAATATGACCTTGTGTCAAGTTGAGCAAGATCCCTATATTATTGAAAGATGGGGAAATGGGGCGTATTTTGATTTAGGGTTTGGGATTGCGGATTTTGGATTATTGAAGCAGACTCTGGCATGAAAAAGAGGAGGTTCGCATCTTAAATATTAAATATTCAAAGTCTCCATTTAATATTTATAACGTCAAGGGTGGTCACCTTTTAACGGGCTGTTGCCCAAATGTAACAGCTAGAGCCGCAGGATTGTTGTCTGGACTGACTCTGGTCCGGGCGAAAAAGGCCGAGATTTTTTCAATGATCGGCGTCAGCCCGACATCGTCCGTGGCAATCGGAGACCACTCCGTTATCGCCGAGAAAATAATTTCCGGTAACTCAAATTATAGGGCACTTTATCCAACCTTCCCAGCCACATCAGAGGCAAATTTCGTAGCCGCCCTTCAAGCAGGTACGACGACAAGCAGGCACAACGAGTACCATTAGCGATTTTCTATTTGGTGCGTTTTTTCCGGTCCGCCCAAGAGAGTCCATTATCCTATAAGGCACTTTTCGAGGTTGAAAAGCAATTGGGGGATCAAGTCTATGGCTCTGAGAAAGGGGTAAAAAGAGTCAATTGCCGTGACCCACTGTGTTAAAGTTTTCGCCCTTTAGGCTCGGGGCTTGGGGTTTGGGGCTTCGCTCTTCGAGCTACGACCCCACAGGTCGGGCTTTGCCACGCAAGCAGGTTTCAGATTTCGGTATGCATAGATTGAGGAATTGAGGGATTGAGGGATTAAAGGACAACATCGATAAAGGATCTGAGCCCAGAGGACCAGGTTTTCTGCGACAAAATAAAATTGATAGAATACCACAAATCTTCAGTCTTCAATCTACAATTTTCAATTCTAGTCCTCCCGAAAGGCGCGCCGCAGGCTGTCGGTCAGCGGCGCCAGGATGTAGTCCATGGCCGTGCGTTGGCCGGTGTTGATCATGACTTCGGCGCCCATGCCGGGGTACAGCTCGCGTCCGTCGAGTTTCCTGAGCTCCGGGGCATCTATGGCAACGCGGGCCAGAAAATACGACGCCCCGCTGCGCTCGTCCGTAAAGCTGTCGGCCGACACCCGGGTCAATTCAGCGTCCAGCAGCGGCGTGTCGCGCTGCTTGAAGGCCGTCAGCCGGACCTGGGCCGGCAGTCCGGCGTGCACCACATCGATGTCGTTGGGGGTGACCTGGGCCTCGATCACCAGGGTGTCGTCCTCGGGCACGATGTCCAGCAGGTGCTGCCCGGGAGCGATCACCCCCGTTTCGGTGTGCACGTTCAGACCCATCACCACACCTGCCTGGGGCGCGCGGATGTCGGTTCTCAACATGATGTCTTCGGCGGCCTTCAGCCGTTCGCGGACATCCAGCAATTCCGATTGAGTGTCGCGCAGGACACCGACCACCTGATTGAGCACACTGTTTTTGAGGTCGATGATTTCCAGCTCGGTTTCGCCGATCCGCTGCCGGGCTTTGGCCATCAGGCTCAGGTGATCCGCGCGTTCGCCCTTTAGGTCGGCCGCTTCGCGCCTTAACCTGAGCAGCCGCGATTTGCCCACGACGCCCTTTTTGAAGAGAATCTCGAAACTGGCCCGCTCATCTTCGATCACCACCAGCTGTTCGTCCTTGGACGCGACCTGGGCCGCCAGGCCGGCGATCTCCTTTTTGAGTTGCGCGATGCGCTTGTGGAAAATGTGGATGCGCCCTTGGGTAGACCGCTTGCGGGCTTCAAACAGGGCCTTTTCAGCCTCCAGGATCTTGGCCACCTGCGGTTCATGGCGGCGATAGGTCAATGACATCGGGAACACAATTTCGGGGGCTGAGGACTGTTCGGCCGTGAGCCGCGCCTCGGTGGCGATCAGCTTGTCGCGGCGGCTGTGCAGCAGATCCAGGCGGGCCCGCGCCTGGGTGTCATCCAGTTGGATCAGGACCTGATCCCCGTCCACCGTGTCGCCTTCTTTGACCAGCAGCTCTTTGACAATGCCGCCTTCCAGGTGCTGGACGGTCTTGCGGTTGCCGGCCACCGTCACCCGTCCCGGTGCCAGCGCGGCACTGTCCAAAGGCGCCAGGGCGGCCCAGGTCCCAAGACCGCCGAAAAATAGGAGAATGATCATTATCGCTGCCAGCAATGGACGCCCGATGGGAGGACGGGCGGGGGCTTCCGATAGAGGTTGTTGCATTGCCTTGACTTGTTCCATTGTCTTTATCCCTTCCTAAGCCTGATGAACTGGAAATCAGAAGCAAATCACAAAATACAAATTACAAAATCCAAACAATAACCAATGACCAAAATTCCAATGTTCGAAACAACACCGGGAGACCTGCATCGCGGTTATGCAGTTGTTTTGGTCATTGTTTATTGGAGATTGATATTTGTTTGTCATTTGGTGCTTGTATTTTGGGATTTTTCCGTTTTCTTCTTCCCTCTGTTCTTTGTCTTCTGAAACCCGAAACCCATCACTCCATCACTCCATCACTCCACCACAAATCAGATGCAAATCACATAATACAAATTACAAATCCCAAACAATAACCAATGACCAAAATTCAAATGTTCGAAACAACAGCGGGAGACCTGCGTCGCGGTTGTGCAGTTGTTTTGGTCATTGAAAGTTGGAATTTGATATTTGTTTTTCATTTGGTTTTTGTGATTTGGGATTTATTTGTAATTTGGTATTTGTATTTTGGGATTTATTCGTAATTTGGTATTTGTGATTTGGGATTTATTTGTAATTTGTTTTTTGTAATTTGTTATTTTTAACTTTCATATATCTTCTGCGCTTAAACAGAAGCTATTACTACCTGCCCCAATACAATACACGACTAGCCCGTCTTAGCCTGCACCACCGGCATCGGTCGTGTCAACTGTGGCAAAACCTCGTCCCGGGAGCCGAACATTTCGATAACACCGTCGCGCAGATAAAGAATCTTGTCGACCTGCGACACCATGCTGGGGCGATGCGCGATCAGCACCACCGTGGCGCCGTTGCTTTTGAGCATGGCCATGGCCCGCAGCAGGTCCTCTTCGCCCTCACTGTCCAGGCTGGCGTTGGGTTCGTCCAGCACGATCAGCCGCGGTCCGCCGTACAGGGCCCGGGCCAGACCGACGCGCTGGCGCTGGCCGCCGGAGAGCAGCGTCCCCCCTTCACCGATTTGGGTGCGATAGCCGTCGGCCAGACGCAGAATCATCGGGTGCACCCCGGCCTGCTGAGCGGCTTTCACCACGGCGGCCGGGTCGGGCTCGTCCAGCCGGGCGATGTTGTCCTCGATCGTACCGTCAAAGAGCTCCACGTCCTGGGGCAGATAGCCCACGTGGCGGCCGAAATCGACCCGCTCCCAGGCATAGACATCCGCCCCGTCCAGGCGCACGGCCCCGTGATTGGGCCGCCAGGCCCCGACGATCAGCCGGGCCAGGGTCGACTTGCCGGCCGCCGAAGGTCCGATAATGGCCAGACTCTCACCGGCCTCCAGGGCAAACGACACCCCTTTGAGCACCGGCTATTCTCCGCCGGGAGGCGTAAAGACCGCCTTTTCCACACTAAGGTGCCCGTGCGGGGCCGGCAGGGCCATATCGGCCGGGCGCTCCTGGGCCTGGGTCATGAAGGTTTTCAGGCGCGTGTAGGCCGAGCGGGCGGCCAATAGGGATTTCCAGGTGCCGATGGCCTGCTCGATCGGCTGCAGGGCGCGCGATAAAATGATGGAGCCGGCAATCATGCCCCCCGGGGTCAACTCATAGCCGATGACCAGATAGCCGCCGACCCCCAGCATGGCCACCTGCAGGATGAGCCGGCAGAGCTTGGAGGTTGCCAGGATAACCCCGGCCCGGCCGCTGGCCACCATCTGCTGCTGCAGTGCTTCCTGGTTGTCACTCAGCCAGCGGCGCGTAATGCCCGGCATCATCCCCATGGCTTCGATCACCTCGGCATTGCGGGCGGCGGCCGCGGTTTTGCGCAGGGCCCTGACGTTTTGCTCGTTGGCCGCTTTCAACGGCTTGCGGGTGGCCAGTTCGTTGGCCACCGCCAGGGCAAACAACAGAACCGCGCCGATGACGGCAATGATAAACAGCACCGGGTGCAGCAGATAGATCACAAACAGGTAGACCGGCACCCAGGGCGAGTCGAACAAAGAAAATATCCCCTGGCTGGCCACAAACTGGCGCACCTGGGAGACATCCCGCAAGGCCTGCACGCCGTAGGCTTGGGACTGCAGCTGCTGGCTGATGGCCGGCGGCAGCACTTCCGGGCCCAGGCGGTTCTCCAGCCAGGCGCTCATGTGCACCAAAATGCGCGAGCGCGTAAAGTCCAGGGCCGCCATCACCACCAGGGCCCCGGCGGCCGCGATCCTCAGGTAGATGAGGGTTTCGTGGCTGCGGCTCACCAGCACGCGGCCGTAAATCTGCAGCATGTAAAGCGGCACCGTGAGCATCAGCACGTTGACAAACAGGCTGACAACGGCTACCGCCAGCAGCACGAAGCGGCTTTTTTTGACGGCGTCCTCGAGAGGGGTGGTGGTTTTTTTGTTCATAGCTAGTGCCTGAACGAAAAGTGGCCGTTTTTCCAGTTAGCCCGGCCGCTAATTATCACTCATTAAATTACTGCCGTTCAAAACGATGGCGA
>Ga0056112_1000558_pt1 | contig 10033 bp, 1 predicted proteins | sample WorMetilvaeELBA1_FD_55104 | JGI IMG/M metagenome (GOLD analysis project Ga0056112, IMG submission 55104) | Marine gutless worms symbiont microbial communities from Max Planck institute for Marine Microbiology, Germany - Olavius ilvae ELBA.1 ... | reverse complement strand
GACGCCTCGAAAGCCGCAGACGCGACAATTGGCGCCCAACCGTGTGGGGCAGCCTCAAGTAACAAGGCTCAGCGAGGTCATATTAGTATTGATGATTGTGATTCTGTTGATATGGACGTTGAAAATATCGATGATGAAGAGATGTCAAGCAGTCAGATCACAGATTCTGCCGTTAATGGTGATGCAGTAGATGATGACAATGATGATGATGATGATGATGAACGTTGGCAGTATCGTGATGCCGAGGTGTCTTTTAAACGCCCTCAAGAAAGAGCGTCACGGGCAGTTATCAAAGGTCATTCACTTTCGGGTCTGCCTCCTCCTTCCTCCGTAATCGAGAGGGAACTGGAGCGTTGTAGATCGGAGATTGAACGTCTCTCATGTGAAATCACAAAGAGCACGGAAAGCCAATCACTTCAACGGATTAACGACAAAAGAAAGTGTGAGCTACAGGTGTCTGCTCCTTCTCAGATCAAACAAGGTTTGATTAGAGGACGCTCACCTCTACCAAGGTCATTGCAGCAGAAACGCACTATCAGGGGAAAGGCTTCGGCTGATGGTCGACTGCTAGCTAAAAGTAGTGGCACCACTGATTACGCAAAGGAGTCTGCTGTGAGATCACGGAAGGTCATGCAATTTAATTGTCATGACGACAATGCTAAAGATCAATGTATGAAGGACTACGATACTTTGCCGCATGGACCTAAGCAGCTGTCCGACAAACGTGTTGTCAGAGATAGCAGAAACATGGCATTTTGTCGCCAGCGAAGGTCAAGACGCGATCAAAACATGACTACTGATTCTGAGGTTGATAGCTCGAATTTTAGCTCAGAAGGTCATGAGTGCAGTGGTCGCAAGATCTCAAAGGAGAATGTTTATCCGCACGAAGGTCATTTTTCTGATAGAAGCGAACACGGATATGATGGTTCAGAATCGAAGAAGCGTGTGAAACGCACTTATAGAACGGACAGGCGCTCTTACGCAAGAGCGGATGAGTCGAATAGTCCAATCCCTTCTCGTAAAAAGTCATTGGGCTATATGAAACCGGAAAAATTCAATGGTTCCAGTTGTTTTGAAACATTTCTGGTTCAATTTCAAAATTGTGCGCAGTTTAATCATTGGAACAATAATGAAAAACTTCATTATCTGCGGTGGTCTCTCACTGGTGATGCAGCACAGATGCTTTGGGGGACTGAAAACATGACTTATCAGCAACTGTTAGACAGGCTAAGGTCACGTTTTGGCAGTTATGATATGGAAACGAAATATCAAACGGAGATACAGTGCCGTAGACGTAAGCCCGATGAGAGCCTGCGAGAACTGGCGCAAGATATTCGGCGTTTAATGATGCTGGCTTACCCAGGAGAACGCTCGAAGATGGCAGAACGTTTGGCTAAGGAGTACTTCATCGTTGCGCTGGATGATCCTGAGCTGGAGTTCAAGGTGAGGGAGAAGGAGCCGCAAACCTTAGATTCAGCTTTGAAAACAGCTCAGCGCCTTGAAATGTTCAAAAACGCAGTGAGACATAGGGCTAATGCTCGTCAGCGTTTCTCAAGGCAGGTAGCTGAATTGCCTGATATCGAGTCTAATGATTTGGCAGACAGAGTTGCTAGAATTGAACGAAGCATGCAACAATCTCAACAGCAGATTGATAGGCCACAGACTCATGAACAGCAACAGTCTAGTAAACAGATGAGATCACCTAAAAAGAAGAAACAGTACGATAAACAGCAGATTTGTGCTGCGACTGAAACTAGCGGTGAGGCGTGGAAAGAGTCGTTGCTTATGAAGGTGCGTGAATTAGAAGCCGCACAGCGGGTCACTGAAGCAAAGAATGACGCCCTTAACAAGGAAGTGGGACGTTTGCGGCACTTGGAGCAACTTCGGAATGTTCCTCCTCAGGCCGCTTATACCCCGGTAACACAGGAAAATGTAGTGCGGCCTCAGGCTAACGTAAAGAAATGCTTCAACTGCAACCAAACAGGTCACTTTTTCAGGTCGTGTCCGTATCCACGCAGACAGAATAATGAAAATGAGCAGTCAAACGTACAAAATAATTCCACATTGCAGGTCAACGTAGCAACAAGCTCATCAAAATTAGGTCGTCATTCATATTTACGTATGACCGTCGGAAGTAGCGTACATGATTGTTTATTGGACACTGGATCAGACGTGTGTCTAATCCCTGAACACCTAGTTGAACCAGCGAACATTAACCGGACAAGCCGTACGCTGAAGGCGGCCAACGGCAGTTCTATTCCAACTCTTGGAGAGGTCACTTTGCCACTGAGTATTGGTCGATTCACAACGCAGGTCACGGGACTGGTATCGTGCCATGTTTCAGAAACAATACTTGGAATTGAGTTTCTAGTTGAGAACAAAGCAATTTGGGACTTTGATAATTCTACTATCCGCTTGGGAAACGAAGTTTTTCATCTACGTTCCCGCTGTGATAAAAACAGGTGGTGTAGACGTGTTGTCTTACAGGAGGATGTAGTTGTCCCTGCTAGGTCAGAAATTAATCTGCCAACTCAGGTCCAATTTCGTAGATTACCCATCTCAACTGAAAANGGACATTGGGGCACAGAGCCCTCGCAAATTAAAGCTGGTCTTCACGTTTCNCGAACGCTGATACCTTCAGAGACATTTACAGACATCCCTATAAGAGTTATGAACGTAATGAAAGAATCAGTGACACTTAAGTCAGGNACTGCNGTTGCAAATTTACAGCCGTTTGAGGTCGTGGATGAGTTTGTTGAAGGAGAACATAAAGTGACGCAGGTTAAACAACTTGAAGAAGAAGATGATGTTCCTGAGTTTATTCAAAGGTTATTGGCTGGTGTGGACGACTCAATCCCAGAGAGTGCTTGCCTGGCTTTACAGACAATCTTAAGAGATCATGCAGATGTTTTCAGTCATGATGAGAATGATCTAGGCAGAACCGATGTAGTGATGCACTATATTGACACGGCAGACGCCAGACCTGTCAGACAGCCTTTAAGACGTTATCCGCCAGCTCATGTTGAAGCTATTTCGCAGCATGTAGATAACATGCTCAAGCAGGGAACAATTGAGCCAGCATCTAGCCCATGGGCTTCAAACGTTGTGCTTGTCCGTAAGAAGGATGGATCACTTAGATGNTGCATTGATTATCGTCAGTTAAATGCTGTAACCCGCAGGGATGCATATCCGTTGCCGCGCATAGACACATGTCTAGATGCTATGGCAAACGCAAGTCTCTTTTCNACGTTTGATCTTCGTTCAAGTTATCACCAAGTCTTGGTCGCACCACAAGATAGGGATAAGACCACTTTTATCTGTCCGAGGGGCATGTACAGGTATAGAACAATGCCGTTTGGATTGTGCAATGCTGGAGCCACATTTCAACGACTGATGGACGTTGTCATGTCCGGTCTACACCTTGAAGTATGCCTGATTTATTTAGACGATATTATCTTGTTCTCAAGGACAATTGAAGAACATCTAGAGAGACTGCTGAGGGTTTTAGATAGGCTCAGAACCGCAGGTTTGAAACTGAAGCCTGAAAAGTGTTCTCTGATGCAAAAGTCTGTCACTTTTCTGGGTCATGTAGTGTCAGGTGCTGGTATATCAACAGATCCTGAGAAGACAAGGGCAGTGGCAGAATGGCCAGTACCTACCTCAGTGAAAGAGACGAAATCTTTCCTTGGTTTAGCCAGCTACTATAGACGGTTTATCAAGAATTTTGCTGGCATTGCTGCTCCCTTACACGCACTGACCAAGAAGGATCGAGCGTTTATTTGGAGCAACGAAGCGCATACGGCGTTTTTGACACTCAGGAATGCACTGATCTCAGCGCCAGTTCTTGCTATGCCTAATGATACAGATGAATACATTTTGGACACTGATGCCGGAAACCATTCCATAGGGGCCGTTCTGTCACAGGTTCAGGATGGAGCTGAGCGTGTTATCGCCTATGCAAGTCGCTCGCTTGATAAGAGGGAAATGAATTACTGCATAACAAGGAAAGAGTTGTTGGCCATCGTATATTCACTGAAGTACTTCAAGCAGTACTTGATGGGTCGACACTTCAAAATTCGAACTGATCATGCACCTCTGACTTGGCTTCGTCATACTCCGGATCCCATTGGACAGCAGGCCCGTTGGTTGGAACAGTTGGAAGAATATTCTTTCGACGTTGAACATCGCCCTGGAATCAGGCATTCTAACGCTGATGCGTTGTCTCGACTACCTTGCCGAATCAGCACATGCGCTTGTCGTCAAAATGCAGAGCACCCAACAGGAGAAAAGGTAGCTGTAATGAATGTGACCGAAACTGACAGTTTGGTAACGTCGACTAATCAGAATTTGGTTGTGGATGGTGAGGAGTTGTCAGAACGTTGGTCTTTAGCAAATCTCGAGGAGGCGCAAGAAAATGATCCGAATTGTTCGTGTATAATACGCCTGTTGAGAGACTCTCCGGAAAAGCCAAGTTGGGATTCTGTGTCGCTTCAGTCACATGATGTGCATGTTCTTTGGAGTTTTTGGCCAAGGCTACGCCTTCATAATGGTCTGTTAGAGAGAAAATATGAATCTACAAACGGCCTCTCTGTTCATTGGCAAGTAATAATCCCGGCCAGGCTTCGAGATGAATTTCTATCTGTCGTTCATGGTGGGATGTCAGGTGGGCATCTGGCGCGTAGGCGAACCGCAGCGGCTATTCAATCGAGGGCTTACTGGCCGGGTTGGAGTGCTGACTTGGACGCTTTTCTTTGTCGGTGTGAACCTTGCGTTCGCTATCACCGAGGCAAAGCCCCGAGGAGAGGTACTATGCAGACGCCACTTGTGGGTGAGCCCTGGATTCGCGTGAGCGTAGACATCACGGGACCACATCCACGCTCTTCCAGATCCAACCAATACATTCTGACCGTCGTGGATCATTTCTCTAAGTTTGCGTTTGCAATTCCACTTAGATGCCATACAGCACCGGTTGTGGCCAGAGCGTTGATGATTCATGTTTTCGCGTATTTTGGAGCACCCCTTCAGATTCTAACGGACAGAGGTCCAGAGTTTGAATCGGGATTATTCCAAGAGCTTTTACGCTGGATGGAAATTGAAAAGATACGTACAACCGTTTACCGCCCTTCCACCAACGGTGTTGTTGAACGATTTCATAGAACTTTGAACTCAATGCTAGCCAAGAGCGTTAACGACTCACAGAAGAACTGGGACGACCGTGTGTACCTTGTGCTAGCAGCATATAGAGCGTCGGTACACGAGTCTACAGGCTTTACCCCAAACAGGTTGTTTTTGGGTCGTGAAGTGCGATTGCCTGTGGATTTAGTTATGGGGTTGCATCCGGATGAGAACGAGAATCTTCGTTCAGCTGATGATTATCTGAGACAACTGCAACACGATTCTGCAGAAGCATTTCAGATAGCTAGGAATCGTCTTCGCACCAGTGCGATCAGGAGGAAGAAGTATTACGACATTAAAACAAGACCTGTTGAGTTTAAGGTCGGAGACTGGGTTTGGTACTTCTATCCCCGCCGATTCGCATCAAAGTCGGCCAAGTGGAGTAAATCTTACAAAGGGCCGTATTTAATTGTAAGAGTGATTGAACCAGTGAATTACGTTCTGCAACGTTCGGCCAGAGCTCACCAGTTTGTTGTGCATGTCGACACATTGAAGAAATGTTTTGGACCAACTCCTGTTTCTTGGCTGACCGAAAGACAGGATCAGAGTGAATCAAACTAGTTCTTAATCAGCCGTATGGGAGAAGCAGTGATGAGTCATCAACTGATTTTACGATAAACAGTTAAAGTGGAAGGTGCATCGTTCCTTAGATGCATGTAACTCGATTTAATTTTTGAGTGATAATAGAAACCATCACTCTGATTGATCTAATGAACCAGGGATTTTTATTTTCTTTGAGACCTAGTAATGATGTATACGAGTGACAGTCGAGATAGTCACTCCTGATGTTTAAACGAAGAGGGAATGATAACCCTGTGGAACGGGTTATATTCAGCTTTAAGGAAGATGTGAGCTTTTAAAGATGCAACTATAGTTTCATGCCAAATGACCAACAGTCTCGAAACTGTTCGTCATTTTTAAAGGCAGAATTGGTTGCATAATGAAAGCAGGGCTATATGACACCAAGTGAATTTCGTGTCAGCGTGCATAGCCATGGATTCGGTGAACCGGATTTGTCTTAGTTTTTAACCAATGAATACCTTAACTAACTGGGTTGTTAGTTAAATCTTCGTTGATTGTTTACGGAACCGGTATCCCGTTTGTGGCAGTTTGAATCAACATGGCATATAGTCGACATATGTCAGTTCGTGATGTTGAACTCAACAGTAACCGAGTTATTGCATTAGAAGATCGACAATATTGATGTAAATTTCATGCCAATCAGTATAACTGTAAGGTTACCAGTTATGAGCAACTGATTTGGCTGAGATAGGCAAGAATTAACTGAAGATTCTTTTAAATATCAGATATTGTAGGCTCAATATTATCTTGCCCTCTGTCTCCCATAAATGAGGAACATATCAGCGGATGAAGAGGAACTGATTTGATGTAGCATGTAGCGTCAGTGGCTGACACATCCTAGAAAGCTGATCCAATGCAGTCTGAGATTGTTTTGTTCTTACCGTCTCATTCTGAACATGACTGAAGCTTACAATTGAATACGAGAATAGTCGATGGATTTCAATACATGTCTTGTGAAGTTACTTGGAAGTCTGTTAGAGTTGTTGAGATCGTACGTAATTGATCCACATCTATCCACATTGAGGGTCTCTAGCCTGAAATAGTATTGCTACTTTACAATCTATGTTTTTGGTCTCCGACTGTGTCGAATTCAGCAGACGGTTTCACAGAGATTTCAGTGTAAAATATATTGATTGAATTGTTCGGCAGTTAGTTATCTTTGGGATGGGGTGTTATGATGGTTCACATCCCTGGAATATGAAATTGCAATGTTAATGATTAAAATTCCGAGTCAGGGAGTTTATCAACCCTTACCTTTTTTTGTCGCTGAGGATTCCTGTTCTGTTCGACCAGTTTATTTCAGCCAAACTGTTGGTCTTATCGCAGGATAAACATCTATACTTCAACTATGTTAACAATTTAGTGCAGATTTTAACTAAGGTTTCATATTAATCTGCTTGCCGCAAACTGCGTTGTGTATACCCGAGCCAACTTCAGTCAGACTTAGCTCAATTAACTGACTGATCATCCTACCAGTGATTTGACGTCTGAAAGTCATACTTGATTGCGTAAACGCAATCAAAGTTACCCGATGAGATAAAGGTTAACAGACAGATGATTTTACCTGTTGATTTGGCAGTAGTTTGGTCAACAAACGTCGGTGTTCAGCAGACGACAACATAGTTTCGTGCTTAAACGTATTAATAGACGAACGTCATCGACTGTACAGTTGTCTTAAGTGAGTTAACTTACTCAAATGAAGATTTCATCATAAATCAATATGAAAACCATCATATCGACGAGAAATCAAACTTCATTCACTTCCTGATTTGATAGTTATGAATGGCAGTCAAAAAGTTTCCATGGTAACAGCCGCTTAATCATACCACGTCTTCAATTGGAGTCGAATTAGTGAGTAACGGGTCAGTGATCCACGATAGAGCATTCTGTCAGGATGAATACGTAGACGTCGTTAAAGGATGAGCTAAATTTAAAAAAAAACTGCCTGACTATGTGAAATTTTTTTATTCCAGAATCACCACCAGCTTAAAATGATTTGCTCACACTGTACTCCTTGTGTTTCTGATTAAAGTGATGTTCTCTGTGCATTGAGGGAATTTTCTGAACTGTTCTGGCATTTATGCCTCAGTTATGAATTTTCCAATCTTATGTTGAGATGGTTAGCTTTAAAAAACTATATAAGCAAGATAATTATTAATTCCCTGTTGTCGTGTACATTGGCTACAGATTTTTTCAACCATGCCACAGAGATTGTCTCAGTGCAAGATATGCAAGGAGTGGGTGACATGCAGTAATATCTGGAGGCACAATGCCAGGAAACACGGTTGTGAAAATGGTCAGCAGGGGATCCGGGATTCGTCACTGGAAAGCTTAGCTTCGCGTGACGTCAGTGTCACCAGATCGTCTGACACAGGGGAAGCTGATCAAGTCATCGATCCTGAATCCGTACGCAGCGCAGCTCTATGTATGTTGAGACGCGTAGATGGAATCAACATCCCAAACCTGAAGAGATATCTGGAGATCCATTTCCCGGGAATTCCGGCATCATTCAGGGAACCACTCATAGCTTGCACGTTCAGCGTTGCTCAGAAGTGTAGTGCAGTATATGTGGACACCCTGATGGGCGACTCTGCACGTAGTGAGTGGGCAAAGCGAAGCCTTTCCAGATGGTTGCACGGTATCAGTGCAGTAGAACCTGGCAGCAGGTCAACAGAGGACGAACTAGAGGATGAACCACGTCGTCATCCTCTGTCAGACAAAGAACTGCCAGTTTCGTTGGAGTCCAAATATGCCCAGTCGGACATGGTTGCAGCATTTAAAGCAGCTGAACGGGAACAGGAAGAGACAGGGATAGCGTCGGCTGTTCCAGAACCTGCAAATGACGTTGAACCAGATGATAATCCGGTGCAGTCCGACACAAGCGCAATGCGGAAATTGCTCGCCGATTTTGGGTCTGAGCTGGCAAAGGAAGCGCTGAAGGAATCTGAAGTCATTTCGTCCTCTGAACCAGAGGCATCAACTTCTGACCAATTTAAGACACCGGACTTCACCGACTTGGAGTTGGAGTTACCCGATGATCCACTTTTATGTGAGATGCCGGCTTTGCTGACACCGATTCAGGAGCAGCAGAAAGAAAACTTACCGCAGAATGGAAGCGTATCATGCCTCCCAAAGGCTTATGACATCACAAAGTACAAGATAAAGAAAGCCGCTACGAAGAGATCGTCCGACGGTATTTCCGTGACCGCCGCTGCAGCCGAGGTGAAAAACAAGGTTCTCGAGCCAATGAGCCGTCCAGTAGGAAAAATCCCGCTGAAATCTAAGCAGATATCGGACGAGCACGGTTCTGAGGAGTCTCTCCCGTGCAAGAAGAAGTCGCTTCCAGATGATTCACACGTGAAACCTCGCAGTCAAGTAAAGAAAGTTCCGGAGTCGAGGCGTAGACAGGAGAAATTTGACCATCGTCGTGACATTTCTCCATCTATGCCTGCATCTCGAGACTTCGGACCGTATCGACGCCGTTGTCCACCATTTCCGTATCAGATGTGGGTGAACCCTCAGGCACAATGGCGACGGCAGATGTACCGAAGATGGTAGTCCGAAGTTCGTGACGGAGCCAAATGACGTTTCGTCTTAAATGAAACATTGAGTTAACGTTACTATAACATTTTTCAGCACGAGTTTGAGTTATATGTCGACGTTGAAAGGTTTGCTGATGATGTCAGCAACTTGTATTGAAGTTTATCACTTCTTGAGTTCAACGTCATACGGTTGATTCTCGGTCGCCGTTGAAGTTCGTTGTTGTTCGTCGACTTACGCTGTTCCGGTCTAGTTCTGGAGTGATGGCAGGCTCCCAACAGTCGGAGTTTCGCACTGTCGATGACATAGTGCGCAACAAGCTAATTAAGAGGTGATGGCTGGCCTCTTCTCTATCAGCTGCAAGTATCTGGTCGTGTGCTGGGGTGACGGGTACCCCCTACGGTTCGGGCTCGCGCTGCCGTAAACATAGCGCGCAACAATCATCAAGTGGACTGAAAACAGCATTTCATCTATCCGCTCCAGTATGCTGAAGCTGATCAACTGTTCCAGTCTGATGTTTGGATCGAGCATTCGTCGGGACGACGATTTTTCTGGAGGAGGGGGTGATGTGACGGATTTTCGCCGTCACTTGTCTCTTCGCGTTCTTGGACAATTACGGTGTAGCAGTGATGTTACATCTTAGTATTTTAGATTTGTCTGCCGTTCGAGACAATTTCGTTTTGGCGCGTTTGATCGGTTTTCTGCCGTAGTGTAGGCTCGATCTTAGTTTTAACGT
>Ga0056112_1000551_pt1 | contig 10120 bp, 4 predicted proteins | sample WorMetilvaeELBA1_FD_55104 | JGI IMG/M metagenome (GOLD analysis project Ga0056112, IMG submission 55104) | Marine gutless worms symbiont microbial communities from Max Planck institute for Marine Microbiology, Germany - Olavius ilvae ELBA.1 ... | reverse complement strand
TCCTTGCCCATAGCTGTACCGCATAATTGGAGGAAGATCCGGCCCGCAAACTGAAAATCATTTCGGCGGAGAGTAAGCTCTAGTAGGTGTAGGATGGCATCGTTAGGTAGGCCCCTATCGGGGACAGATTCGAATGCCTCCTTGATTATGGTAAGGGTTAAATCAATGTCCATATTAGTATAGAGCGCCGTTACATCTCCGGTTACCAAAAATGCACTGTCCGGGATTCTCTGGCCCCGTATTTTAGCTACAAAATGATAAGTGTCTTTAATGTAGCTGGGGTGGTGGTTGGAAAGCGGTTTTAGGAAAAAGTCAATGAACTTGCAAATCCGCTCCGTTTCCGAGCCACAATCTGCCACGATAGGCCTCCCTTCCGGCATTCTGGGATTGGGCCATTTGGCCTTATCCTTGTGTACCTTGGGCAGTAAGTAAAATGATCTTGGTTCCGCCGGGACTAGTGCTAATAGGTAGATATACTGGTCGTCACTGATAAAACCAATGTTATTTAGGTGCGTAAGGATTTGGTTAATCCTTTCGACCGTATCTGTACACACGGATTCCGGAATCTCTCTATAGTATTTGGGGTTTGTGAGTTGGCGTAAGCCTTCCTGTTCGTAGAGAGTTCATAACAACGACAGCACCGCCTTTATCCGCTGGCTTAATTATTATCGATCCGATATTTTTTAGCTCAGTGATCGCGCGTGCTTCGGCTTTAGAAATGTTAGGTCGCATAGACGGTAAGCGTACTAATGGTCCCAGAGACGGGTTACCATTTTTTATAAGCCGACCTTTGATCATTTTAGCTGTATAGTCGGAGATAGCCTGAACGGCTTCTATCGCTTCCGGACTCAGCTTATCTGTTGTTGGGACAAAATTGCTTGTCGGTTTGAAAAGATTCTGGAATGCATTGGGGTTATATTTTCGCTGGGTTTTTTTATAAAAATAATCCCGCAGCTTAATGCTCCGTATATTACGATTTTTGCATTCCAGGATTCGTGTGTAAGGAATATAGCGGGTTGAGGGAATGAATGTTAAGCCTTTGTCTAGAACAGAGATCTGCGCCTCAGGGACCCCCCAAAACCTAACCTACTACGTCCACGCTCGTGGGGGGTGGGCAACGTGTTGGTTTAGAAATGCAATATGCCACTTCACACCTCTAAACGGAAGATTCACATACTGCATACAAATAACCAACCGGCTAAAGTAGGCTCTAGTCATCATCCAGAATATAGAAGATGATGTTCTCCTCAAAGAGAGGTCAGAGTGAGTGAGTGGGGTGGGTGGTCTCTTAATAGCGTGTCAGCCTCTGTGCTGATGCGCTGTTGACAGACTACTCACTCGCTCACTCTCCCTCAGGAGGTTCCAAGGGCATCCTGTCTGCCGTGGGATGCTACCCGTACGGAGCGATGGAGGTGCCTGGGAGTTGAGTTCGGCCTCACCTGCGGGTGAGTGTCCGAGCAACACGCGACTTTGGCCCTCAACATTGATCTCAGACGGGAGGAGGAGCCTGGCCAGCTCCTTCAATCGGCTCGGTTGCTGGCAATAGCCACAACTACATGGCAAGTTGTGGTCTGGGAAAGGGAACTGGCGATGGGACCGAGTACTTGTTTTGCTATGACGAGTCATGGGCCCAAATGACCCGGTGAACTAACCTATTCCGCTGCTAACTCTCGCGTAATATCCCCTGAGTAGTGGAATTTATTATTCCTTACACCAGCGCACTGTCCCCGGGTTCTGGGATGTTGGGCAATGAAAGTTTACTTACTATTTACTATTCTTTCACTTGCCCGACATCTTACAACATTCGGGGATTGGGGCTCAGCCCCGCTGGTGCTACTCCCATATGGGCTCCGAGGAGGGTGGGGGAATTCGCGAGACGAATTTCAAAAATCATATGGATGGTATTAAACATAGCAACAAAGCGAGAAAGCGTAGCAAAACTGATTCTATCAGTGAGGATGATGACATGTTTAAAGCATCAAGCTTTGCTAAATTTCACGTGATTGCAAGTACAGATGAAACGAAACCGCTCACAAAACTTTCCCCCTTTGTGCTGGGGAAAGCTCTGTTTGCCGAGATCGGTACATTGAAAACTGTAAAAAGGATGCAAAGAGGAGATGTGTTAGTTGAAACAGACAGCCGCATCTATATGGAAAAACTGCAAAAGCTCTCTGAGCTAGGAGGTATTCCTGTCAAGGTTTCACCACATCGTACTCTTAATACTTGTAAAGGAGTGGTCCGATCTCGGGAAGTGGCCGAATGCAGCAAGGAGGAGATCGTACAGGAACTTGAATCACAGGGAGTCACTGACGCCTTTGTTATAAGCGTAAAAGACGGAAGCTCAAGGAAACGCACAAACACAATCATTTTGTCGTTTGCATTACCACGACCGCCGCAATATATCAAAGCTGGTTATATTCGCATCCCTGTTGATCTCTATGTTCCAAATCCTCTGCGCTGCTACAAATGCCAGAAATATGGTCACGGCAGTAGGAACTGTCGTGGCTCAGCAATTTGTCTTAAATGTGGCTCTCATGACCACGATGGAAATGACTGCAATGGAGTCATCAAATGTCCGAACTGCAGTGGTGGCCACATGGCATCCTCTAAGGAATGTCCGGTTTGGGTGCAGGAGAAAAGAGTGCAGAAAATAAAAGCTGAACAGGGCTGTACTTTTCCCGAAGCCCGCAGGCTTGCCACAGCTACCACCCAACCGGTAACATCAAGTGCCACCATTGTAAAATCTAACATCAACAAAACAACTGAACGACGTGATCGTAACACAACGAAATCGATCGAGACTCAGACTGACTTGACTTGGCCAAACGGGTTTGATAGACCCACTCTGGTCAAATCGTCGAAACAGAGCCGCGATGCTCAGTGCGAAACGGACGAATGTGGGGATGTTGATCGATCAGTATCATCATCCCCCCCAAAGGCGGACAAACCTGGCGATACACACTCTGGTACCCGCCTTTCAGGTACCAGAAACAACGCCGATAATGGCAAGCAAAGCAAAGGTCCAAAAATCAAACGCCCTCCTGATCCAATCACCACTAAAAATAGATTTGGTGGACTGGACACCGAGGAGACGATGGAGTCGGACATTGAACCTGGAAAGGGATAATGAACATGCTCCAATGGAACATACGTGGACTGCAGGCTAACAAAGAGGAGCTCAACAATCTCCTAGCTAACAATAACCCAACAGTCGTCTCTCTACAAGAAACTTACCATAATATCAAAAAATCAATAAAAATTAAAAATTACTCTTTTTATAGCATTCCAGCAACTGAAACAAATGGTACTCTTCATGGAGGTGTTGCTGTTCTCATCAAAAATGGAACACCTCACAAACTACTACAACTTAAAACAAGCCTGCAGGCCATCGCAGTTAGAGTTACATGCCACAGAACCATAACTGTATGTTCCATATATCTTACTCCATCAATGAAACTCTCTATTTCGGACATTGATGATCTTATTACTCAACTTCCTACACCTGTACTACTGCTTGGTGATTTTAACGCTCACAGCTCACTATGGGGCTGTACTAAAACCGACAGTCGAGGCAAGCTGATCGAGGACATGTTACTAAAGCATAATCTGAGCGTACTAAACGATGGTACACACACTTATCTGCATCCTGCTACTGGTTCAAGTTCTTCAATAGACCTCAGTATTTCAAATCCATCTCTATTCTTAGATTTTACATGGAAAGTACTACCTGACCAACACGGTAGCGATCACTTTCCTATACAGATCAGTGCTCCTGACACCTCATCGCCAGTAACTAATTGTACCTGGAAGCTCACTAAAGCTGACTGGTCTACTTTTCAACACCGCTCCTCTATTGAGTTGGATCTAGGATGTCTTCACAACAGCGAAACTCTTGCTGAAGACTTCACCAAGATACTGATTGAAGTCGCAAATAGCACCATACCGAGAAGTAAACCTCGAAACAATAAACGAAATACCTTAGGTTTAAACGAGGAATGTAAAATTGCCATCAGAAATAGAAACAAGGCTTTACGTAAAGTAAAAGCTAGCCCAACTGCTAGTAATCTGGAAAACCATCGCATTCTCCGGGCTAAAGCCAGACGTACTATTAAATCTGCGAGACGTCATTCCTGGCAGAAATTTGTATCTAAAATAAACAGCCGAACCTCTACAAAAAAAGTCTGGGCTATGGTACGCAAAATTGCAGGAAAGCAGGCAGCTAACGAGATCCATCATCTCAACGTAAATGGGAACGAAGTAACAGAGCTTCCTGACATTGCCAACAACATAGCCCAGACTTTTTCAGATAACTCATCAGCATCAACCTACAACACCAAATTTCAAACTTTCCGAGACCAAGCTGAAAACCAACAACTGAAGTTCAGATCAAACAACACGGAAACTTACAATAACCCTTTCTCTATAGATGAACTAACTGATGCTATTTCTAAGACCCAGGACACGGCTGTTGGCCCGGACGATGTTCATTACCAGATGCTTAAACACCTACCAGCAAATGCTCAACACACCTTACTCTGTGTACTAAACAAAATCTGGCAAAATGGAAACCTCCCACCAAGCTGGCAATCCTCAACAATAATTCCGGTTCCGAAACCCGGAAAAGACAGATCAGATCCTTCCAGTTACCGCCCCATTGCACTCACCAGTTGTATATGCAAGATTATGGAACGCATGATTACTGACCGATTGGTATGGTACCTAGAAAGGAATAAAATAATTACTCCGGCACAATGCGGTTTTCGCAAACAGCGCAGCACCTCGGACCACCTGGTGCGCCTAGAATCATTTGTACGCGAAGCCTTTGTGCAGAGACAACATGCCGTAGCAGTCTTTTTCGATCTGGAAAAAGCTTATGAAAGAACATGGAAGTTTGGAATCATGAGAGACTTGCAGGACGCAGGGTTACGCGGACGACTTCCCTGCTTCATTGAAAACTTCTTGAAAAACAGAAAGTTCTGCGTTAGACTCAATTCTTGTCTCTCTGATCAGTTTGATCAGGAGATGGGAGTGCCACAAGGCAGCATTTTATCAGTCATTCTCTTCACTCTAAAAATTAACTCAATAGTCAAAACTATATCCCCAGGTGTTGAATATTCGCTATACGTAGATGATTTCCTTATTTGCTACCGTTCCAAACATATTCATATCATCGAACGTCACCTACAAAGATGCTTAAACAAACTGGAGAATTGGGCAGACACAAACGGTTTCAATTTTTCTACTTCCAAAACGGTCTGCATGCACTTCTGCAGACTACGTAAACTACATCCGGATCCTGTATTGCTGCTGAATGGTACTCCCATCCCTGTGGTAGAAGAAACAAAATTTCTTGGTCTCATATTTGACCGCAAACTCACTTTCATCCCTCACATTAAACACTTGAAGGACAAGTGTACAAAGGCACTCAACCTTTTGCGAGTCTTGGCCAACACATCATGGGGAGCAGACCAAGACACCCTGCTTCATCTTTATAGGTCTCTAATAAGATCCAAACTGGATTATGGATGCATTGTTTATGGATCTGCTCGAAAGTCTTACCTACAAATGCTCGAGCCTGTTCAAAATCATGCTCTTCGATTGTGTCTCGGTGCTTTTAGAACTTCACCTGCCTCTAGCTTGTGTGTGGAAGCAAATGAACCTCCACTACAGCTGAGACGAAAGAAGCTCAGTTTGCAATATACTCTTAAGTTGAGTGCAAATCATCCAAACCCAGCTCATAGAACTGTTTTTAAATCAAACTTCAAAAGATCATTTGATCGCAAACCAAATCAGATTCCATCGTTGGGCTTCCGTACCTCATCTGAGCTGGATAAAATTGGTTTTAAAAAGAAAACTGTTTCTCTCTCAACTGTTTGCAGTACTCCTCCATGGCTATTAACTCGACCTACTATAAATTTCAGTCTTCACTGTTCAGACAAAAGCAACACGGCTCCTGACATCTTCAAAAGCCACTTCAACGAACTCTGTAGTCAGTTCACTAACTACTACCATATATTCACCGATGGTTCAAAAATGGGGGATAAAGTAGCTGCGGCAGTTGTTCACAAGCACAACTGCAAATCTGTCAGACTACCAAACAACATCAGTATTTTCAGAGCAGAGCTATATGCTCTTGTTCTAGCAATAGAGATAATCCGACGTTCAAGAGAGCACAATTTTATAATTTTCTCAGATTCAAAATCTAGTTTGGAAGCCATAAACAACTTCCAAATTGAAGTTGATCTTGTTCAGAAATTTATAAAGGATTACAGCATCCTCTCGAACAGTGGCAAAAATATTCTCTTATGTTGGATCCCAAGTCACATGGGTATCAGTGGTAACGAAAAAGCTGATGCAGCAGCAAAAGCTGCTCTTTCACTTACTGTTACACCGATGAAACTTCCAGCTTCTGAATTTTTTCAACGTGTTAACAAGCTAATCTCAGAAGATTGGCAACAAATCTGGGAAAACTGTGCTGGAAATAAACTGCGGTGTATCAGACCAACTGTTGGAACATATGTACGCCATACATCTCTTTGTCGCCGAGACTTAGTGATCATTAACAGACTACGCATTGGTCACACTCGGCTCACACACTCTTATTTGTTGGCTGGCAGCGACCAGCCTGAATGTGCAACTTGTCAATGTCCACTTACTATCAAGCACATTCTCATTGAATGTAATGATTTTAGAGATATTCGCAACAAATACTTTATCGCTTCTACGATGAAAGACGTATTTGAACAAGTTAGTATGCGTAATATCATAAATTTTATTAAAGAAACCAACTTTTACAACTTACTCTGATGTTTGTTACCAACTTTTTATTGTAGCTCAATAGCCTTGATTTTACATCACTTTTTATTTTCTATTTTTGTTATTAATTATGTATGTTTGTTATTACATGCATAATAACCTCGATGGCACGAAATAGCCTTTTATGTGCTGATGTGCCGTTAAGAAACTACTCACTCACTCACTCACTCCTTGGCAAGCATCAAACAGTGCTTTTAACTTTCTACAAATGTTTATTTTTTACTTACTCACTAAAGTGTGTTTAAAGTTTTTAATTCTGACCACTTTTACACATTTCCTGTCCATGTAAACTGAGTATAATAGCAGGTTGATTTAGGTATTATAACTAGTACTAGCCTGAACAGGAACAAGAATTTAATCATGGCTGAANCAGATGGAAACGTTTGTCCCAAAGAGACTCGCCAGTCTAATGCAGTTTTTGGCATTGGGACTGGAATTACAATGACAGATGCTGAGATTACAGGATCAAAGTTGCCAACAAACAGTCAGGTTCTACGATGCTACATGTTTCATCAGCGTGAAGGACTGACACTAAACAGAACAAGACATGAGAATGCAAAGATAGTTTTGAAGCAGATAATTCTATTTTATAACAAAGCAAACATTCCAACAATTACTGAGAAAAAAGCATGTGAGAAAATTATTTCACTGTTTCAAAAGAATGCAAAGCTCCGAGAACTTCCNGTAAACCGCCGTTCATCATTATNTGCACAAGTCAAACTTAAAGAGGCAGAAATTGAGCTCAGCAAAACTTTTCCAATTTGGGCCAAAGATGCAGAAAAAATAATGAAAAATAAGGAAGATATCGAATTCCTTCAGTCCATGAAAACAGACAGAGTTGCATCATTTGGATCACACGACAGAAAGTTGGCATCNCAGTTGAAACGTAAAGAAGNGCGGATCAAGAAGCAAGAAGAAAGACGAATGAAGACTGAAGAGGAAGGCAAATCACCTATCAGCAGTGTTGGTGTAATCACTAGCAGTGAAGGAAGCAGTAGTGAAGTAGAATGCGACAGTCCATTTAAGATTCCACAGCAAACGCCTGTAAAAGCTCATCGTCGAGAAACTCGTACTGGAACTGCTGCTTTCATACCTCATGACATCCTGAAGTCACCAAAAGTCGTGTCTTTGGCAACAAGAATGAAACTCTCTCCTGCTCAACAGGCTGCATTCACGCAAGCCATAATCCAGGAATCAGGAGGTGACACCAGCAAAGTTTCTGTTTCCTATGCCACGGCAGACAGGTCACGAAGAACAGTAGGTGAAGAAATTGCCAAGACAGTNCAGAATGCATGGGTTCCACCAAAGTTTGCTTCNATTCACTGGGATTCAAAACTGATGCTGAATCAAGCAAAGCATATGTCTGAAGAAAGACTTGTTGTCGCTATAGGCAACCAGAATGATACTAAANTTCTCGGTGTGCCAGCATACCAACCAGGAACGGATCAGCGATCCGGAGACATAATCGCCCAAGCCACAATGCAGTTACTGCAATCATGGAACTGTGTAGGCTCAATAGTGAACATGACTTTCGACACAACAGCCAGCAATACTGGCCATGTCAGTGCCGCCTGTATCACCCTCCAGCAAAGCACTGGCCGTGCTCTATTGTGGTCAGCGTGCCGCCATCACGTCGGAGAGGTGATTTTAACACAGGTTTTCAATGACTTGAACATAGAAGCTTCCAGATCAGCAGAGTACACTGTATTCAGTAGATTCAAGAAGAATTTTGACACAGTTCCTCATGGAAGTAATGAGACTCTCAGTGTATTTGACAAAAGCTTGCTTGCCAATGATGCCGAAACTTTGTCAGTAATTACACATTGGCAGGAGAACACAGTGGCTGTTGCTGAGGCTCTAGTGCATCACCAACGTGAGGATTACAAAGAATTCACTGAATTATGTTTGCTGTATTTAGATAATGGTGACAATTCAAGATCATTTAATTTTCGTCGACCTGGTGCCGTTCATAAGGCTCGCTGGATGGCCAAAGTTTTGTACGCCATCAAAATGGTTCTTTTAGAGAATCAGATCAGTCTGTTGCCTACAGGAACAGTTACGACTTCAACACAACCTCAGAAGCTACGCAGTTTTGTCACTTTTGTTTGCCTGGTTTACAGCAGATGGTGGATGACCAGCTCGTCAGCTGTTGATGCACCGTGGCATGATTTCTGTCTGCACCAAGACCTTGTCAAGTATGCACAAGTAAATCCTGGTATTTCTGCTAGTGCCTTGAAGGCACTCAACCGCCACTTGTGGTATCTGTGTTCTGAAATGATACCAGTTGCATTATTCAGTGACATTGTGCCAAAAGACGAACTTCAGTATTTAGCAGAAAGATTGTTGATGGTGCAACCAGGCGATGACGTGAACATTCCACACAATCGATTTGGCACAGGTTTCGGAAAACCAAAATTTCCCACCATCAGCAGTACCACTAGACTTGGTGACCTGGTCACTGAAGACTCTTGGTTCATGTTCAGACTCCTGGAGATGGACACTGAATTTCTGACTCATGATGTTCAGGCCTGGCCAGGGCGACCATCATTCCTGGAAGCAAAGGCAAAGACCGTCGCTCTGAACGTTGTAAATGATAGCGCCGAGCGTGGTGTCAAACTGAGTAGTGACTTTCTGGATGCTGCCAGATCTGAGGAACATTACCAGAACATTTTGCAAGTTGTCGAGGCTGACAGAAAACGGATGCCAAGTCTCCGCAAGAGAAAACGAGAAACTGACTGACACTATTTGATGACTGACTTATATAAGTTCAGCATTAACTGTGTAACAGTTTGCTACTTTGTGTTGGCAATGTGTGCTGTTTGGCATGTGTTTTATTGCTTAAGAGTAACATAATGGTGCAAAATAAAATACGTAACGTGACAACGAGAATCGGACAATTAAAACAAAATTACAAATTATCATGCTGCATGTGGACCCGGTAAATTGCTTCAGAATTCCCTCAAATTTTGACAGCAAGCTTCTTTTTTGAGCTGAAACACTGCAAGAATAGGGCTGAAGAAAAAGCAGAAACTTTTCAAAATTATCGAGAATATGATGCACCCTAGTGTGTACAGGTCTGGTTTTGTTGAGTCAAAACTATTAAAGTTATGTCAGCAGCTGGAATATAGAATACAGTATACACACTTGGTATATTGGTATATTGCCATTGTACTGCACGGAAGATGTTGACGTCTCCGGAGCAGTTGATTATTTCTTAACAGGTTTGTATGCAACTTTGATCTTCTTACTTAATAGTCCTATGATGTCAATACTCATCAAGTACATTCCTAGCATATTACCCCTT
>Ga0056112_1000536_pt1 | contig 10293 bp, 5 predicted proteins | sample WorMetilvaeELBA1_FD_55104 | JGI IMG/M metagenome (GOLD analysis project Ga0056112, IMG submission 55104) | Marine gutless worms symbiont microbial communities from Max Planck institute for Marine Microbiology, Germany - Olavius ilvae ELBA.1 ... | reverse complement strand
GTGCGCCTTATATTTACTCTGAGAGAGTAACTTGATCACGTGGACCTGCTTGACGCGTTACACTTACATATCTAATGAACATCACGTGACCTAGTTACTCTTCTCATTTGGTATATAAAGCGAGCGAATTCTAGGCGCCGATTTTGGTTGAATAAGCTGATTGCTGATTGGTCAGAATCTCGCGTTGTGATTGGATAATTTCGATCCGATTTTGACGCAGGATCCACTTACCTAAAATGCAACGCGATAATGGCAGGACGGAATTGGAAAGCGTTACAGCTGCACGAGGAGATCCGTACTTCGTCGCGAACTACAAGCAATTCAGTATGACAGATAGATAAGACAAGCAGTGTACAAAGTGTGTGCTTGCATTGGAAATTGGTTGATTCCATTTGAATGGAAATGTTTTCCCTGCTTTCTAAAAGACAAGGTAATGGAATGAAAGACGAATGAATTTTTGTCGAATTGTTGAAATATTCGTTTTATTCAAATGTATATAAGCAGGATTTCACACCCTTACAGTACCCCCAGGTCAAAAGAACGAATCGTCCCGATTCGCAATGTGTCTACCGAAGTTGACCTGATCGGAGTAAAATGTTAAGTGCAAGCACAATAGGATTATGTAGTATCATACGCAGCATAATGATGACAGATATGTCCTGATCTGTCAAAGCGAAAGACAGAATCATCAGACAGTATGTTCGAGACGGAAGAAACATAATGAATACATGCTACGTTATACAATACATGTATGCAATGGAATAGTCTTCCTTGCTAATGAATAAAGGCAGATCTTAAGTGTTGTGGACCCCCTCTGAATTTGAGAAGTTGGAATAACTTCTGGTACTGGAGTACGTGTAGCGAAGAAAAGCTACGGAGATAATGGAATATTCACTGTATTAGGAATATTCACTGCAATAGGTTTACAATTATTCATACGGTTCATTAGTCAACTGAAAAAGGACAGGTTCGGGACCTGACATGGACGTATGTACAAACATGGGTACATGTTACGCAATGTAGTAATGCAAGATGGTGGTTTTATGTGAGTTGCAGACATGCGTCTGGTCATCACTGAAAACCATCGCGGTGTCATGCAATGACATTGTATAAACAATATCATCGTATAACATCGATGATGAAGACATTCATCAAGTCGAAATGCAATGCGATCGGAACACGAGGTAGTGAAGTTGAATTAGCTAGTCCACTACGGTGAAAAGTTGCAAATACACCGCAACGATGAAAAGAAAGCACAACCATGCAATGAAAAAGTACAATTATGCAATAATACAATCAAGTTATACAGTGAATGAACAATACAAATAATACAATGAAAGAAGAAATGTTGCAGTGCGACTACGTCAACGGACGAAGTTCGACTGTGCGCACGGTACTTCAGTACTCCTGTGGCGGCGACGGAGACCGAAGGACGGTAAGACGCTCAAGTCAGAAAGTTCCAGGAAACGAGTTGTCGATGACGGCGACCGGCTGGCGCCGTGCGACGAAGTTCCAAGTCCAGCGAGAGTTTCCGGTGGCGTCGATCGGTGGTAGACAGCGGTTGCTGCATGACGTCCGACGGCAATCATCGATGGCGTTCGGTAGCATCAACCATCGGCGTTCAAACATTCGACGTGTAGTCGAAGCGTGGCTACGTGCTAAGGTGTGTCCGGTTTGGCAGAAACGGCAAGGGGCATCGACAGAAACAGTCGCATGCAACCAAGCGACGGCGGATGATGAACGACGGCGTACAGCGCGACGTGCCAGGTAGCAAGCCATCGGCGAACCGCGCCGACTGACTCGACGATGGAACATCGCGTCTGTCGAGGAAGATGCCGGCGTCATCAACGAACAACGGTTAAGCATAACTGTAACGTACTTTCGAGTGTCAACGGTCAACGATCATCAGCATCGGACTGGAAACATCAGCGTCTAGTGTGTANGATCATCAGTATCATCGGAACGAACTGGCTCGAAANAATACGGAAGTCTATTGGAACTGCACGGAAGTCTATTGGTACGGCATCNGATCAGTAGTTGAACGGTACGACGACCAAGTGCGATGGCTCCGCACNCGGACTACGTAAACAACGATGTCGGTGAAGAGGAACGGCAACGGTAGCAGGACGCTACGACGACCAAGCGTGTTGCGCAATCACGCCCTGACCTCGAAAGCGTCGGTGTCGGCGAGGTGATGAAGAGCGGTCAGGTGGGAACCAGAGTGTAGTCGTTGTTGAGGATTCGCGACGTTGAAGACAGCGTGTCGGTGTCATCAGAACATGAGCGACTTGCAGTTGAGCGTCGGATAACCTGCAGCATGGAAACTCAGAAGCGCAGTATCCAGTCGATGGAACCAAACCCAAGGTGGTGGAGGGGTGGACGGTTGGTAAAATTTGTAAGTAGAAAGAGCATTTGCCGTTGGAATTTTAGATGTATGAAGCCAAATAAGGTGGAGGTTTTCTTGCACGAGTGGAACGACGTTCCGGTTCGGGTTCCACAAGTTGTTTTGGTTGGGTTTCCTGCGTTTCCTGTTCCGTTTCAGGTGGCGGCAGGTTACAAGGTACTAACCTATCAATGTGTACTGTTTGAGTTTTGTTGGACCGGGTATGTTGAATTTTGACAACCAAATGTGAGACAAATTGTGTAATTTTCCAAGGACCAGTCCAAATTTGAGTTAACTTTTTGTTTTTCTGACGAACCAAAGGTCTTGGCCAGTAAAGCCATACGTGTTGGTCAACTGCAAATGTGGGACCTTTGACGTACTTGTCAAAGTAAGTTTTCTGTGTGCGTGCCACAGAATGCGTTGACTCACGTATCCTGTTATGCGCTTCTCGCATAGCGTTGCGAAACGAAGTCACATATGGTATGGTTAGTTTGACTGGCTCATTCGGTGGTTGAGCAATAAGAGTAACCGGTGTTAGTACTTCACGACCTAACATTGCCATATTCGGTGTGATTCCAGTGACCGAATGTACTGTCATGCGATATGCTGAAAGTACAGTTGGCAGATATGAAGGCCAATTGTTGACATGGTCAGTTGCTGTTGTCCTAAGCATTTGTAGCAAAGTCCGATTTAAGCGTTCAGCTTGTCCATCAGATCTTGGGTGAAAAGGAGTCGTTTTTGATTTCTCTATCCCTGCTAAGAGACAAAGTTCGTGAATCAATTTTGACTCAAAGTTTTTACCTTGATCTGAGTGTAGTTGACGTGGCATACCAAATCTTGAAAAGAATCCGTTGTACATAGCTGACATGCAAGTGTGGGCTTCAGCATCTGGTAAGGCATAGGCCTCGGACCATTTTGTGAAGTAGTCCGTTAGTACCAGAATGTACTTACTTCCCTCACTTGATGTAGGCAAGCCTGAAAGTATGTCTACTGCAACAATATCTAGAGGGGCACCTGTTATTACTTTTTGTAGGTGACCATGTGCTCTAGATGGTGCAGGTTTACTTTTCTGACATTGTGTACATTGTAAAGTCCATGTGTATATGTCACGTCGCATGCCTGGCCAATAGTAGTATTGGCGTAGCTGTTGTAGCATGCGTTCCGCTCCTAGATGTGCAGNTAGGGGGCCAGAATGAACTGTGTCGAACAGCTTATTCTGTAACACGTTTGGCACAACTAGTTGCGTGTGNGTAGGCAGTTCACGAATGAGAATTCCATCCTGGANGCGAATTGANGGTCTCTGTGACCAGAGATTGCGTGACTCCAAAGGCAATGCACGAAGATCGTCACGTGTTGGAGTAACATCGCGATCCAGGAAGTCAAGGAGAGGAGAAATGACGGGGTCCTCTCGTTGAAGTTCACGAAGCTCCTCAGTGGAGACTTCAGTCGGAACAAACAAGGCATGTATTCCTAAAGGAGCTGTGAGTTCATCAGCACGTTCGAACTCATCAATCCATGGCGTTGTGAAGTTCTTGCCCCAGCATTGTTTGCAGATGGGCCTCGAGACGCCATCAGCATTGCAGTGAAGTCGACCAGGTCGATGTTCGATCTCGTAGTCGAATTCTGCAAGCGTCTCGATCCATCGGGCAAGTATTCCTTCCGGACGTTTGAAAGTCTTCAGCCATTTGAGACTATGATGATCAGTGCGAAGAATTANGTGAGTTCCTAGTAGGTAGTGNCTAAAGTGTTGCAGAGCAGCTATGNCTGCTAGCAATTCACGTCTAGTGGGACAGTAATTTCTTTGAGCGGAATTCATGATTCTTGAGTAGAATGCAATGGGTCTTTCGACACCATCAACTACTTGTGACAGGACTGCACCGACAGCCACATCGGAAGCATCTGTGTCCAGAATGCACGGCAGTCCTGGCACTGGAAATGCTAGAGTTGATGCATCTAGTAGTGCTTGCTTCAAGCGACAGAATGCAAGTTCCGCTTCATCTGTCCATTTGAAGATTGTGTTCTTCTTTGTTAGACGTGTTAAAGGTTCTGCTATTGATGCAAAGTTACGGACAAATCTACGGTAATAGCTTGCGAGGCCGAAGAATGCACGCACATCGCGCAAGCAATGTGGTGTCGGCCAATCGCGAATAGCTGTGAGCTTATCCGGCACAGGATCTACTCCTTGGACTGATACAAGATGACCCAAGAACTCTATGTCACGCTTAAATAGCACGCATTTAGACGGCTTGACTTTCAAGCCTACTTCGCGTAGTCTATCAAGTATTATTCGCAAGCGTTCCAACAATTCTTGAGGGGTTCTTGCAAAGACTATGATATCGTCCAAGTATGAGAGACAGATCTTCCAAAGATGATCTTTGAATACCTGTGACATCAATCTACAGAACGAAGCTGGCGCACCTGCTAATCCAAACGGCATTCGGGTGAACTGAAAAAGTCCACGCCGTGTGCAAAAAGCAGATCGCTCTTTAGCTCGATCAGTCATTCCAAGTTGCCAATAACCTGAAAGTAGGTCGATTGTTGCGAAGTATCGAGCACCTCGAAGATGATCTAGGGCATCATGTATGTCAGGTATGGGAAATGCATCCCTACGAGACACTGAGTTCACCCGTCTGTAGTCAACACAGAAGCGGAAGGTTCCATCCTTCTTTTTGACTAAACAGACTGGCGAAGCCCATGGAGAATCTGATGGTTCGATTACTCCTGATTCAAGCATTTCATCCAAGATGTCGTCTTCTGCTTGACGTGCAGAAAGTGGTGGACGACGAGGAGATTGCTTAATTGGAAAGGTGTCTCCTGTGTCTATGTCATGCTGCAATAGATCACAATATCCTATGTCTGTTGGTCCTGTAGCAAAAGTAGACGCATGGTCTAGAAAGAGATCTTTAAGCTCTGTGGCCAATGATTGAGAAAGATGATTCTCTTGGACGGTGGTATGGAAGAGAAGTTGAATGTGTTCAGGTACCTGTGAAGTAAGTTCTTCAAGAGGATCTGGAGAGGAAGTGGGAGTATCAGCTTCTACTTGCATGATTGAATTCTGGTGTAGGTTGTCCAACTGTTGAGAGACTGGAGCGTCTTGGTAAGCACTGGAAGGAGGAAGGAGCAGAGTACTGGGACTCTGAGGATGAGTGCTGGGACTCATGGCAGCGCAAGGACGCTGGGAGGGATCAGTGCTTGGTAGCTCAACAGTAGAAGGTGGATCAAGTCCTACAATTCGAAAGCAGTCAGCTATCCACTTATCAGCAGCGCTGGTAGAGGTGGTTAAAGTATGCGCTGATACTGGAAGTAGTGATGGAAGAGGTGGTTGAGGTGGAGTAGCATAAAGATCAACGTGCCAATATGACCATACCAGTTGACGTACTGGGTCAATTACTAGTTTGGCAGCACAGATTAGATCATATCCAGCTACACATGGAGTTTCAGAATCCAAAGTGTAGAAAGGATGCATGAACTTAACTCCACATACCTCTACAGGTAGGTGATATGGACCTGTAATTTTAACGTCTCGTCCTGCAAAACCATGCACTGAACGAGTGCGTGGGGTGGAACAAAAGAAGTGAGGTGACACTTGAGACAGAATGTAACTAGGCAAAACGCTAAGCTCTGCTCCGGTGTCCAGCAGAAAGTTGTAGGGGATACCTGCAAGTTTAATTGATAAGTAAGGTGAACGGCAAATTTGAAATTGTGAACGTGAGAAGTGGTTGATTGAGGCATCGTCGTCAGGCTGTGCAACTACCTTTCCCAAGGGCTGGGCTGCCCCAGGTGCCAAACCCGGAGGTAGGGCTCCTATAGGGAAAGTGGGCATTACTGTCGACGAATGGGACTCCGGTCGCCCGACATCGGAGCCCTGGGACCGTTTCCCAAGTTTCCTTGTCGCGGCGGTACTGGAGGTATGTACTCCTCAACGCGGTCATCCTGGAATGGATTGGTGGACCGTGGAGACTGAGTGGGAACCTGGTCATACCTTGGAGTAGGTGGTCTCTGATCTATGTGAAAGTCTGAATGGCATCCGAAACGACCACACACGTAGCAACCATCGTTCCTACGTTGTGCCATTGGGCTACGAGGTGGAGGAGGAGGAGTAGTCTGTCTTGGTGGCTGATCACGAGATGGGTATGACTGTCGTGGAGTCATGTCACGATCAACTCTTGGCGGAGGTGGACGATCGTAGCGAGGACCAGGGGATTGGAATCGTCGACCCTGATATCCTGACTGACGATAATCAGTTGGTCCATTCGACGGAGTCCTGGGACGTGGAAAGTCATCACGTCTGGCATATAGTGCTGGTGACTGTGGACGGGGCCTAGCTGGCGATTGGAATCGCTGGCCCTGATCCTGGTATCTGGGACCAGGCGACTGTGGTCGCGGACCAGGTGACTGTGGACGAGGACCTGGCGACTGGAAACCTCGGGCCGGTGATTGGAATCTACCATTCACTTGTGGCCTTAGTAATCCTCGGTTGCCTCTGTCCATGGGTCGGGATTGACGATTACCCTGAGTCAAGCAAGCTGCGTAGGATCTCTCCTCCGACGGGGCGGGTGATGGAACCCTGGATCCCGGGGGAGTTGGATCCCGCGGCTGGCTATTGGGTGACTGTCCTCGAGTGAGTTGATTAACTCGGGATCTAGCCGGGGGAAAATATTCCCTCATAACATCTCGCATACCATCGATCAGCGGTTGGAAATACGCAGGGTTTTCAACAACGTTATCACCATCGGCCTCTATCTCGTTAGTAGGTTTTGCAATAATCCTTACGCTTTTCTTTGGTCGTGTTGACTCTGCAGCATCCGCAAACTGGCGGGCTTTGAGCACTGTGGCTGCAAAGTCGCAATCACGAGCGTGTAAGCGAAGGTGTTGCGCCATATCATGATTTGACAAACCGTCCTCGAATCTACGCTTAAGTTCCGAATCTCTTTGCTCTTGCGTTTTAGCAGGCCATGCTTCGCGGTGAAGCAAGCGAAGAGCCTGTTCAAACTCTTGCAATGATTCATTATCTTGCTGGCGACGACTATCGAATCGTCTCATCGCATCCCTAGGCGCATCTGTGTAGCCAAAGCGACGGCTTAACTGTACCCAGATATCTTCATAGGCCGTAGGGGCGGATTCATCTATGTCCTTGAGGACATCTGCGGCAACACCTTCCAGAAATAGGGTAAGGTTCTGGGCCTTATCTTGAGGTGTGGTCCATCCGTTAACCTTACAAACCCTCTCGAAGTGTGCGCGGTAGTCCTTCCAGCTAGTGGAACCATTGTATGTTCGCGGTTGCTGTAGCTGTTTGAAGACTACGGGTGCTTGAGGGGTTGCAAGTGGAGCAACACTAGCACTAGCTGCAGCTGAGGGTGCAGCTGTTATAATACTACTCGATACCGGCGCAGCAGTAGCAACTGCTGGCTCCTGCTTTGCTGTAGAAGTTACAGTGGGCAATACAGAAGACTCAGCAGCAGCTGGCTGCGAAGTAGAGACAATCGATGTAGGACTTCGAAGTACTTGCTCGACTATGCTTTCGCCTACGTTGTAATACATCTGCGGCTGAGAAACAGATGAAGTAGTAGTAGTAGTAGCAGTTGTGGGTACCGGTACGTTAGAGTATGAGTGTGTATGATGAGAATGTGCAGGTGGTGGTACAGTATGTGCGACAGGTGCAAGTGGTGGATGATAATGTGCTGGGTAAGGTGATGCACTAGGTAGTGGTACAACAGTTCCAGCTGTGAGTACAGGTGTAGGCTGAGGAATCTCAACCACGCGTATAGGTACCGGTGGCAAGAGTTCCACAAGAGGGAAAGATNCAGGTACATGTGCAGCAAGTGCATGTGTACTTNTACNGGCTAGTGTGTCTGCAAAAGAAATAGGCGGCGGATGAATATCCGCAACAACNGTCTGTGTANGCGGCGGTAGATGCAAATACTGGCTTTGCATCGGAAGTGTAGCAGTAGTATGTGCAGTAGGTGGTGTACCTTTAGCCTGTGTAGCTGACAAAGCAGTTCTAGGAAGAACGCTAGAGTGAGAAATGTAAGAAGTAGACTGTGTAGGAGTAGTAGCTGTAGACTCAGCAGTACTACGCAAGATCCATACGGGTTCATCTACATCTATGACATCTACTGGCTCANACACATGTGTAGCAACAGGCGGGGCTACAGTAGNANCAGGTTCAAGCTCNATAAGNGGTGGCTGAACAACCTGTGTACCTGTAATACCTGTAGTACCTGCAGTACCAGCAGTACCAGCAGCGGTTGCTGTACTGTCTTGTTCTACGTCAGACTCTGTAATCGCAGAAGCAAAGAAGTGTCGCATCTTCTTCGCTAGCTTGCGACTGATAGGCGGTTGCGTACCTAAAGTAGCCTTAGGATTTGAAGCAAAATACTCAGAGACAGTAGGCGGTTGTACCTCGATAGGCTGTGTACGCTCAGCGGCGGCGGCAGCAGCAGCTTCACGTGCATGCTGAAGCTCAAGTTCTAAGCGTGCAGCTCGCTCGCGAAGCAAAGCAGCTTCGTTAAGATCTGAGCGTGTCTTCTCTATACAATCCCTGAATTGATCGAATAGCCTATCTTCTCTGCGATCTAGTTGGCGTGTACGCTCCATCTCCATGCTATAGGCTGCCTCCTGGGCCTTACGAACTTCCTCAGCTATGCGCAGCTCACGGGCCTTAGCTTCCTCTTGCAACTGGCGGGCCTCTGCTGCCTGGCGAGCCTCACGGGCAGTAGCATCCGTACGCTGTTGCTGCAGTTGCTCTTGCAGGCTACCCGCTAGTTGACGAGCAAGCCCCATAGCATCTGCGTGCATNTCTGCTGTTGACCTAGAGCGGTGCGACGATACAACAGACGTACGACGCGAGACGTACTGTGGTAGCGGTTCACGCTGTGCAGGCGGCGGTGTAGAGTCAGTGGACAGGGACTCATTATCAGACCCTAAGTATTGCGACATCCCAGGCATGGGTGACGGAGGCGGTGCAAGCGGAGGTGACTGTGCACGCGCAGTATACACTGGGTAACTACTTGAAGTCGCTATATCAAGCGGTCGACGCAGCCTCGGAGAGCGCGGTGCTCTATCCGGCGTACGACTGNGGCTACGCTGTACAAACTCTGGCCTATCGACAAGTCGTGCCGTGGGTCTTATATCTGTTTCAGTTACCTGCGGTAGTACACTTGGGCGTACGCTTGGCACCAGCGTAACCAAATCGCGCGCAACTGTATCGCGAGTGAAAAATGCGGTACCTGCTGCAGTTGGCGTTGCATACGTTGTGTGTACAACTAGCTCAGAGGATTCTTCCCACGGGCGAGCATGTGACATACCCCAGCTGTGTATTGTTACCTGCGGTGTGTCTTCACTCTGCCAAGGCTGTGCATGTACATAAGCCTGGCGCCATGCTTGAATATTATGCGAAGCATCGATTGAGCGATAGGGTTCGGNCACCAGGGGANCAGGATCCACCCTAGGCGGGGGGATATCAACANTACCTTCCCCTTCTTCAANAGGCGCGACCCGCGCCGACGCAGACAACGGTAACACNGTCGTATCGCGTATCGGTGCATGAGCATGCGCAAATGAACCAGCAGTCGGCACATCATAGCAAGACAACTGTGGCGGCGAAATTTCCGCACGAGAAATATCAGCTGAGGTCGCGGACATACCAGCTGAAATGATAACCGGTTGGGAACCAGTGTGGAAGGGAGAGTTGGGGGAGGCGGTGGTTTGTGACGGTGCTGCTGCTGAAATTAAAGTGGTTTCGGTTACTTCCTTACTAGCGTAGGCAGTGACTATTTCCGCTAATGTCAACAAACTAGCAGCATCGGTTGGATATGATCTAGTGGCCCCAAACCCTTCTCACAAGTAGCAATTTCCGGTTCTGGTCGCATTTCTATTTCCGGTTCTCTTACAACTTCCGGTGCGACACT
>Ga0056112_1000535_pt1 | contig 10301 bp, 8 predicted proteins | sample WorMetilvaeELBA1_FD_55104 | JGI IMG/M metagenome (GOLD analysis project Ga0056112, IMG submission 55104) | Marine gutless worms symbiont microbial communities from Max Planck institute for Marine Microbiology, Germany - Olavius ilvae ELBA.1 ... | reverse complement strand
GAGCCCGTCAATCGATCCCGCCACCGGGGCGTTGAAGAAATAATTGTCGTTAGTTAGCTAAACGCGAGAATGCAGTAAGCCATCAATGACGAAGGAAAAACACCGAGCAGGATCAGGCCAAGACTGTTCGCGCTGAGCAGCACTTTTACATCCAGCGCTTCCTTGATAGTGGTTGCTTGCTCGGCCGCCGGTTTATCGAAATACATCACCTTGATTACACGCAGATAGTAGAACAGCCCTATCACCGAGAACAAAACCGCGACTACTGCGATCCAGATCATGTCAACCTGGATCACCGCCTGTAGCACGGTGAGCTTGGCATAGAAGCCAACCGTTGGGGGCACCCCGGCCATTGAAAACATGGCAATAGCGAGCAGCGCCGCATACCAGGGATTGCCATCGTTCAGACCGGAGAGGTCGCTGATATTCTCGGCCTCGCAGCCTTTACGGTTCAACACCAGCAGCACACCGAATGCAACCGAAGCGGTAATCGCGTAGGTAATAGTGTAAAACATTGCCGAGGCGTATCCGTTCGCGGTCGTCGACAAAAGACCCAGCAGGATGAAGCCGACATGGGGAATGGTTGAATAGGCCAGCATGCGCTTAAAGTTGGTTTGTGCGATCGCTATGATATTGCCCAAAGCCATCGAGGCTATCGCAAGCGCAGTCAGCATTTGCGACCAGTCCACCTGTAAATCACCCAGACCATCGACCAGCAGACGAATCGCCATCGCGAAACCGGCTATCTTGGGTGCGGTACCGATGAACAGCGTAACCGACGTCGGCGATCCCTGGTAAATATCGGGTAGCCACATATGGAAAGGCACGGCACCCAGCTTGAAACACAATCCAACGACGATAAAGGTTAGCGCGAAACCGAGCGCAATCGGGTGCTGGCTTGACTGACTGGTAACCGCTGCCGAGAGTTGATTGAGATCGAGGGTTCCAGTGATGCCATAAAATATGGAGATGCCGTACAACAGCAGGCCTGACGCCATCGCTCCCAGCACGAAATACTTCATCGCCGCTTCGGATGCGCTCAGCGAGTTGCGATTGAATGCGATCATCGCATAAAGCGACAACGACAATAGTTCGAGCCCGAGATACACCAGCAGGAAGGAATGCGCGGAAATCATCACCATCATACCGAGTGTGGCAAACAATCCCAGTACATAGTATTCGCCCTTGTATATACTGTTATCGACCAGGTAATCACGCGAATAGACGAATACCAGAATCGTGACCCCACAGGTGGCGATCTTGAGCACCACGGCCAACTGGTCGAGCACAAAAGAACCCCCGAAACTGCTGACGGCACCGGCAGGCGCGACCGCGATGACTGCGGCGATGGCCAATGCGAGTGTCGTGATCGACAGCAGCAGGGTAAATCCGCGCTTTTCCTGGGGCAGGAACAGATCGACTACCAGCACCAGGCAAGTCATAGCGAGCATTACCATTTCGGGTAACGCGGGCATTAAATCAGGCTGCATGAACTCGGAGGTCATATTTTCGGATTCGCAATGTGATTGAGCAGGTTTTCGATGGTCGGGTGCATGACTTCAACCAGCGGGTCCGGCCATAGCCCAAGGGCCAGAACCGCCAGCGCCAGTATCGCCAGAAACAGAAATTCGCGTTTGCCGATATCGCTGAGCGCGGCGACGTTGTCATTGGCAACTTCGCCGAAGACCACGCGCTTGATCATCCACAGGGTATAAGCGGCACCGAGAATCAGCGTTAGCGCGGCGAGAAAGGCGATCCAGAAACTGGCCTTGAAGCTTGCCAGGATAACCATGAACTCGCCGACGAAACCCGAGGTACCCGGCAAGCCTGCATTGGCCATCGCGAAAAACACCATGAACGCGGCAAACACCGGCATGGTGTTAGCGACGCCACCGTAATCGGCGATTTGACGGCTATGCATACGGTCATACATAACACCCACACAGAGGAACATGGCACCGGAAATAAAACCGTGCGACACCATTTGCACCATGCCGCCTTCGAGCGCGAGCGCAGCGCCCTGATCACCGTGGCCGGAATTCATAATCCGGAACACGATGAAAAATCCGAGCGTTACGAAACCCATATGGGCGATCGACGAATAGGCGATCAATTTCTTCATATCCCGCTGCACCAGCGCGACAAAACCGATGTAAACCACCGCGGTTAGTGACATGGTTATGATTAACCAGTCGAGTTCGGCACTCGCATCCGGGGTGATAGGCAGGCTGAAGCGCAGGAATCCGTAACCACCGATCTTCAACATGATCGCCGCCAGGATAACCGAACCCCCGGTGGGCGCTTCCACGTGTGCATCCGGCAACCAGGTATGCACCGGCCACATCGGCACTTTGACCGCGAAGGCCACCAGGAAGGCCAGGAAGATAAGCACCTGCTCGGTCAGACCCAGACGTAAATGATGAAAATCGAATATCGCAAAGCTGCCCGCCTGGGTATACATGTAAATCAGCGCCACCAGCATCAGCACCGAGCCGATAAAGGTATAGAGGAAGAACTTCAGGGTCGCGTAGATGCGGTTGACCCCGCCCCAGATACCGATAACGAGGAACATCGGGATCAGCATGGCTTCGAAGAAGATGTAAAACAGTATCGAATCAAGTGCGGAGAAGGTACCGATCATGAAACCTTCCATAATCAGAAAAGCCGCGAAATATTGCGATGCCCGGTACTGAATAACTTCCCAGGCCGAGATAACTACGATTACGGTGGTAAACGAAGTCAGCAGGATCAGCGGCATCGAGATTCCGTCGACACCGAGATAATATTCGATGTTGAACACGGCAATCCATTCCTGTCGCTCAACGAATTGCATCAGGTGGGTTTCGCTATTGAATTGAGAGTACAGCGGCAGTGTCAGCAGGAAGGTAACAATCGACACCAGCAGAGCAATCTTGCGCGCGCCCGATGGTTCCTTGTCGCCGGCCAGCAATACCAGGATGCCACCGAAAATCGGTGTCCAGACTACAAGGCTCAGCAATGGCCAGTCAGCGTACATATTTCAACGTTTACCTATCTTCTTATTCTGCTTTAGCCCAACACGACCCATCCCAGCAACAGGATCAGCCCCGAAATCATCGCGAATGCGTAGTGGTTCAGATAACCGGTTTGCGCATAACGCGCCACACCCGAGAACCAGCCGACCAGGCGCGCACTGCCGTTGACAATCAGGCCATCGATCATCAGTGCGTCACCGAGTCGCCACAGCACCTGACCGATACCACGGGCAGTTGTCGCGAATACAATTTCATTAAATCGATCGAAGTAGTACTTGTTATCGAGCAGGTTGTAGAGCCAGCTGAACTTCTGTTTGATGCTGCTCGCTATCTTCGGTTTCTTCAGGTAGATATACCAGGCGCTGATCACTCCTGCAGCAGCCAGCCAGGTCGGCCCCGGGGCTAGCCCGTGCAATACAAAGCTGGCCGGCCCGTGGAAAGCTTCTGCCACCGCCGCCATCGCACCGTGCTCGTCGAAAATGATAATCGCCCGGTCGAAATAGCCGCTGAACAGGACGGCGTCTATGGTAAACCAGCCAATAATGGCTGAAGGGATGACGAGCAGTATCAATGGCACCGTGACCACCGGCGGGGTTTCATGCAGGTGCTCCCTGGTATGCTTGTCCATACGTTCTTCGCCATGGAACACGAGAAAGAACATGCGGAACGAATAAAATGCAGTGACGAACACGCCGAGTAAAACCGCAATATAGGCGTAGCCGGCACCCCAGATGTCGGCGTTCCTGGTTGCGATCAGGATCGCATCCTTGGAAAAGTAGCCGGAAGTGCCCGGGAACCCGATCAGTGCCAGCGAGCCGATCAGCGATACCCAGTAGGTGATCGGCATGTATTTCTTAAGGCCACCCATTTTACGAATATCCTGCTCATGGTGCATGGCGATGATGACCGAACCCGCGGCAAGGAACAGCAGGGCCTTGAAAAAGGCGTGGGTCATCAGGTGGAAGATCGCCGCCGAGTAAGCCGAGGCACCGAGTGCAACTGTCATGTAACCAAGCTGTGACAGGGTCGAGTACGCCACTACCCGCTTGATGTCATTTTGCACGATACCGATCAGGCCCATGAAAAATGCCGTGGTCGCACCAATTACCAGGACAAACGAAAGCGCCGTGGTCGACAGTTCGAATAGTGGTGACATGCGCGCCACCATGAAAATACCCGCGGTAACCATGGTCGCAGCGTGGATCAATGCAGAAATCGGGGTCGGGCCTTCCATCGAGTCAGGCAGCCAGACGTGCAGCGGCACCTGTGCAGATTTACCCATCGCACCGATGAACAGCAGTATGCAGGCCATGGTAATCACCGACCAGTCCATTCCCGGAATAACCTCCATCGTCGCCGCCACCATCGCATCGGCACGGTCGAATACCTCGTAGTAATCGAGCGAACCGGTAAACATCAGGATCACCGCGATACCGAGCAGAAAACCGAAATCACCGACCCGGTTGACGAGGAATGCTTTCATGTTGGCGTAGATAGCGGTTTCCTTTTTGAACCAGAAACCGATCAACAGGTAGGACACCAGTCCAACCGCTTCCCAACCGAAGAACAGTTGCAGGAAGTTGTTCGACATGACCAGCATCAACATGGAAAAAGTGAACAGCGAAATGTAGCTGAAAAAGCGTTGATAACCGGGGTCGTCGTGCATGTATCCGATGGTATAAATATGCACCATCAGCGACACCGAGGTGACCACCGTCATCATCAGCGCGGTCAAACCGTCCACCAGGAAGCCGATTTCGAAGCGGATGCCATCGCTGATCATCCAGGTATATACCGACTTGTTGTAGATCGCCGCGCCGTCAATGGCAACATCCTTGAGCACGATGAGCGACAGCACGAAGGATACCGCAACGCCGATAATCGTCACGCAGTGTGCACCAGACCGACCGATTTGCCTGCCAAAAAAGCCGGCGATAATTGCGCCCATCAATGAGGCCAGCGGAATAGCAAGATATATGAGATCCATACTCACCACTTTAACTCCTTGATATCCTCGACATTGATCGAACGCTTGTTACGGAACAGCACCACCAGTATCGCCAGTCCGATAGCCGCCTCCGCGGCGGCAACCGTGAGAATGAAAAACACGAACACCTGGCCGGTGAGGTCGTCAAGATAGTGCGAAAACGCGATAAAATTCAGGTTCACCGACAACAGCATCAACTCGATCGACATCAGCAGGATGATGATATTTTTGCGGTTGATGACAATACTGGCGATCGAAATGCTGAACAGGACCGCGGCTAAAATCAGGTAATGGCTCAGGGTAACAGTCATCGTCACTCCTCCTCCACCGACGGCATTTTCACAACCCGCAAACGATCTGACTTGCGCACCTTGATCTGGTCGGAAGGAACCTGGTACTTGGTCTGCGTGCGCTTACGCATGGTCAGGGAAATCGCGGCGATAATCGCCACCAGCAGAATCACCGCGGCAATCTCGAAAGCGAATACATAATCGGTATACAACACGGCCCCGAGTGCCTTGGTGTTGCTGTAGTCAGCCGGTTTAGGCAGTGGCTCGGAACCGACATCGAGTACAAACACGTCGCTGGTCACCACGTTCAGCATCAGTAACAGCATGATAGCCGCCACCGCGAGCCCGAGCGGCAGGTAGCGCACGAAACCTTCACGCAGGCGCGCAACATTGATATCCAGCATCATGACGACGAAGATAAACAAAACCATTACCGCGCCAACGTAAACCAGCACCAGGCTGATCGCCAGAAATTCGGCCTCCAGCGATAACCAGATCACCGCGCTGGTGAAAAAGGTCAATACCAGGAATAAAGCCGCATGCACCGGGTTTTTGACGGTTACCACTGCACAGGCGCTGATTACCGTGGCTACTGCAAAAACATAAAATATGGCTGATTCAATCATCATTATTCGCTTAGCGATACGGCGCGTCTGCTGACCGGTCGGCGGCGAGCTGCGCTTCGTATTTATCGCCTATCTCGAGCAACTTGTCCTTGGTCATGATATTTTCACCCCGATTCTCGAAGTGATACTCAAAAATATTGGTTTCGACGATCGAATCGACCGGGCATGCCTCCTCGCAAAAACCGCAATAGATGCATTTGAACAAATCGATATCGTAACGCGTGGTGCGTCGGGTGCCGTCTGCGCGCTGTTCGGATTCGATCGTAATCGCCAGTGCCGGACACACCGCCTCACATAGCTTGCAGGCAATGCAGCGCTCTTCACCGTTGGCATAACGGCGCAACGCGTGCAGACCGCGGAATCGCGGGCTGATAGGAGTTTTCTGTTCCGGGTATTGCACCGTAACCTTCTTGCGAAAAAAGTACCGCCCGGTAACGTTTAATCCCTTGAGCAATTCGAGGAAGAGGAAACTTTTCAGGTAATAATTTATTTTCGCAAACATAGGTCTATACGAACCATGGGCCGATTTTGAAATAAACCGCTAAACCTTCGACGAAAAGCCAGAAAATCGTCACCGGCAGTAAAACCTTCCAACCGAGACGCATAATCTGGTCATAGCGGTAACGCGGAAAAGTTGCGCGAAACCAGAGGAATAGCAGCATGAACACGGCGGTCTTGCCAAACAGCCAGCCGATGCCATCACCGAGCAGCTCGGGCGCCGGACTTAACCAGCCACCGAAGAACAGCAACGAGCACAACATTGCAATCAGAATCATGTTCGCGTATTCGGCGAGGAAAAATACCGCGAAGGTCATGCCCGAATATTCGACGTGAAACCCGGCGACGATTTCCGACTCGCCCTCGGCGACGTCGAAAGGCGCGCGGTTGGTCTCGGCAACTCCTGAAATCAGGTAAACGAAGAACAACGGCAGCAGCGGAATGAAAAACCAGTTGCCAATGCCGCCGGATTGCCGGGTAACTATATCACTGAGGTTAAGACTGCCAGCAACCATCAAAACGCCTACCAGGGCGAAACCCATCGCAATTTCATAGGCCACGATTTGCGCGGCAGAGCGCATTGCGCCAAGCAGGGCATATTTCGAATTCGATGCCCAGCCGGCAATAATGACCCCATACACACCGACCGAAGTCATCGCCAGGATGTAAAGCAACCCGGCATTGATATCGCTGAATACCAGGCCGGCGTCAAACGGAATCACCGCCCAGGCCGCCATCGCCGGCGCAAAGGTGATTACCGGGGCAATGATGAAGAGGTAACGATTCGAGTTGGTCGGAATGATAATTTCCTTGAACATCAACTTGAACATATCAGCAAACGGCTGCAGCAGTCCCTTGAAGCCGACCCGGTTCGGGCCCTTGCGAATCTGCATATAGCCGATGACTTTGCGCTCGGCATAAGTGTAATAAGCCACGACGATAAACAGTGGCAGCAGAATAATCAGCGCCTTGACACCGCTATAGATCGTGAATTGCACATATTCATGCAACCACTCCCAGATCGATATCAGGAAATCGGTCACGAAACCTTCTCCAGACTGACTTTACCGTAGGCGTCGGCGAGGTGTTTGACGGCATCGATCCCACCGGGAACGTAAACGCAGCCTGCGGGAACAGCTTCATCGATCTGTAACGGCAACACCGCAGTGCCCATGCCCTGCTTAACCTGGACCTGATCGCAGGCAAGCAGTTTGCTGGCCTCGGCCTGCTGGCGATTCATAATGACCGTAGATTGCGACTTCATCAGCGGAGTCGACTGTAACGCGGTCGACAGGCGCACCATGTCATCAATTGCATATATCGGTGTTATACCGATTTTCTGAATCGAAGCGGGTATTTTCGGCAGGCTATCGGCGGCAGACTCGACCCCGCACAGATTACTCAGGGCAACATTACTGCACAGCGCCTTGAGTTCATCTTTAACTGCGACCGAGTCGGCGTACTCAAATTCCCCCGGCGCCAGTACCTGCCCCAGCGCACACAGGATTTTCCAGCCCTGGCGACTTTCACCTCTGGCCCGCACACAGCCGTTGAAACTCTGCCAAAGGCCTTCGACATTGACGAAGCTGCCAGAAGTTTCCAGTACATCGGCCAAAGGTAACACCAGGTCGGCCTGGTGCTGGATGAAATCATTGTCGAAGCAACTGATCGCGATTACCTTCTCGTTATTGTCAGACAACGATGTTACCGAGTTGCTGTCGAGCGAAGGATTGACCGCAAAGCTAAGCAGCACCTTATGCTTCGATGACAGGATATCATCGGCATGTTCGCCTGGCTGGTCCAGCGCGACACCCGCCGCAGCACGATGCGGCGTCGCTCCGGCGAGACAGGCACCAGCGCTGTTCGCTGACAGGGAAAGGTAGCCAAGGGTGGCGCCGCTGGCGACAGTGATGGCTTCGCAAATCTCCTGCAGCAGTGCCAGCTGCGGATTAGACAGCGCCTGTACCCCGACAATAATTGCCACGTTGCTGCCTTCGGCGAGGCTGCGAGCAATCGCCCGGTGCTGGTCGTCAGGTTCACAGCCAGCCAATATTTTCGCCAGGTGCCCCGGCGGTGTCGCCTGAACGTCGCGATCGGCCAGCGCAACCGCCACTGCGGCGAGATCAGCGATCAACTGCGCGGCTGAGCCGAGCAGTTCGTTGTGCAGGGCAAAATTGCATTGATCACCGACATGCCCGATCGACGAAATCGCCGCGTTATTGTTGAGCACCGCCTTGCGCAGACGATGGGACAATAGCGGCTGCTCGTAGCGCAAATTCCCGGCCACGATCAATGCTGCATCCAGTGTCTCCAGGGATTCCAGCGAGCGCCCCAGCCAGGGCATGACCGGCGCACTGTCCTGTGCAGAAAAATCAACCTGGGTGAGGCGATGATCGATATTGTTCGAGCCAAGACTGCGAGTCAGTTTCTGCGCCAGGAAATGTTCTTCCAGCGTCGCCTGAGGGCTGATCAGCGTAGCAATGTCAGCGTTGGCGTCGGCAAGCAGTTCGGCCGCCGCGTTAAGCGCGGTTTCCCAGTCAACCGTCGTGAGTTCGCCTGCAATGCGCAACATCGGTTGCATTATGCGTCGCTCGGACTTGACCGCGGTGTAACTGAAGCGATCCCGATCCGAGATCCAGGATTCATTGATCGAGTCGTTTTCACGCGGCACCACGCGAATAACATCGTGACCCCGGGTATGTACGTAGGTATTGGAGCCGATGCAATCGTGCGCGGACACCGCGGCGTGCTGGGTCAGTTCCCAGGGACGCGCGGTATAGCGCGAGGGTTTCGCAGTCAGTGCACCGACCGGGCAGACATCGATTACATTCCCGGATAGCTCCGAAACGATAGCCTTCTCAATATAGGTGCCAATCTCCACATTCTCGCCGCGGCCGGTGGCGCCAAGTTCCGGCATTCCGGCGATTTCATCGCCAAACCTCACGCAACGCGTGCAGTGGATGCAGCGGGTGAAATCGGTTGCGATCAGGGGACCGATATTCTTGTCCATCACCACGCGTTTTTGCTCGGTATACTTTGACACGCCTTCGCCAAATCCCATGGCAACATCCTGCAGCTCGCATTCGCCACCCTGATCGCAGATCGGGCAATCCAGCGGATGATTGATGAGCAGAAACTCCATGGTTGATTTTTGCGCAGCGAGTGCCGAACTGGAGCGTGTTTGCACTACCATACCGTCCATGCACTGGGTAGCGCAGGCCGGCATTGGTTTGGGGGCGCGCTCGATTTCAACCAGACACATACGGCAGTTGGCGGCAACCGAGAGACGCTTGTGGTAACAGAAACGCGGGATCACAATATTATTTTCGTCCGCCACATCAATCAACAGGCGCCCTGCCTGAGTTTCGATCTCCTGACCATTAATCGTGACTGTTATGTTGTCACTCATCCTCTATCCGATCAGGCTGCGTTATCAATGATCGAGCGCTTGTGCTCGATGTAGTATTCGAATTCATGACGAAAATGCTTGATGAAACTCCACACCGGCATTGCCGCAGCGTCACCCAGGGCACAGATCGTGCGTCCTTCGATCTTGTGCGAGACTTCTTCGAGCTGTTCGATATCCTCCGGACGGCCCTTGCCATCGACGATACGACACAACATACGATACAGCCAGCCGGTGCCTTCCCGGCAGGGCGTGCACTGACCACAGGATTCAGAGAAGTAAAATCGTGAAATCCGTCTTAGCGCGAGCACCATGTCAGTAGATTCATCCATCACGATGACTGCACCCGAACCCAGCATTGACCCGGCCTTGGAGATCGAATCATAGTCCATGGTGCAATCCATCATAATATCCCCCGGCAACACCGGTACCGAGGATCCCCCCGGAATAACTGCCTTCAGCTTACGGCCATCCTTAACA
>Ga0056112_1000519_pt1 | contig 10479 bp, 7 predicted proteins | sample WorMetilvaeELBA1_FD_55104 | JGI IMG/M metagenome (GOLD analysis project Ga0056112, IMG submission 55104) | Marine gutless worms symbiont microbial communities from Max Planck institute for Marine Microbiology, Germany - Olavius ilvae ELBA.1 ... | reverse complement strand
GTGGTGCCATAAGTATCAAGAAAGGCTCGTTGCAACGTGCGCTCGTGAATCCCCGTTTGCTTACAAAATCTGCCAATAGAAACTACCTGATCTGTAGTTGACTGTATGTATTCGAGGGCTTTTACTAGCACCTGGCTCCGTTTATAGGGGGTGGCTTTAGTTGAAAATACCTCAGAGGATAACAATGCCTGTGCCAACAAATAGGGCACCTCATTTTTAACCAGATTTTGCAAATTGGTATTTTGGTTAAGTTCATCAGGATAGCTATCGACAACCTGGCAGATATGTCGAAGTGTTTTTCTTAACCTGTGCATAACTGCTGGATCGCAAGTCGCCATCTCTCTGACACCAATTATTTCGTCCAGGTCGGGAAGCCCCCATTGGCTATTCAGTGCATTAAAATCATTTTCCGGGATAGATACGTTAATTGCTTCAAATTCCGGATGTGTAATTAGCTCGAGTTCTGTAGACGGCTTGTAAATCTGGATAGTGTTGCCATCGCTGGGCTGCCCTCGCCAGATGAATGGTTGGCAATTTTCTGTAGGGATGCCAAATGTTCTTAAATCTGTTGGTGGGTTACCGTTGATTTCAATGCGTCGGGACAAAGTAAATCGATTGATAAAAACAGCGCCGCACTGTATTTGTTGTGTGAATGCCTTAAACGAGCCGCAGTCAATTTGTTTTACATCTATATCGTAACCACCCAGCGCACTTGCAAACACCTCAAAATTCGCAAAATGGTGTTGAGTGACAACCGGACTGTGAATGATTCCCCTCATTTAATACAAGGTCCTTAATGTTATCGTTTGTCGGGTTTTCGATATCGACGCCGATGATTATCATCGATAATTCAAACCTATTCAATTATCAAAATTTGCCAATCTCAGTTGAACAGGCTGTTGATCTGACCTGGATCGAGTGTTCGTCATTTTAATGAGGGTAGATCTTCTGGTTCATCAGTTGTAAGCAAAGTAAATTAATAATCATCTGCGTAATTTAAAGGAGAAACGATATGAAAGGGTATACTGGATTCGGCATCGCAGCAGCGTTGGGCGTGTCTTTGAGCCTTGGCTCATCCGTTGTGAGTGCCGCAGATCCCATTATCCATGATGGTGAATTTAATTATCTTAAGAAGCAGTACGGTGAAAAGTGGGCTCAAGAAGATAAGGAAATTGATAGCAAACTGGCAGAGATCAGGAAAAAGAATGGCGGCAAACGCCCCAATATTCTGTATGTTCTGATCGACGACGTGAGCTTTGGTCAGATGGGCAACCCGGCGATGAACTATGTTACCGGTATCACTACACCGAATATCAATGATTTTGCCGACGAAGGGCTCTCCATGATGCGGATGTATACCGAGCCATCCTGTACGCCGACCCGTGCCGCTATGTTAACCGGCCGCTACGCGGTTCGTTCCGGTCTCAAGGAAGTTAAAGTGGCCCTTGTCGGGGAAGGTTTACCTGCGGAGGAAGTTACGATAGCTGAAGTACTGTCACAAGCCGGTTATAACACAGCACACATTGGAAAATGGCACCAGGGCGATATCGAGCAGGCCTACCCGCATAACCAGGGTTTCGATTTTGCGGCTTTCCCATTACACCAACAGGTTCAGCTCTCGCTTATGACCAAAGAGGGGGCAGAGTCAAATAATATGCAGGGCTGGTATTCTGAATCGCAGTCGAACCGCTTCGCAATGGACAATACTTTCAAGCCCTATGGCCTGGTCACGGGGGTTGAAGGTGTAAAAGGTGGGAAAGCAAAAGAGATTGACCTGAAACCAGGTGAAGAGTGGACACAAGCGCACTACGTCAAAATGAACGAGCGTTACCAGCGCCAGACACTGGAACAACTTCAGAGTCTCGCCAAACAGGACAAGCCATTCTTTCTGCAATATTGGCCGCTGTGGCCGCTTAATTTTGCAAAAGACCCGGGGCCGAGCATATCGCAGAACGGCGGGTTTCATGCGGAAAAGTTACAACTGATAGATGGTTGGCTCGGAGAAGTATTTGACGAGGTTGATCGTCTTGGCATTGCAGACAATACGCTGGTCGTGCTGATGGCGGACAATGGATTAATGTATCACTATGAAGGCACGTCAGGGTTAAGCCAGCTTATTTATCGTGGCGGTAAAACGCAACATTTGGAGGGCGGTGTCCGGGTTGATGCTTTTGCTCGTTGGCCCGGTGCAATCGAAGCTAACAGCATGGCCGGTGATATTGTTCACGTTACAGATCTCTATACAACCTTCGCCCGTGTAGCACAGGCGACCGAGTATATTCCACGTGATCGTGTTATCGATGGCATCGACCAGACCGCCTTGCTTTTGAATGGCGAGCATCATGGTCGCAGAGACTATGTCTACAATTACGAAAATGATTTGTTGCGTTCAGTTGTCAAACAGGAGTTTAAATTACACCTGCCAGCTCCGGGCCAACCGGGTGCAGCGGCGCCAATGTTCAATCTTTTACGCGATCCTCGTGAAGAAAACCCACAAATAGGGATAGCGCTCTGGGCCGGGGCAAGTTTTCAGGATATGGTCATGCGCCACATGATGACTATTGCGAAGTACCCGCACAATAAACTGGGTAAGGGCCGTCCTTACGAAGGGATAGAGAATCTCAGGCCAGAAAGTAAGGAGATCGTTGAGAACTTCGTGTCCTGGCGGCCGCCGCAAAAGTGATCGATGAAAAAGGAATTTCCATGCTTGCTACTTTCATCAATCAAATACTCTTCGCACGTAATTTACTGCTGGCTGTTTTATTGAGCGCCTCGTTCGCGACATCCTCCATGGCGCGTGAAGGGGATGGCATCATCGAGCCCGGCGAGAATGAAACCGAAGAGTTAGCCCGTGCAGTACAGAACCCGGTGGCAGACCTGATCAGTCTGCCTTTCCAGAATAATACCGACTTCAATTTTGGTCCCGATGACAAAACGTTGAATGTTACCAACATTCAACCGGTCATCCCCTTCGAGTTAAATGATGACTGGAATATCATTACCCGAACCATCATTCCTGTTGTTTCGCAGCCCGGGATGATGGATGGCCAGGATAGAGAAACCGGCCTCGGGGATACAACCTTTACCGTTTTCATGTCTCCCAAGGACTCCGGGAAGTGGATATGGGGGGCGGGGCCGGTAGCTTTAATACCCACCAACACCGATGATCGACTGGGTGCCGACGAATGGGGTGCGGGAGCTTCGGCAGTACTTTTGACCATGCAGGGCCCCTGGGTTGTGGGCTCCTTAGTTAGTAATGTCTGGGATATTGATGGTGATACCGATATCGATTTCTTCACCTGGCAATATTTTGTTAACTACAATATGGATGATGGCTGGTACCTGACTACTTCTCCAATAGTAACAGCCGATTGGGAAACCGAAAGCGGAGAGAAGTGGACGGTTCCTGTGGGTGGTGGATTTGGCAGAATATTCCGTATCGGTGAGCAACCGATGAATGGCTCGTTCCAGTATTTTTACAATGTTGAAAAGCCCGACCCCGTTGGTGATTGGGCCATCCGTATACAGTTACAATTTATGTTTCCAAAAATGGGGTGATATTCGTTGGCGATGATCATGCACTTGATCTAAGGGTGCCGAGATCCGAAGCCATAGGCTTTTCATGACTGGATTCTCGCGGGAACCCAAAATGACGAGCGACCGTTGTTGGCCGAAATACGAAACTCCCGACCCGCCACTGAGTGTCCGCTAACAGGAAAGATAGCCTTGACTACGCAGTCAAAATAGAAAGCGATACTAGCGAAAGGATTGTTGAAATCAGAATCGCTTTGGCAATTACTTCTGTTTTAACACCATATTGCAGCGCAATAACGAAAGGCATCGCCCCACATGGACCTGCCGCGACAAGCAATACAAGATGATCCCATGATGATGAGGTCGAAATAATCCCTGAGAGGATAAATACCAACAGGGGATGAACAAGAATTTTAACAGCAACAACCATCCAGGTTGCTCTCCCGATAGGCCGAATCGTATTCGTTGCCAGAATAATGCCCAGCGCAAACAGTGAGGCTGGCGCAGCGGCACCTCCGGCAAACTCGGCATACGTGTAAAGCCCGCTGGGTATTAGTGGTTCAGCAAACCAGGCAGCCATTCCCAAAAAGGCTGCAATCAAGAAAGGATTTCTTGCCAGCAGGCCAGCGACCTTAATGGGTGATCGATGCGTAGTCTGCATCAAGTCCATGGCCAAAACCGTTCCACAGAACAAAACAAGGACATCTACGAGAACGATGCCCGCAATTGGTTTTGACGCTACTGCTCCATAAATTCTTTCTGCGATCGGAAGCACAAAAAAGACGTGATTCACAAAGGCAGTGGTCATCCCAAGTAAGATGGCTTCTCTTTTTTCGAGACCCAGTTTGAAATGTGCGATTAGGAATGTCCCGAGATAAACACACAACTGTGCGAAGAAATATATGCCCAAGGCACTAAAATCAAACTCGGATACCGGCGCGGTCGAGACGATGAAAAATATGAGTGCTGGTGTGGCTACGTAAAAAACAAACTTATTAATTGACTGGGCCGCAACCACATCGAACAGTCCCAATCGATTTAAGCAATATCCAAGGGAAAGAATCGCAAATATGGGTAGTATGGGATCTGAGAGAGACGACAGCATGCCGCCATTATGTCTGCGGGGTGCAGGAGGCGCTATGAATTTATCAAAGTATGACTAAGTTGTAAGCGACCGCTATTGCTGATTCGAGAAGCCCAGCTAACACATCTGAGCGTCAGCTTTGGAGAAAACAGACCTTCAAACCTCACAGTTCAGCTTCCGTTTACGACCCGATGCTTCGACCCCAGTATTTCGGACCAGTTGATTAAGTCCTCATAGCCTGATTCTCAAACTCTACCCGACTGATATTGTCGGTCTATTGGGGCTACCGATGGGCTACTATCGATGTACACAGGAGTTAATTTCCCTCTGGATCTGGGATGCAGATGTGTATTTTAGAATGTAATATTGGTACTTATTGGATTAAATAAATGAAGGGGTAACCGTGTCCGAATCGGAAAATTTCTATAACGTTGATGCAATGCAGCAGGGCATCCAGCGGCAACTGGCAGAAGGACTGAGTACGCGCGTATTCGCGGGCGATCAGGCAATGATTTCAATCGTGCGTATCGCTCCCAACAAGTCGGGTAAAGTGCACTCGCACCCGCAGGAGCAATGGGGATTCTGTTTCCGTGGCTCCGGCGTGCGGATTCAGGGCGGCGAGGAAATCCCGGTCAAGACGGGAGATTTCTGGCGTACGCCGGGCAATGTTGAGCATGGTTTTTCCGCCGGGCCGGAGGGCGCAGTGGTATACGACGTGTTTGCGCCGCCGCGCGAAGAGTACCGGACTGCGGGCAAAGGATTCAGCTAGTTGTGGCCAGGGAGAATTAATAATTGGAGCAGGATTGCTTCCTGCCTGGGTGTGACGAAGGCCGTCTAACGAGAAAGCTGACGCTTAATATCGATAAATCAGGGGTGATTTACGACCCACAACGGTCACTGATGTCATTGGCTTCTATAGCGAGCATGAAGCCGTGATAGACTTGTGACAGCATTTCATAACCGATAAAAACCGTCCAAGGAATAAGATCGTGTCCGATACCAAGTTCGCTATAATCCTGCACTGCGATGTGGTCGGCTCTACAGCGCTTGTTATGAAAGATGAACGTGTAGCGCACGATCGTATCCAAGATGCATTTAAGCGATTATCCGAGACCATAGTAAGTCATGGTGGGACGACACATGAACTCCGTGGTGACGCGCTCCTCGCTGAGTTTGGGCGTGCTTCAGACGCTGTCGCTGCTGCATTATCATTTCAAGACTCAAGCACTGTTTTCAATCAAAGTTTAAAGGACGACGTCAGACCTGATGTCCGGATTGGTATTGCCCTTGGGGAGGTTGTTATCGCCGATTCGACATTGACTGGTGCCGGAGTTGTTTTAGCCCAACGACTGGAGCAGTTAGCAGATGCAGGAAGTATTGTTATTCAAGGGGCAGTAAAAGAAGCAATACCGCATCGACTACCTTTTGAATATAAATTTCTCGGTGAGCAAACGCTCAAAGGATTCGAAGAACCGGTCAGGGCCTTTAAGGTTGGGCTAATTGAAGGGGAAAAATTATCGCTACCAGACATTCTAACAACCTCTACACCCGAGATTGGGTTAGGTAATCGAAGCCCAGTTCAATATTGTAATTCTGCAGATGGCATAAGCATCGCTCATGCACAAGTAGGGAAAGGTCCACCAATGGTATTTCTAGGTGGCTGGATGACTCATTTAGAAGAAGATTGGCATAGCGCTGGATGGGGGCCTTACATAAGCCAATTCGCAAAAGACTTTACCGTTATCAGATTTGACCAGCGCGGTAATGGAATGTCCGATTGGGATAATGTCAATATATCGTTTGAAAAGATGGTCGATGATTTAGAGGCAGTCATCGATTGTTACGACCATGAAAAGTTAGCAATTTTTGCCGCCTCACAATCGGCCGCTGTTGCGACAGCCTACACACTTAGGTACCCAGAGAGAATATCGAAACTAGTTTTGTATGGCGGCTATCCCCGTGGTCGATGTCGGCGTGGCGACCCAGAAGGTGTGGCCGAAAGTAAAGCGTTAGTTACCCTGATACGTCAGAGCTGGGGTCGTGACAATCCGTTGATCAGGCAAACGATGACATCGCTATTCATGCCAGAAGCTACCCAGGAAGAGGCTTCGTGGTTCAACGAATTTCAAAGAACCTGTGGACCTGGTGAAAACATTGCCAGATTTCGTGAGTTGTTTGATGATATCGATATCTCCCCAATTCTTGGTGATGTGAGCGTCCCAACACTTGTAATCCACTGTGTGGGAGATTCTGTTGCGCCATTGTCGGAGGGTAAACTGTTAGCATCGCGTATTCCTGGGGCTGAATTTGTTACCTTGAAAAGCAAGAGTCACATGCTAGTTGAAAATGAACCTGAATTTCCAAGGATGCTCAGTGCAGTTCGTGACTTTCTGAAATCGACATAACAGCCTAATCTTAAGCGTCAGCTCCTGGCCGATTCGAGAAGCCTGGGTAGCGGATTTCAGCGTCCGCTATCGAGAAAATAGACCCTTGCCATGTGAAAATAGGCTTCCGAGTTCGACCCTAAACTGACTCTCGGTATCCGAAGATTAGCTATCGGGGGTGATTGGTGGAGACCCCTTACCAAACCTTGATCTTAGTTATCCAGAAAGTTTACTTGGCTATCTTTAAGCTTCTGGTCCCACCTGACCCAATCCTGATCTCAACATTTACGAAACAATACCGCTGATTATGCAGGCTTCTCCAGAGGAAATTGATAGTTGCCGGATGTTAGTTTGAAAGCACGGTAGCGTCAGTTCTAAGCTCTTCCCCAAAATTTTTGAAACCGGTTAATTTTATGAGCATGAAAGTCAAGTATATCAAGTGAGAATTGTCATTGTTCCGTAACATAAGGATGGCATATTGATTGTGACAGGGACTGATGGACACAGGGCATGGGACTGAAATACAGATAACTATAACGGTGTCCATAATTGAGGAGATGATCAATGAGATATAATGCGAAAGTACTTTATGTCATGGATGGTAATTTTGGCGAGTTCGAAACGCTTAAACAGGTTTTGGATTTAGCGGATGAATACCAGTTTGAGTTAACGCTGTTTGATATTGTCCATTCGATTGACCGACCAGCCAGGTTAATGATTACATCCATCCCACCCAATGATTTAAGGGACCGTGCCTTGCGCAAGAGGCTTGGACAACTTGAGGCTTTAATTTCGATGATAAAGCGCGGATCCTGTAAATTAAGGGCTCGCACGTCGTTCGGCAACCGTGCCAGGGAGATTGTCACTGAAGCAACAAAAGGCAACTATGACCTTGTAATCAAGCGCTGTGAAAAAGGCTCGTCCGACAAACGCGTGTTTAGGAATTGCCAATGTCCCGTTTGGGTGTTTAAGCCCGAAGACTACACCCAATCCGGGCAAATTATCTTTTCTAACCTGCCCAAATTTGCCTCGCGAAATGAAAATCGAACTGCTCATACCTACGTGCACAGATTTTCAAGGCCGGAACATTGATACAAACTGAAAAATTAAGGATTCGGTATCGATAGATCGCTTGCATAACCGGGTACCTCTTCATAGCCATAGAACGACCATTGGGAGTGCGAATTTGAGTGTCTGTATATGGACTCCTCCTCGTTTGCAAGTAATCGGTTTGTGGCAGTTGGCTCGACTGCATACGTATATCCGGCCGCTTCAGGTGGCATACGATGATGCCGGGCCATAATGGGTTTTTCGCGCACCGATTCCCTATTGTTATGACGTGTTTATCCACACGCGGACACTCGCGGGTTTTATCGGCGCCGGTTCGACCTGTTTGCCATTAACCGTTTACTTCGCAATCGTCAATTGAATCGACTCTCCCCGTTACCTGAATTTAGCTGACAGATGCTGCCGCGAGATCCGGATCATAATCAACATCCCTGGTCATTATTACCCAGGCCATTCTCGCCATCTTATTCGCCATGGCAACGGCAACCACATTCGCATGTCGCCTGGCTTGCAGATTATTGATCCAGTGACTTAATCGGTCATCCTTATCTTTGTCAGTACGCATCGCAGAACGGGCACCATGAACCAGTAAACAACGTAGATACGCATCACCTCGTTTACTGATCCCGAGCAACCGGTCTTTACCACCCGAACTGTGTTGCCTCGGCGTTAAGCCAAGAGCCGCCGCCATATCTCTGCCTTTACGATACTGTTTGCCATCCCCGATGGTCGCCACCAGGGCTGTTGCAATCAACGGACCCACACCGCGCAACTGTTGTAACCGTTTAGCCGTGGGATCTTCTTGTGCGACCACGGCGATCTGTTTATCCAATTCAGCCATGCGTTGATCCAATGCATATAAGTCTCCCCATAGCCCCTGAAGAAGCTGCCTGAACAGGAACGTTAAACCATTGTCCGCGTCTTCCAGCCAATCGGGGATGGCTCTGCGTAGTGCATGTAACTCTTGCGGGGCCACCAGGTCATACTCGGTGATCAGGCCACGTATCTGATTGGCCTTGGCGATACGATGGCTCTTGATTTCATCCCGGATACGATGCATCGCCTGCAGATCCTGTTGCTCAACCGTTTTCACCTTGACCGGGTACATATCGGGTCTGCCCATCGCCTCGCAGATTGCCGCGGCATCATTGGCATCATTCTTGTTGCTCTTGATAAAGGGCTTCACGAACTGCGGCGGGATGATTTTCACCGGGTAACCTCTCTGCATTAACTGCCTGGCCCAGTGGTGGGCACCGGCGCAGGCTTCCATACCGATCTCCGTTCCAGGCTCAACCGAGTCGCACAACACCGTTAACCATTTACCTCGGGATAACCGACGCCTCCAGACCACTTTACCTTTGCGATCAGCACCGTGTAATTGAAAAACATTTTTTGCCAAATCAACACCAACTCGATTAATCTTCATAGCGGACTCCTCTTTATCGTTAACTGAAATGTCAATCTCAGTTTGGCACATTGATGCCGATCAGGTGAGGAGGAGTCCATCCCATTGTTTTACGGAAATCCTCCCACTTTTAGACGCGCCTTTATCGCCAAGGTAGTGCTGTACAAGATTGCATGGCACTGGACTAGAAATGGACTAAATCCAAGTACTGGGAATGGAATTATTTGTAAGTCATTGATTGAAATGGTGCCCAGGGGCGGAATCGAACCACCGACACGAGGATTTTCAGTCCTCTGCTCTACCGACTGAGCTACCTGGGCTTGGAGTGCGGAAGCGCGTATTAAATAGTTGTGTGCGGCCCGAGTCAAGCCCGAACCGCCGATTTCGGACCTCGGGGGCGATTATCCGGAGTTCGGGTCGGGTGAGCCTCGGGAAATGCGACTCGGAGGTGCCCGGAGGTGACGCGGGGAAGTCGCCATAGCGGACGCTGGGGAATTCGAGGTGGGCGGCAGCTCCCGACCCAAAGGCGACACTCAAATATGAAACATCAAGGGCCACTAAGTGCCCAAACCGGAACCCTGTAACATGGAAATGGGAGACGAATTACGACCAACTTCGGGCATTCAAGAACGTCGCTAATCAACAGCGCGGTTTTTTCGCGTCGGCTGCATTAGCCTTGTTGGCTGAAGGGATGCTCCAATTATCCGCAACAGTTATTGAAGACGTTCCAAGTCTCCCATTTTCCAGCTCTTGTCGAAAAACTCCTTCTTTGGTGCATAGAGGCGAAACCAGAGGAACCATCCCTCGCCCGGATTGGTCTTCATCCAGTTGGCCTTCCGGTCGGTGGGCACTCTTGAGTCGTTGGGGCCGAAATAGATATCCACGGAGCCATCTGCGTTAAATTACGGAATGTCCCATTTTAAGGTTGACTAATTAATATCGGTAATTATGTTAGAACCATACTACAAAACAAATAACGGGGAGCTATATCATTCTGATTGCAT
>Ga0056112_1000510_pt1 | contig 10607 bp, 9 predicted proteins | sample WorMetilvaeELBA1_FD_55104 | JGI IMG/M metagenome (GOLD analysis project Ga0056112, IMG submission 55104) | Marine gutless worms symbiont microbial communities from Max Planck institute for Marine Microbiology, Germany - Olavius ilvae ELBA.1 ... | reverse complement strand
CCCGCAACTATCATTGCGAGTTGCGTTCATTGCTGACAGCGAATTTTGAAATCATCGGCTGAATGAAAAGCCGAAATGTTGATATTAGATTAGTATAGTAAGGTGGTGACCATACACTCAGGGCAATAGACTTTTGCTCGATTCTTTGTAGAAGGCACCGCGCATCACCGTGATATATTTGATTAGGGAATAGTGGCCTTATGTTTATGACTGCCATGATCCTTTACACTCCTGATCTTCTTGATCGTAGGTGAGCGTTTGCACTCTCCAGGGAGTTTTGGATTTTAACTTACTAAAGCTCACTCTTACCCTGAAATCTTCACCCAAAGTCGGTGCATTTCTTCCCGCCAGCCAGATTCCATCATCTACTGTAGGGTTGTACGTGTCTTGTAAGCGGCCATTCGGAATAGCCGCAATCGTCACCTCATTCAAGTGATGTACTCCTTCTTCATCATCATAGTACATAAAATGGATCAGACATGTCGTTGTAAGGTAATTTTCCCCTCCGTATTCCGATAATTCCGGCAGGAAACCCTTTTGATTCACATCGGAGCCCAAACGCTTTTGTCTCACCCACATGGACGTTTGATACATCTAGTACCCCATTTCGCCTTATTTTTCGCTCTCAGCGCGGCGAGAAGCGCCCAGCTGTCAGGAGCCTGTCCGACTTACGACTGTTCTACTGCGGAATTGAGGAGATCGGTCAGCTGTTCCGCTCGATCGCGTTAAATAGGCCCAACTATTCGCCTCGAGCGCGCAAAAAATCTGTCTCGATCCCTCAATCCCTCGCGACGAACGCGCAAGCCGGACCGGCTCCCAGGCGCGCGAGCACAGGAATAGCTGGTCCTCTTTCAAGCTCGCGCAACACCGTAGCCTGGCTGCTTCTCGTCGCGCCCGAAGGGAGCCCCCCAAACGCGCCCAGGCGGCGTTACAGCGATTGGCAATAGAGGGAGCTATTCCCTGCGCGCTGTGCCTTGCCTGGGCACGTTTGGAGGGGATCTGAGAATGAAAAATAAGGCGAAATGGGGTACTGGATTGTCGCAGAACGATTTTCTTTTTCTGCCTTTGAATCAATAAACAATGCCTGTCTGATAGTTTGTTCAGGTAATATTACATACCTCGCTTTCTTATAATCGACAGTACCATAAACCCTTTGCTGTACATTGAATCCCGAGAGCCTGTCAAGCAACTCACGTGTTATATCTTCCGCAATGTCTTTGACGCTATCGGGAGATTTTAAAAATATCTCATGAGCTTCCATACCAAAGTCACTGACAGCCTGAAACACCCAACGCAACGTCAGCTTTTCGACTTCTTCAATTGCTTCGTTCGACAAGTCCGCTGGATCTTTATTCGACATATTCTACCTCTTTGCCCGACTGGTGTTACGATTCCACCGAGTCGCCGATCAAGGCCGTGAACCTGCGCCGCCACTGGTGGGTCCAGAACCGGGCGGCGGCGGTCGGTCCTCCCCAGTACAAGGCAACCAGGTCCAGATTCGAGACGTGAGTTCCGAAATGCCGCGAGGTGGGCGGCGTAAGGGTACGGGCCGTCAGCTCACACACGAACTGCCGGATGGCCGCAGCGGAGAATACGCGGCCGATGGAGCTCTCACCGGAAATATCCTTGATGACACCCTCGAGCGTCAGGATGCTCTTGCGATACAGGAGCAACTCGCTGCTGAACTGCACACCGGCCGCCAGGGAGGCTTCGTCCAGCAAGGACTGGGACCAGCGAAAGCCGGGAAACTTGCCGGTGTAGAGTTTGGCGACCGCCTTATCGACAACGGCCTCCAGTGCCGATGCATCGACCGGCGCCTGGGCTAGGGCCTCGATTTCACGTGCGATGCGCTTGGGATCCAAGGTCAATGCGCCCAGCAGGAGCTGCACCATGTGAACGCGCTCGACCTTGCCCAGATAGCCGGTAAGGCTCCAGTCCAGAATGGCAAGCCGCTCATCCTCGGTGAAGAAGAGATTGCCGGCATGGGGATCGGCGTGGAATATAGCCGTCTCCAGCGGTGTCCATACCGGGCGCGCGATCAATGCCTCGATAACCGAATTCGCCAACCGTCGCCGTTGGCGCGCCGAAAACACCTCCACATCGGTTACCTTGCGGCCATAGATACGCTCCATGGCGGTGATGCGCGACGTGCAGAACGGGAACAGCGTGGGGATCCGGATGCTCCTCGCGCCCTGATAAAACTCGGCGGCCTCCGCCAGGTGGCGCTGTTCATGGTCGAGGCGGATTTCCCTTGCAAGCAGCTCCCGGATGGTGGCCAGGGATTCGGCGTAATTCAGCGGTGGAATCTTATAGTATTCACACCGCTCGTCGATAAACCGCCCGAGCTGCGACCAGATTGCCAACTCCTCCTCCAGGGCCTCCTCGATCCCCGGCTTGAGGACCTTGAGCACGCCACTGAGCGGACCCTCAGCTTCCGCGGAAGCCGACGCAAAAGGCACGACGACGGAAACGCTGGCCTCGGCCAACGCAGTCGAATCGAGCCGGAGCGCGCCCTGGGCATCCCCCAGCTCGCGCCGGATAACCTGTTTTACGGCCTCCCAGCACGTCGTTCCCGGCATGGTTTCGAGCGTCTGCAGGCGGCTGCGCAGCTCCCGGTCGAGCTTCCGGTTGCGGGCGACCACCTGCCCCAGCTTGTGCAGGGTCGGACAGTGGAACAAGAGTGCCGTCAAACGTTGAGACACCCCGGCGTCACCGGGCAGGGCCTGCTGTTCGGTCAGGATCGCGGTCAGCCGGGGGGGAGACAGATGCCGGAGAAAGAAGGCCAAGGCATCTGCCACCAGGGGCCGGTAGTCGGCATAGACCTCCGGCACCAGCGGTGTGATATCGACGCCCCAGGTGTCTTGGTCGACTCGATTCGCTTTGCTCATGCGATCGATTTGCGTTGATTCGCGTTCATTTGCGGAAAAAAATGATTCCCATGTTATCGGTATTTCGGTACTGCCGTACCAGGGAGATCAACGCAGCAGATGGGCCGCACGTGCCTGCATGAAACGCTCGATCTTTCCGCACAGCTCGGGCTGGCCGGCGAGGAGCGCCGCCGCGCGCGGCCATTCCTCGCGCACACGTGCCACCACTGTTTCGGCGACCGCGGCGAGCTCCGCCTTGGCCCCGAGCCGCTCGTCCAGCCGGGCGAACGCGGAGCGGTGCACCGCCTCGAAACGTTTCGAGCCCCCGAAACGCAACGCCATCGGTTCCGGGCCTTCGCTATCCGGCCGATAGACGAAGGTCGCGACCAGATCATAGGCAGGAGCGAGGGTGGGGTTGCGTCGATCATGATAGATCAAGGACCAGTTCTTCAGATGGACATCGCCGTTTCCGATCAGGAGATTGAATGTCAAACGTCGCGTGAATTCGCGCAATGCCTCCCGGTCATGTTGCCGATAGACCAATGCCCCCACCGTCTCGAAACTCCCGCGGTACTTCCAATCCGGGTAGAAGCCGCGCACCTGCGCCAGGTCCTCGATATGGATCGGCCGCCGCCGGGGGTCCCGGTCGAACCGCCGTACCGCGTAGGCATAATCGCCCGTCCCGGCCCAAACCCGCTCGGGTAGGGCCTCTATTTGCTCGCGCCGGACCAATCGGACCGCGGGGACCTCGATGCCCACGGCCCCCGCGAGCCTCATCATCGCCCATTCGTTATCGGCCAGATCCGGAAAACCCGGGTCAGGGAGCTTGAGGATCCAGTCCCCTCCATCACCCATGGCCGGAATGACCAATCGATCGCCTTGGGCCAACAGAGAGAGCTTGAGTCCCACCCCGGCCAGCGAAAAGCGCCACAGGGAGGTGGGTCCATCTTCCGGTACGGGTGTGGATGCTTCTCCCCCAGACATATCGACGGGAACAGGGTCCGACGCGGGGAGGACGCGAACCGCTCCGGGTAGGTCGTGGCCGACCTGGGCGAGCAGATCCATCTCCCGATCAATAGACGTGTGGCCCGCTCGGGCGATCCATTCCCGTAGCCGCCCCTCCAGCAGCAGATTGGAGAACCAGGGCGGCAGGCGCAGGTTGGCGCGGTGGCGTGCCTCGCGGTCCTCCTCGAAGCGGAGACCCAACACCGGGCGTCCCGGATCGCCCCAGTAATCGGGCTCGAATACGAATCGGGTCAGATTGTCGCGCCGCTGGAGACGGCCGATGATCCGGACGTAGAGATAGACGTGAAACTGTTGCTCACGCGAGCCGGTCATCACGTCCTTCCGCGGGGTCGTCGGGATCATCGAGGTCGAGACTATCCAGCGGGGGCGTATCTTCGTGGTCTGTCTCCGCCATGCGTGAGAGGAAATCATCGACGATGTGGGCGATTTTTTCCTGGCGTTGGTTCAGGAATCCGATCTTGCCGATCTCGTCGTTCCGGGCCAGGGCGGCGACCAATGCCGGGTCCATGGCATGGGATACCAGGAAGGCCTGCTCGTCACCCCCCCTGTGCAGAGGCGGGGCAACTAGGAGCCTGTCCACCGGTTCCGGTAATTCCTCGTCTACTACGAAGATCCGATTCGCCGCCGCGGCTACATAATCCTTGGGTTCGCGTTTGAATATCGTACGCGCCACGCCCTTGAGGGTGCCGTCGGGCAGGACGGCCTCGGCAAGCGTTTCCCTTTGGTAAGGGTCCCCCGTGAGCAAGGAGCGGGGTTGCAGGCCCCACAGGGCGGCCAGGATGATGCGGCCCCCGGCGGCATTGGTGCGAAACTCGGTCAGCTTGGGACGGCGCAAGACGGCATCAATGGGTGTTTCCAGCAGCCGTTGGATGGATTTTGACTCCTCGCGAGCGATGATGCGAATCGCGAGCATCCGCATGGCACTGGTCCAACTAGGGCCTGGCCCAATCATCGCCGCCCGCCAGAACCAGCGAACCAAGAGGATACGGTTGCGCGGGTGCGGCTCCGGAAAGTGGGCGAAGAACCGGGTCAGCACCACCAGCAGATAACGATAAGGGAGGAAGGCGAAATGGGGGACGCCCGCATCCTCCTGCAGAAATTTCACCGCCCGGTAGAGAGCCTGTTCCCCCTCCCGGTAGGCCTGGTCCGGGGTTTCGCCCTCGAAATCCCGCGGCTCGCGGGTGCGTTCGGCGGAGAACTCGGTGCGGATATCACGGGTTACATTGCCGCCGCGCCGCGCCAACACCGCCCGCACCACTGTGTCATCGTCGAGCAGTCCGAACCCGAGCTGATCCTGGATGGCGTCCGCAATCCGTTGAAAGGGTAACGATGGCTCGCGATCCCTCCATAGCCAGGATGCAGTGCCGAAAAGACCTCGGCCCGGCTCAGGCGTTTGCCGTAGTTGTTCATGCGGTCGAAGATGTCCCGCAGCACCACCTCGTCTTGCTGCTCCACCAGATAGGCGGGGACCTGGTATTCCCGGATGGCGCGGGTGATGCGGGCGGCCGCGTCGAGCTTTTCGCCGGCCTCCGGGTAGTCTTTGGTGAACCAGCGGATCAGGTGTTCCAGATCGAAGAGTACGGGCAAGGGCACGGTATAGCCTTTGTCTTCCCGCTGTCTCATGCGCACGAATTGCTGCTGGTTCAGATCATAGGCGAGCCCGAAGCGTTCGTCCTCCGCCCCGGCATCCGATAAGGCATTCGCCAGGCTGGTGAGCCGTTGCTGTCCATCCACCACCCATAATCCGTCTTGAAACTCCTGGGCCTGGATGCGCAGCGCCCCCAGCCGGACTTCCGCTTCCGGTGCGGGGCGCGTCCACAGCAGCAGATTGCCGATCGGATAGCCCTTGACGATGCTGTCGAACAGGCGGCTCACGTCCTGCCATTGCCAGCGCAGCGGCCGCTGGAATTCCGGGATCCGCAAGCGCCCCGCCAAGGCGGCGGCAACCAGATCGACGACACTGAAGGTCTTGGCCGTGGGTTGTGAAATGGGGTGGTTGGCCATGTCAGGGGCGCTACCTTGCACAGTAGTGGTAATTTTCAAGTGGTAGGCTGTCTAAAAACTAACATATTGATTTAATAGTACAGGATTTTCAGGATTTACAAGATGCTTGAATTTTAGAGACAAATATCTTGTTAATCCTGCAAATCCTGTACTATTTTGGAGAAAAGTCAGATCCGACCGCTGCGCCCAAAACCGGAAACACGTAACCCGAATGTTCCTGTCGGCATAGAAAGCCCCTCTCTCGTCATTCCGGCAGGGAGTGCCGGAATCCAGGGCCAGGGATGGCAAAAACAGTGGAGGTTCGAATCATCAGGTCGCACACCATGCCACTTTAAATTTAACCACTACCCTTACTTAAAAACTCACCCACCACCCCCTGCACAACCTAGAGGCGGCATGCGCGGGTTTTTCTGAAGGCCCATAAAATCGTCCCGGAGGTTGGCGAGCCGTTTCTTGAAATGGGTCCGTTGGGCGCGGCTGAGGCTGGCGTCCAGGCGCATGAAGAGGCGGACGAGCTGGCGCCGGATCGCCTGTTTCGCCGTGCGCAACGGCGGCGGCAAATCCTGGTGGTCGGCCAACCAATCGGTCAGGTAGCGGCGGATCTCGGGTTCCCCGGCCTTGCGGTCCAGCAGCCGGATCAGTCCGGCCTGGCGGGCCCCACGATAGGCCGCCCAGTCGGCGGCGGTATCCGGCATCGCCCTGGTTGTCTCGCGGACGATCTGCCGTTGGGCCCCGGTCAGGGGACCGATCCACCACGCGGCGGATTCGGTCCAGCGCTCGGCGCGCTTGCGCAGGCGGCGCTGCACCCGGTCGGGGCTCTCGTCCGCCTTGTCCCAGGCGTCTTCCGCGAATTTGCGCTCCAACGCCCGTATCTGCTGAGGACTCAGGGAGACCAGCAGGGGGGCGGCCAGCTCGGCGGCCAGGCGGAAGTGACGGCGGTAGAGGCCCTCGAAGGCATCGAGCAGGCACTCGGTGCCGGCGGCCTTGAAGCCCGCCTGCGCCGCGTCGTGGAGGCTGCTGAAAAAGGCCGCCAGGTGGGGTAGCTCCTCCCGGCGATGGCGGGCCATGCCCTCGGTGAGGGTCGGTTTCCAGTCCGCCAACTGGCTCCTGTCCAGAGAGAGATAATCGTCCGCGTACTTCTCGATGAAGAGATCCGCCGTGCGATAGAAGATCGAGACCCGGCTGCAACCCACCACCAGGAGCGACACCAGCAAGAGCACAAAGATTCGATGGAAACGCATTGGAAATCCCAAATTTTTCGAATGGTAGGTCGGGGGCCCGGCGGCTTGCGGTTCCCGATGATCGGATAGGGTATCAGAATCCCCTGGTTGCGGTTTCCCGACCTGGAGCCGATCCGGTTCGAGTGCCTATAAACTTCGTTGTCGACCGACATAAGGAAACTACGAATCACACGAATCTTCGCGAATCAATTCATGTGGATTCGAGAAATTCGTGCCTAAGGCCCGTATAATCTAAATAGCCTGGTCCCGGATTCAACCCCTGACGATGGACTTCTTACCATGTATCAGCGCGCTCGTCCTTACCTGTTCCCCGTGTCGTTATCGCTGCTCATACTCTCCGGCTGCGCCCAGTTCACCCAGCTCACCGAGCCCTGGGCCTCGCCCGAGGTGAGCATGGCCGGGTTTCGCCCCGGGGAGTTCACCCCGGACCGGCAGACCTTCATCGTCAGCCTCAAGGTCAAGAACCCCAACGATCGCATCTTACCCGTCAAGGGCGCGACCTATGCGCTGGAGGTGGAGGGTCACGAGATCGCCAACGGCGGCGGCGATCTCGACCGACAGATCCCGGCGTTCGGCGAAGAGGTCGTCGACGTCGAGGTCAATACCCAGCTGTTTGACCTCATCCGGAAGATGCCGGAATTGGCCCTTACCGGCGGCCGATGGGACTACCGGATTTCGGGTATCCTCAAGCTCGCCGGCGGTTACTTGCCCGTGCCGTTCAACTATGGTGGCGAGGTCGAGGCGGCTGACCTGATGCGGCTGATGATGAGTCGTTAGTACGGCAGTCAGGCTTGCTACACCCTTCCGTACTCCACCCGGCCCCGGAGCCAGCGTTCAATGAGTGGACGCACATGCCCCGGATGTCGTTCAAGGATGAGATCCGCGGTCTGCTGGGCCACGGGAAGCAGACTCTCGTCGCCGGCGGGATCGGCGATCCGAAACTGCATGTCCCCGGTCTGCCGGGTCCCCAGGACCTCCCCAGGGCCACGCAGCTTCAAATCCTTGCGGGCAATCTCGAAACCGTCGCTGCTCTCGCGCAGGATCGCCAACCGCGCCCGCGCCTGGGGTGACAGAGGGGCATGGTAGAGCAACACGCAATGGCTCCGGACCGATCCGCGCCCGACCCGGCCCCGGAGTTGGTGGAGCTGGGCGAGACCGAGACGCTCGGGATTCTCGATAATCATCAGACTGGCGTTGGGGACGTCCACTCCGACCTCGATCACGGTGGTCGCCACCAACAGATCCAGCTTGCCGGCGGCAAAACCCGCCATCACGGGCTCGCGCTCGGTGGCCTTCAAGCGACCATGGACCAGGCCCACGCGCAGTCCGGGCAGGGACGCGGCGAGGGCCTCGGCGGTATCCTCGGCGGCCCGGCACTGCAGGGCTTCGGACTCGTCGATGAGGGTGCAGACCCAGTAGGCCTGGCGTCCCTGGGTACAGGCGTCCCGCACCCGCTCGATCACCTCCCGACGGCGACCGTCGGGGACGGCAACGGTGGTCACCGGGGTACGGCCCGGCGGTAACTCGTCGATCACCGAGAGGTCGAGGTCGGCGTACAGCGTCATGGCCAAAGAGCGTGGGATGGGGGTGGCGGTCATGATGATCTGGTGGGGTGCCTGCGCCGCCCGGACCCCTTTCTCCTTCAGCTTCATGCGCTGGTGCACACCGAACCGGTGTTGCTCGTCGACGATGACCAGTCCCAGGTCCCGAAAATGGACATCGTCCTGGAACAGGGCGTGGGTCCCCACCGTCACCGGGGTCCCCTCCCCCGCGATGCGTGCCACCAATTCCGCCCGCCCCCGCCCCTTGTGGCGACCGGTCAGCCACAGGGGATCCAGCCCCAGGGGTTTCAACCAGCCGCGCAGATTGCGCAGATGCTGTTCGGACAGGAGCTCGGTGGGCGCCATCAGGGCGACCTGGCGCCCGGACTCCACGGCCTGCAGGCACGCCAAGGCCGCGACCACCGTCTTGCCCGAGCCCACATCCCCCTGCAGCAGGCGCAGCATGGGGTACGGACGCTCCAGATCCCTCCCAATCTCCTCCGTCACCCGGCGCTGGGCGGCGGTCAGCGCGAAGGGCAATCCTGCCAGCAGTTTTGCGCGCAGATGCCGATCTCCGCTGAGTACCGGGGCCCGAATCCGCTGCTGCCGGTATCTGAGGCGACGCAGACCGAGCTGGTGGGCCACCAGCTCTTCGAACACCAATCGGTGCCGGGCGGGATGACGACGGTCGCGCAAGTCCGCCAACGAGGTCGAGGGCGGTGGTCGGTGGAGCAGACGCAGGGCCGCGGCCAGGGTCGGAAACCGGAATCGCTCCAGGACCTCCCGCGGCAGCCATTCCTCCGGCCTGGCGTCGTCCTGATCCAGCAGCGCCAGCGCCTGATCCGTGAGTAAACGCCAGGAGGATTGCTGCAACCCCTCGGTGGTGGGATAGACAGGGGTAAGGGCATCTTCCAGGGGCGGCGGTTCGTCGCGGCCATAGTACCGGTATTCCGGGTGCACCATCTCCAAAGACTGAGGACCGCGGCGGACCTCACCGAAGCAACGCAACCTGATCCCCGGTTTCAGGGCGGTGACCTGTTTGCCGGAGAAGTGAAAGAAACGCAACAGGATCCCGGCCTGCCCCGATGCGTCCGCAAGCCAGACCTTGAGGGAACGGCGGCGACCATAACCGACGCCCACATCCCTAATCTCTCCTTCCACCAGGACCTCGGCGCCGGGTTTCAGGTCGGCGATCGGCACCACCCGGGTACGGTCCTGATAGCGCAGCGGCAAATGGAACAACAGGTCCTGGACCGAGGCGACACCGACCTTGGCGAGCTGCTCCGCGACTCTCGGACCCACACCGCGGAGTGCTCCCACCGGCATCCGGCTCAATGCTTGGGTCTTACTGGTTTCCAAGGGTTGCAAAAAGAAAAATCAAGCACGACCAACTGGAAGTAGTATACTTTTTACGGTGGTATTTTGACTTTGTTGTTTCCGGTTTATAGGGTACTTGCAAACCCTCATAACAGGGAGTTTTCAAGTTCCCTTTATCGATTTTCATCATGCTGCTTGACAGCGTGCCCCGCGGCTCTAGTACCCCATTTCGGCTGATGTTGCAAATGCATAGGGGAGATGTTCGCATCAAGCTCAAGCGACTCCATCTGCAATATCAAGAGAAATGAGGTACTAGTACCCCATTTCACCTTATTTTCCGTTCTCAGCGCGGCGAGAGACGGCCAGATGTCAGGAGCCCGTCCGACTTACGACTGTTCTACTGCGGAATTGAGGAGACCGGTCAGCTGTTCCGCTCGAGATCGTTAAATAGGGCCAACTATTCGCCTCGAGCGCGCGAAAAATCTGCCTTGGTCCCTGAGGTATCCCCACGAGGGAACCTTGAAAAATCCAGTTTTTCGGCGTGTTTTACGAGTAGTTGATGAACTCCTTGCGGGCTTATACCGACATGGGTCGAAAATGCGAGTAATTCT
>Ga0056112_1000480_pt1 | contig 11014 bp, 8 predicted proteins | sample WorMetilvaeELBA1_FD_55104 | JGI IMG/M metagenome (GOLD analysis project Ga0056112, IMG submission 55104) | Marine gutless worms symbiont microbial communities from Max Planck institute for Marine Microbiology, Germany - Olavius ilvae ELBA.1 ... | reverse complement strand
TCATCCGCACGGAAAACGGCGGATTCGTCATAATGAGCGGCAGGGCAATGGCCTTTAGCCGCTCACCGGGGGGGGGTAGGCGGCATATTCCCGAATCACAAATCCCGGCCAGCCTTCAATGCGCCTATCTTTTTCCATCCGCGAAAGCAGAAGATCATCGAAAAGAAGCAAGTGATCGGCCTGTTCCTCTTTCGGCGGAGTGATGGTAAGGGGCCTTGGTCGAGGAACGAACTTCCCGTGAACCACGTCATTGAAAAAAACGCCTTGCCGGTCCATGCCGGCCGCCTGGTTTGCCTGAGAACCGGTCCGCACGATGGTGTCTGCCACCAAATTTTCCCAGATGCCGCCGAGGTCTCCGAGACAGGCGGCCAGCGCATCCTTGATGCTCTTTTCCTCCAAAAGCGAGTTCAGAAGCGCCCGGCTGGTATCGATCAGGGTTTCAAAATGGCGAATTAGGGTATGGTCGATGTACTGAATATCGGTGGCAAGCCGGGCTCGACGGGTATCAAGCTCCACGGATTCGGAAAGAAGTCCGGCATCAACACCGAGATCGGCCATGCGACGGCGAAGCAATGCCATCTTCTGGACCGGCTCTGCGTTGGGGTCAATAAGTTCCCTGAGCGGCTCGATATAACGCCGGTGGACGGTTTTAAGCTCCTCAATGCGCACATCGATGGGCTTCTCTGCGCTGTTTCGTTTCATGTCTCCGAAGGCGCGCATGCAAGCCTGGTAATGCTGGTAGCCGCTTTCCCGCACCTCCCGGACCACCAGATAGAGTTTGTCAACCGTATCGATTATAATGTCCATTTCCGGCGTTTCTGCATACAGAAACTGCTGCAAAGTGTCGGTGAGTTTGCCAATTTCGAAGATCTGATCCCTCAGGAACCCCGCATGGGTCAGCCGGCCCCGCCGCTCGAAAAAATTAACCAGGCCGGTCACAACCGGATTAACGCTGTATTCGAAATCCGCCTCTTCATACAGAATCGAAGTTCGGCAGCAGCGCTCTATGAGCCGGTCCTTATCCGCGGGCGAAATGCCGTGCCGCTCCATATAGGTGAGCAGCTTGGCCCGGCTGATAAGCCCTGGCTCAGCGCACAAATCCACCAGCAGCCCGTGGTGCAGGCTCGCAGTAGCTAAAAATACTTGGAAGGTGGTGATAGACATCCTCTACTCTTTGCAAAAATGATTGGCAATGCGCTTTCCGAGTTCATGAACGAGTTCTTCATCCAAACGATTTGCAAGCCTTTTGGCAAGAGCGACCAAGAACCATTCTGGCCGGTCGTAGTGCCGACTTCTTTATCGTGCGGTATGAACTTTCAAATGTATGCCTTCGTGTTCTTGAAGACAAGCAATGATCTCAAAAAGGTTACGGGCCTGGGGATTTCCTTTTGGCCCAAGCATCCGCATCAGGCTTTTTGGAGATCTCTCGGTAGCTGTGCCAAGGGCATCAAATCCGATAGTGGCGTTGATAAAATCACGCAGAACAGCTTTGCCGGTATCTACATCACCGGTCAAAAGGCACTCAATACCTTCTTTAAGCAATTCCTCCCGGAAAGCAGGATCTCGTGCAACACGATCTTTAATTGTATCTTTAAAATCTTTTGTAAGTACCATATTCAGCGCTCCTGTCGTTTTCGTCGCTTATATTCTTTCCAAAGTATTTTGGCTTTTAAGATATCATTCTTCTGACGTTTCTTAGTACCTCCGCCAAGTAGGATAACAAGAGCCTCCCCATCCTTGCCAAAATAGATACGATATCCGGGTCCAAAATCAATCCGGTATTCGGAAACGCCCTCTCCAATACCTTTGGAATTCGAAAAATTGCCCTACTCCATCCGGATTACAGCAATGGCGACCTTTGCTGCGGCTGGAGCATTCAACCGCTTGAACCATTTGGTGTAAGGACTGCGACCATCAAGGTCAATATACTCTCTAATTGTGATAATATGTAATATAAGTAACGAATATGTTACCTTGAGTCAAGATTTTATTTGGTTTTGTTCTTAAATCCAATTCGTATTTATCCAGTTGTTGTGTTCTTGAGGAAAGACGCCGCATGGTGTTCTGTCTAAGCAGAATATAAGGAGGCGTTAACAAAAACTATCTCACCGGATATAGTGGGAATGATCCCAAATGAGACGGAGTTTTCGGACCTACTGGCAGGAGGTTGGATCACGGTAAAGTCTAATGCAGTGTGTTGAACGTAAGTTTTGGTGAATTTCCCCGTACCAAACCATACAAATGGAAAAGGTTTAAAGTCCTAAGATTATAACCCATCGAATTTACTGGTACGCCCGTTCTGCTCCGCAAGATTTAAAAATCAGATGCAGAATCCCGAATATCGGGGGCAGGATTCGAATCCTCCTACGTTAATGCCAAATGGCATGTCAAGAGCTAATATTTGAATGTTCAATTATTTTTAAGTATTCCTTTACGACTAACTTATTTAAACCGGTGGCTAAAGAGATAAACGTTGCATCTTTGCCATCCTGACGATGTCGCTCAAATAGAAAAAGCCGAGGGATATTGTCTTCCTCGACTTTTTTCTTTTATGGTACGCCCGGCAGGATTCGAACCTGCGGCCTACGGATTCGAAGTCCAGGAATCTCAGAATTCAAAAACGTGGTAATTTCAACCAGTTGAATCTACACCACTTTTTTAACTAACTTTTGGTTTCGTTTGGAACCATTTGGAAATATTTGACCTTGACGGGCACAATTTGGGCACAGTCCAATCAAGGAATGATAGGGGTTATGATATAAAATGACATCTGCGGTAATCTCTCAAATCTCCTCGGTTAAGCATTCAGATCGGATTCAATATAAATGAGACCGTCCCTTACGGTTAACCCTGCTTTTTGCCATGACGGGAAACCTTTTAAATATTCAATAAAAGGCGTCGCGTATTTCAACAATTCTCCTTGGGAACCGAAACATAACAAATGAGTGTTTAAGTCTGAATTTGTCATTTTACGACCAATTGATCGAACGATCTTCTCTGCTCGTTCAATCAAGGGATCAAGTCTTTGTCTGTAAACAGGCAATTGGCCAGTCTTTTTTAACTTTTCAACAATTCCTCTCACACGTTCGCGTGAGATATCATGCTCCAGCGCTATTTGTTGATATGTTTGGGGCTGTCTTGCGTTCATTCCCATACGCTGCATGAAAACTTTTTTATTTCTTTCCGAATTCTTGGAAATACTTAAAATCCATTTATTAAGTGAAGGAAACGGTTTATTTGGATCGATATCTTCTCCAATTTTCAACAGGTCCCGTATATTTCGGTCCAACTTTATCATCGATTTAAAGTCATTGAATTTAATATCATTTCGAGAAACGATTATTTTGATTATCTCGATAATTGTATTCTGTATTCGCCGAATTTCTCGAATCGTTTTGTACCCGCAGTTTTTGATGCTGATAAGGTTTTCTGTTTTTAGGGCCATGAATTTTTCCAAAGAATCGATTTGATAATTGTTCGCAAACAATTCGTAACTTTTTGGGCTCAATTCATGCATAATTGTTTCAAAAAATTCGGAATCATTTTTCAGAAAAACCGGTATGGCGGTCATATCAGATTGTTGCTTCAATTCCTTTTCATTAGATATATAACCGAGATTTTTGTGCAATATTTTCTGGAACGTAACCAGTTCATTCGCTGTTTTCAAACCGCAATTTCGAAAATTTATAAAATCCCTTTGTTTTAGCTGAAAAAATTGATTCACAGAGGAAATATTGTGCAATATGGTGGATAACGCCCTACCAGATAGATCAGTGTGATAAATGATATAGTCACGAAAATCGCCTATGATGTCTTTCGATGGATACAACGTATACTCGTACCCACATTCGTTACATTGTAACTTTTTACCTCCTATAGGAATAACATTATCAAACCGGTGGGATTTTAAACATTTATAACAATATACCAACATAAAATCATACCTAAACGAGCTTACAGTCAAATAGAATGGAGGCATCGGTCCAAAGCGTTACTCCCGCTGATATTAGTGGCACGCTCGTTAAACTCATAAATATTTCAAACCAGATGTGAAATCCCGATCAACGGGGCTGGGTCTTTCGACAAACTCAGAGAAAATTCTTATGAAAGGCTCAGAACAATTTAAAATTCGTACGAGGTGGTACAAATACGGATTTCGCCTGACGGCTCAACTTGCGGCCTACGGATTCGAGATTAGGCCCTATTTCAAGATTTATTAGATCTCGATGGGTAATTGACGAACACGAATGCGGCTTTTTTCAAAAACAACGACGCTTCCCCCACTCAGCGGTTTTTCAATTGCGGTCAAATTTTTCAAAATAAGCTCTACCTGATTTTCCGGCCGTCTACTGGTACCCTTCCGAAACAGAATGAAGGATGGCTTCTTTTTTTCATATAATGCCAGCAGCGTACCAAAATCAGTATCCGCAGAAATTAAAATGCGATCTTCCTCTTCGGACCTTTTCAGAACTACATCATCCGCAGCATCCTGCAATCCATAATCACGCACATGTGTTGCATCATGTCCTGCCTCTCGAAGGCCTTCTGCAACCAGAGGAGACAATGCATTATCGACAAGAAACATCATAATTAACTCGCTAAAGGCAATTCGCGTTCGCGAACGGCTTCAGCTGCAAAATGAAGCGATTCCTGGATGTCCTCAGTCTCCAAATCTGGATACGCTTTTAGGATTTCTTCATGGTGCATGCCTTCAGCAACCATTCCAATAACAGTTGCCACCGGGATACGAAGCCCTCGTATACAGGGCACGCCTCCCATCTGTTGCGGTTTTACAGTAATCCGTGTGAATTTCATAACAAACAACGCTCCTTGATTGAAAAATTGGCTATTTTAATTCAATTTAACAGCTTTGAATCTATCAAGTCAAATAGTAAAACATACATTCAAAAAAGCGCATTAAATCACATGAGATTATAATTAAAAAAGGGGATAATCCTCACAGGAATATCCCCTTTATCATGTACTGTGGTACGCCCGGCAGGATTCGAACCTGCGGCCTACGGATTCGAAGTCCGGCGCTCTATCCAGCTGAGCTACGGGCGCATGTTTGAAGAGTTCAGAAGTCAGAAAACAGATGCCAGATGACAGATGTTAGAAGACAGACTCCGGTTCATGACTCGATTAGGATCCCGGTGAGAAAGCAAGATTCGGCCGGGAACACAGAACCGGGCAGACAGTTTCTGCCCGGTTTGGATTTCAATGGGGTGAGTGATGGGACTTGAACCCACGACAACCGAGGCCACAACCCGGTGCTCTACCAACTGAGCTACACCCACCGTAATCGATTGCGGATATTAGATTTCGGATTGCGGATTTAACAAAAGCACGGATGGTCTGTCCGCAACCGTTTATCTAACCGAACCATGATTTTTAGCAGATTGAATATTATATTTCAAGGGGAAAAAACTAAATGTTGACGCTTTTATTCAACTAATATAATCATTTCGGATTGCTTAAAACAATTTGCGAATTGCATTAACCGAAAGAAGCTTTATCATTTTTTTAATAATGCCACCAAAATAAACTTTTTGAAGCGCCTCGAATGAAATCAAAAAGAAAACCATCAGGCTTGCTGAGGATTGTAAATTGAATCAATTTCAAATGTTTTTTATCAGGGCCATCATCGGCCTGTTTGTCGCGGTCATCATTACGCGCATGTTTACGGGAATTATTCATATCCCGTATATTGCAGGGCTGGCTATCATCCTGGTGGGCCTGGCATATTTTTCGGAATATTTGCGACAGCGGCGGAACAAATGATGTCTCGCAAAGCCGCTAAGACGCTAAGATTTAAAAGAACTTATTTTTTGACAGGATCGACAGGATTCATTGGATTTTGCACTCTTAGTTTCCAGATGAATTAAAAAATTCCAAATCACCTTCGGCGAGGCAGGTTATTAAAAAAAGAGGACAGCCAAATTCCAATATAGAGAAATTAAGTAGGATCATCCAGTGTGCCGATTCGAACCAGGCGGGTATTCGACTTCACTTAAGGTTCGCCGCGCCAATCAACAGCCCGCCCAACTTTCCACCGATGGTGGATTGGGTATCACCGATTTCTTTCGGAAATTGGTGAAATCAAAATGACATCCTGATAATCCTGTTTATCCTGTCTAATTTTAACTAATAAATTAGTATCCATTCCAATTGAATTGATTGAGGAATCAAAAACTATCTCTGAATGCTTGGTGCCTGAGGTTGACCAAAATATAAAGGAGCTCATATAAGTGAAACAGATAATACTCGGCACGGCGGGCCACATCGATCACGGCAAAACCAGTTTAATCAAGGCCGTTACCGGTATTGATACGGACCGGCTCAAGGAAGAAAAGGAACGCGGCATCACCATCGAACTGGGGTTTGCATCCCTGGACCTGCCGAGCGGCGAGCACCTGGGCATCGTCGATGTCCCCGGCCATGAAAAATTCGTCAAAAACATGGTGGCCGGCGCCACCGGCATCGATATCGTGGCCATGGTAATTGCCGCCGACGAGGGTGTCATGCCCCAGACCCGGGAACACATGGAGATATGCACTTTGCTGGGGGTTAAGCACGGATTGATCGCCATGACCAAAACGGATATGGTGGACGAAGAGTGGTTGGAACTGGCCCTGGAAGATATTCGAGAATTCAGCCAGGCTACCTTTTTGGAAGACGCACCCATTCTACCTGTGTCTTCTATGACCGGCCAGGGCATTCCCGAGTTGATCACAGCCCTCGATGAAATTGCCGGCCAAATACCCCAGCGCCGACCGTCCAATTTATTCCGTTTGCCGATTGACCGGGTGTTTTCCATGAAAGGCTTTGGTACTGTGATTACCGGCTCCCTGGTTTCGGGTAAAATCAAAGTGGGCGAGACCATCATGGTATACCCTTCGGGAATTACCTCCAAAGTGAGGGGCATCCAGGTGCACAATCAAAGTGCCAATGAAGCTGACGCCGGAATGCGCACCGCCATCAATTTCCAGGGGCTCGACCGGGCGGCGGTCAACCGCGGAGAAGTATTGTCCACCCCCAAGGCCCTGGTAAACAGCTACATGGTGGATGTTTCATTTCACTACCTGGCCAGCAACCAGAAGCCCCTCAAGAACCGAACCCTGGTAAGATTTCACACCGGAACCAGCGAAGTCATGGGCTACTTGATACTGCTCGAGCAGGAAGAGCTTCCGCCCGGGCAAACCGTCGTGGCTCAATTGCGTCTCGACTCACCGGTGGCTATCGTCAAAGATGACCGGTTTGTCGTCCGCAGCTATTCACCGGTGAGGACGATTGGCGGCGGGCATGTCCTGAATCCAGCGCCCCAGAAGCACAAACGTCTGAAGCCGGAAATTATTCAGGGATTGCAAAACCTGGCCAATGATGACCCGGATGTAATTATTTCTTATCACATCGAACAGGCCGGCTATCGCGGGGTATCCTTTTCTCATCTGAAAATTATGACCAACCTGCCGGACAAACAGCTTGAAACCCAGCTGCAGCATCTGCTGTCTCAAAAAACCATAATTCAGACCGATAAGGAAAATCGGATATTCATTCATCAACTCACCTTTGACGCGCTAAAGCAAAAGTTCACTGAACACCTGTCTGACTACCACAGCACCAATCCCCTCAAAGCGGGGATGCCTAAAGAGGAGCTAAAATCCAAGTTCCCACTGTTGACCGACTCAAAGCTGTTCAATCAGGTTCTCAATCAGATGATCAAAAGTCAACAAATCGTCCAGGAGGAAAATACCGTACGACTCGAAAGTCACCGTGTCTTTTTAGGGCGTGATCAGGCCGATATCCGCCAAAAAATCGTCAAAACCTATCAGGGTGGCGGGCTGCAGCCGCCCTATTTTCGCGACGTCATCAAGCAGTTGGATGCCGATCCCAAACATGTCCAGGATGTACTGATGCTGCTGGTGGAAGAAGGCCGGATCGTCAAAACCAAGGACGATCTGTACTTTGACGCCGGGGCGGTCGACAAATTGAAATCAAAGCTGGTTGATTTCCTCAAGTCCAAGGGTGAAATTACCACGCCCCAGTTCAAAGAGATGACCGGTGCTTCCCGCAAATATGTCATCCCGTTGATAGAATATTTCGATGCAAAAAACTTGACCTTACGGGTGGGCGACAGCAGGAAGCTGCGCAAAGGCTGATGCATAGCAGCTGAAAGCTCAATGCTCAATGCTCAAAGCATAGGGCAGAGGGCATGGGGCGGAGGGCATGGGGCGGAGCCTTATGAATTAGGAAGTCGGAATTCGGAAGTGGGAAAGCCAAAGACTTGGGTTTGGACCAAATCGCATGGATTATAGAGCAGCGGAAGTGACCAGCTCATAGCTCTTAGCTCATAGGATGGGGTAGAGCGCTGAGCATCCGGAATTGATTAAAATGGTTGATTAAACAGGAAATAATATCAGTGGATCAAAAAAAGCTTGAGCTTGAGCATAAAAGGCGTTAATCGCGGTTGAAAACCGCTCCCACGGATCGAAAACAGCTGATATAGTGCTACCAAGTTACTGCTTCGATCAGACTGGATGATCGCAGCCCGAACCAACGCCGATCACAAATCAACCAATAACTGATAAAAAATAACTATTTCCATCATCGGACTTCTGTTTCTGGCCTCTGTCTTCTGTCCTCTGACCTCTGTTCTCTGTCTTCTGTCATCTGTCCTCTGTCATCTGTCCTCTGATATCCGGCAATTCCAGGCTCGTAAACGCCGCCGTAATGCTGTCCAGCAGAACCATGCCCCTGGTGGTGAGGGTGCAGCGGTTTTTTGAGACATTTAATATGCCCTCTTCTTCAAAATCTTTTATGACTCTATTATAAGTCACTAGAAAATCAATTCCAAATCGATACTTAAAATCGACCAGATCAATTCCGTCGGCGGTCCTGAAACCCAGATAAATGGCCTCCATCACCATCTGCTCTGGGGTGAGGACTTCGCGGCCGGCGACGGGCAGCTTATCGGCCATAATGCTGTCGACATACTTTGCGACGCTTTTATGGTTCCAGGATCGCTGCATGCTGCGGAATGAATGCGCGGACGGGCCAAGACCAATGTACGGCGCAAAGGACCAGTATTTGCTGTTATGCCGAGACTCCCATTGCTCATTATTATTTTCTGCCTGGCGGGCAAAATTCGACACCTCATAGTGCCGATATTCGTGAGTGGCTAAATAATCGACCGTAAGTTCGAACAGCTCCTTGAGCCGGTCGCCCGTCGGCATGGATATCTGTCTTGTCTTGACTTGATTGCCAAGCGGTGTACCGGATTCACTGGTCAGAATGTAGCATGAAAGGTGCTCGGGGTTAATTCGAACGGCCTGCTCCAAATCGGACAGCCAGTGGCTTGGTTCCTGCCCCGGCAGCCCGTATATCAAATCCAGCCCAATGTTTTCAAAACCGGCCCGGCGTGCCGAATCGATGGATGCCAGGGCTTCCTTCGCCGAATGAATGCGACCGAGAAAGTTTAAATTTCTATTGTTAAACGACTGAACTCCGATGTTCAAACGATTGACACCGCAACGCCGGTAACGATCGAAATCTTCGAGGGCCACGGTTCCCGGGTTCATCTCGATGGTGAGCTCCGCATCGGACCGGATATGAAAATTTTGGAAGGCCGCGGCAATGATTTGTTCGATGGCCGGGGGATCCAGCACGGACGGTGTTCCACCTCCGATATACAAGGTATCGAAAGTCAACGGGCTGGGACCGACCAGTTGCATTTCATGCTCGAGTGCCGCTAAAAATGGGGTTGTCCGAGTGAGATCAGTAGTGGAGTAAAAATCACAGTAGAGACACTTTTTCATGCAAAAGGGGATGTGAATGTATAGGCCGGCATGTATTTTATGATCTTGGTACATTTTTTTATCGGCTGAAAAATTATAGACGGCCAGCAGGCTTGGAGGCTAGAAAGCCAGAAAGCTGGGAGGCAGGAGGCTGGGAAGCAAGCGTACCGCATCTGCCCCGCTCAAAGCTGATAGCTCATAGCAAAAACCAATTTCATCATGGATTTAGACCCAATGCCTTGCGCCTTTTGCCATATACCCGATAGCCTATTCCCAGAAGCGCTTGTTTCCCGACAACATGATATGAAATTACATTTATGTATATATACCTGACCCGTTAAATCGCGGTTGGAAACCGCTCCCACAACCTATAATAGCTATTATGAATCTATAAAGTTTCGTCTACGATCAGACTGTTCGCTCGCGGCCAGAGGCGGTGCAGACATCTGGATCTATTACTCTATAAACTCAATCGTCTCACAACTATGAGCCTTCAGCTATCGGCTACCATCAATGAGCTATGAGCTATCAGCTATCAGCTATCAGCCCTCAACTATTTCCAGCCGGCAATCAAATGCAAGTGCAAATGAAATATAACCTGCCCCCCTCCCCTTTCCACATTGTAAAACAAACGGTAACCCGATTTGTCAACACGATGTTGCAGGGCCATATCCTTGGCTGCCATGAGCATTTCCGACAAGACCGGCCGGTCCGCCTCGGTCAGATCGTTAATACTGCGAATATGTTTTTTAGGAACAATCAAAAGATGGACCGGCGCTGCCGGGTTGATGTCTTTGAACACCACAAGCACGTCATTTTCAAATACAAAATCGGTGGATGTTTGTCCGCGCGAAATTTGACAGAACAGGCAGTCTTGCCCCATAAATATTTATCCTTCGCAGATAATTCGCTGTTCAAATTTGACCTATTAAATTGCAAGCCAATTCAGACAGTATAAGATCAGAGTAAATTACAAATTTCAAACATCAAGTTCCAATTAAATCTCAAACCCCAATAACCCCAAAATGCTTCAAACTTGAAAGCAGATAAATAGTGACGAATTTTCTCAACCTGACGGATATGGGTCTGAACCTCTTATGCAAATAGAAGATATTGTTCTTTCTTAATTAGTGTTCGAACGGGTATCCAGAACTCTTTGATATTGCTGATTAATATCGCATAAAAGGAAAACGAAGATTTTCCAGTTTAATGCATTTTTT
>Ga0056112_1000472_pt1 | contig 11084 bp, 10 predicted proteins | sample WorMetilvaeELBA1_FD_55104 | JGI IMG/M metagenome (GOLD analysis project Ga0056112, IMG submission 55104) | Marine gutless worms symbiont microbial communities from Max Planck institute for Marine Microbiology, Germany - Olavius ilvae ELBA.1 ... | reverse complement strand
GTAAAAAATGCATTAAACTGGAAAATCTTCGTTTTCCTTTTATGCGATATTAATCAGCAATATCAAAGAGTTCTGGATACCCGTTCGAACACTAATTAAAGCCGCCGACCAGGCACTTTATCGGGCCAAGGACCGGGGCAGAGACCGTTTCGAGTGCTCTTTCAAAACCTCGCCGGACGAACCGGCTTCGATATCCCAATTTTGAAAACCCCCTCCCCAGAGGTTGATGTTTTAGGCGAATTTTCGTTTCAAGCGGTATGCATTTCAACCCGCCGTGTTGACTCAACCAGCAGATGTTGATGTTCTCACCAAATTAAAGGTTAACCCAGAATGGTCGATAGTAATCGTGGACCACCTGAATTGCGGTTGGATCTCCTAATTCTGACGACTAGCTTGATTTATGATGAACGAAAAAATTCTCATAATCGATGACGATCTTGAAATTCTGGACATGCTCGAATTGATTCTGGCACGCGAAGACTACACCGTCCTGCGGGCCCAAAAAGGCGAGGATGCCATCGCTGTATTTCAATCCAACCCGATCGATCTGGTGATCACGGATATGAGCATGCCCGGCATGGGCGGTTTGGAGGTTTTGAAGGCGGTCAAACGATTAGATGCGAATATGGAAGTCATCGTATTGACCGGTAATGCCACCTTCGAGAATGCCGTCCAGGCTTTAAAGGAAGACGGTGCATTTAATTATCTTACGAAACCTCTTGAAAATATAGAAGATCTATTATTTTCAGCTAAACGCGCCATTGAAAAGCGCAAACTGCGCGTGGAAAATAAAACCCTGATTGAAGAATTGAAAAATGAAGTCGAGATTCGCAAACGAGTGGAGAATCAGCTTTTACAGAGCAAGACCAATCTGCAATCCGTATTTGACGGTATATCGGAGCCCCTGATTATGGTGGATCGTAATCTGACCGTCAAGGTATTGAATGAGGCGGCCAAAGCATACACCGGATTGCCGTGCTACCAGGATATCATCGATAAGCCATGCTATGCAGTTCTAGCGGACAAATCGGATGTTTGTAATAACTGCAGATTGCCCATGGCATTTTTAACCAGAAATCAGGCTACTTTTGAACGAAAAGGATTAAAGGACCCGGCGCGAATCGAGGAGGTCGTCATATACCCGATTTACTCCAAGATCGAAAATGAAGGCAGTGCCATTATCCGTATCAGCGATGTCACCGAAGAGAGAAAAATCGAGGAACAATTGATGAGGGCTGATCGACTGGCCTCATTGGGCCAGCTTTCGGGCGGCATCGCGCATGAAATTCGAAATCCTCTGGCCAGCATCAATCTGTTTGCCGATATTTTAGCGGATCAGGATAAATATCGACGCTCCGCCCAGGAAAACGAACTGTTTGTTGAAATTAAAGACAACATCAACCGGATCGAAGAGATCATAAAACGGGTGCTTGATTTTGCCAAACCCCCGGTAGCGACCTCGGATGACATCGATTTAAATGAATTAACCCGGGAAAGTGTCAAATTCTGGTCATCCAAACTCAGAAAAGCCAATATTGGCCTCGATTTGGACTTAAGAGATGATATTCCCGCCGTTCAAGGTGATGTCATCGGCTTGCAGCAGGTGATCAACAACATGGTTTTAAATGCCATCGAAGCGATGGGCGAGGGAGGCGGCGATATCAGTGTCAGGACTTCCCTGGCCGAGTCTGCCAACGGCGAAGACCAGGACATAGTTTATTTGCAGGTAAGTGATACCGGTCCCGGGATCCCCAAAGACCAGCAGGAAGATATTTTTAATCCTTTCTTTACCACCAAACCGACCGGCACGGGCTTAGGATTAAGCATCTCACACCAGATTATCAAACGCCAGGGGGGATCTTTTGCGCTGGAGAGTGACCCGGGCGCGGGAACGACATTTATCGTGGAACTGCCGGCGATCTGTTGCAACCCCCCAAAGCAGGATTCAGTGCCTGTTGAAAGCCCGGCACCGGGAGCTTAGGCCGATGGATTCAAAAATTCTGATTGTAGACGACGACCGGAGCATCCGAAAAGCACTTTCCCTGGCGCTCGCCGGCCGGCACCATGTGGTGGCAGCCAAAAATGGTCTCGAGGCCCTGGACCTTTTTAAGCATGAGAAACCTGATGTGGTTTTGCTTGACGTCGGGTTGCCCGGGTTGGATGGCGTTGGGGTGCTCAAAAAGCTGCCTGCAATCAGTCCGGAGCCGACTGTGATTATGGCCACGGCGGTTGGCGATGTAAAAACCGTTGTGAAAGCGATTAAGCATGGGGCCTATGATTATCTGGTCAAACCGATTGATTCCCAGGAACTGTTGCTTACCATCAGCCGGGCCCTCGAAAACAGAAAGCTGAAAAAACAGATCCGGACGATTCACAAGACCTGTGTTGACCGCTATAGTTTTGACATTATCGGTAATTATGCCGAAATGCAAAATATCGTGGACATTGCGAAAAAAGCCTCGCGCAGTCCCGATACCCCCATCTTGATAACGGGTGAAAGCGGTGTCGGCAAAGGTGTTTTGGCCAAAGCCACCCACTATAACAGCTGCGAAGCAGCGGGGCCTTTCGTTACGATAAACTGCGGCGCAATCGCCAAAGAACTGGTGGAAAGTGAGCTGTTCGGCTACGAGCGCGGCGCCTATACCGGGGCCAGCACGGAAGGTCGGGTGGGGCGGTTCGAAGAGGCGGCCGGCGGGACGTTATTTTTAGACGAAATCGGTGCGATGCCCCTTGCGGCCCAGGTCAAATTGCTCGCTGTCCTGGAAGACCGCACGTTTTATAGAATCGGCGGCGGCAAGCAGATAAACGTATCGGCCAGAATTATAGCCGCTACCAACAGCGATCTCGATCAGGCGGTCGAGCAGGGCGAATTCAGAAGAGATTTGTTTTTTCGTCTCAATGTCGTGCGACTCGATTTGCCGCCATTGCGTGAAAGAGAAGAAGATATTGTCCTGCTGACGCGGCATTTCATCGAACAGTACAACCTGAAATTCGGCAAAAACTTCACTGACATAACGCCTGATGCACTGGCGTTTCTGTCAGCCTATCATTGGCCCGGCAATGTGCGTGAATTGCGCAACACGATCGAACGGATTATTCTGATCGAAACCGGGAGTACCATCAAGCGTGAGCACCTTCGAATTCTGAACACAGCGGACCAGAAAAAAAACGATGCCCACGTCCCGCAATTATCTGAAAATGGATTGGATTACAAGGAAGCCACCAAGAACCTCATCCGGGAAGCCATGAAAACGGCCGGCGGCAATGTGTCCGAAGCCGCCCGCCTGATGAATATGCCACCCCACAAACTGCGCTACCGCATAAAAAAATACGGGTTGGGCCGGCAGCTGCAATAACCGGGGTCGATCCGGCCTGCCAAAATTTTAAAACAGGTAACAATATTCTAAATTTCCTAACTTATTAAGATTACAGTTATAATCATTATTTCTGACATTTTTGCCGGATACCCTTTGGCAATATTTTCACATCCCACATTCGACCCTGCGACCGGCCAAAACTCAGGTCCGGCATACAATTCCCTAACGTACTGATATCGCAAGGTAACCGATCTCTGCTCTTTCCTAGTTCGTGGTTGGCATGATTGCTGCTATGCTTTAAGAGAAAATGCCTTCAACTATTGGAAAGGGAGAAAACTTTCGAGTATCATGGAACGTATATTAGTCATTGACGATGAAGCTTCCATTCGTAAAGCACTGAGTATCGGGTTGGCTTGCGATGATTTCGAGATCGATCTGGCCAGTGACGGCCGCAGCGGCATCCAGCTAGGGCAAAATCAAATCTACGATATTCTGATTGCCGATTTATCTCTGCCGGATATGGATGGCCTCGAAGTAATTGAAAAAATGAAGTTTTCAAGCCCCGACATCATTCCCATCATCATCACCGGCAACGGAGGTCTGCAAAGCTCGCTTGAAGCTTTAAGACTTGAGGTCAGTGATTACCTGGAGAAGCCCCTGAGCCTGAAATCCGTCAAAGACGCTATTGCACGGGGACTTAAAAAGCGCGAAAGAATGCGCCGGGCCATTGAAAACAGGGCCTATCAAAATCGGTGCGTGGATTCACTGACCGGATTGCCCGACAGGTCGCTGTTCATGGAGCGTTTGAATGGGGCTATCACCGGTAGCGAAGGGCCCGGCGATGGTTCGGTCGCCGTTTTTTTAATCAATGTGGAGCAATTCAAAAAAGTCAATGACATGTTTGGCCATCACACCGGCGATTTGGTTATCGCCGAATTGTCCTGTCGCTTACAAGCCTGTGTGCGCGACATCGGTACCATCGCTCGCATGAACGGTGATGAATTCGCAGTTCTGATCGAAGCAATCGATAGCCATGAAAATCTGATCGCCATTGCTGAACGCTGTCAAAGAGCGGCTGAAAAGGCATTTTCAGTCAATGGCGCAAGGGTGAACATCAACGTCAGTATCGGAATTGTGGCGAAGACTCATTTTTACCAATCCCCGGATGAGGTTCTACGGGATGCCGAGTTGGCCCTGGCGCGCTGCAAAGAGCAGGGCGGTGGATTTCAGGTGTTTGATCAGCACATGCTGGAGCAGGCCATGGAGTCGCTGCAATTGGAAGTTGATATGCGGCTGGGAGTCCAAAATCAGGAGTTTCTTTTGCATTACCAGCCGATTATCAGGGTGGCTGATTTGCAGCTGGTCGGATTGGAAGCACTGATTCATTGGAATCATCCGGAGCGTGGCTTGATATATCCGGACGAAATTATTGCCAAAGCCGAAGAGTTAGATCTGATCCATCAGATCGGCAACTGGTTGATCGGCGAAGGCTGCCGTCAGATGCAGGCGTGGAAGTCCACCTGGCCGGGATGCGAGAAAATAAATCTGCATATCAACATCCCCGGCCAGCAGGTTTTGCAGCCGGGCCAGGCCGATATCCTGGCGGCGATTGTCCGGCAGCAGGCAGTCGACCCGCAAACCGTGCAGCTTGATTTTAACGATAGTTTACTGCAGGAGAATGCCGCGGCCTTAACCGAAACCTTGTTGGCTATGAAAGATATGGGCTTCAAGCTGGCCATTGATGATTTCGGTACCTGCTATTCATCCTTCTCATACCTGCAGCAGTTTTCATTGGATGCTTTAAAAATCGGCCAATCATTCATCCAGCGGCTGGTGGATGATCCCGAAAATTACGAAATAGTGAAATCGATCGTCGGGCTTGCAAAAAAATTGGGGCTGATCGTTGTCGCCGAAGGGGTGGCATCAAAGGCTCAGTTTTTACAAGTCAAAAGACTTGATTTTGACATGCTGCAGGGTCCCTGGGTGGGGGAACCGGCAGAGGCATCTACGGTGATCGAGCGTATCAAAAAATATCTATGAGAGGATGATGCTCGCCATTGTGGAGTTTCGCTGACGACTGCTTATAATATATTGTAAATTTAGCATTTTAGATTTTAGATTTTGGATTTCGGATTTGCGGTATCGCTTCGCTCTTTCAATAATTAAAACACATAGAATACCTTAAATCTAAAATCCGCAATCCAAATTCCAAAATTACAGCACAGTTCTTTGTCGACCCAAATCTTACCTCAATCGGAATTTTATTTTTATACCCGCTCGATCACCACAGCAATTTGTGCAGCGCGGAATGGTCCAATTCACCGTCCCCCTGGGCGATAAGCTTTTCATACAGGCGCAATGTGCTGGTTAGATGCGGCAAATCGACGGCTGTTTCCGCAGCCAGCGCTTTGGCCAGTTTTAAGTCTTTGATTTGGATGGTGGCCTTGGCGCCGGGCACATAGCTGCGGTCGGCCATGCGGCGGCCATGCAACTGCAAGATCTTGGAGTCGGCAAATCCCCCTTGAAGGGCTTGCTGCACCAGCCGCGGGTTGACCCCTGATTTTTCGGCCAGCGTCAATGCTTCTGCCACCGTTTCGATCGTCAATCCCACGATCAGCTGATTGATGACTTTAACGGTATGCCCCAGACCCGGGCCGCCGACATGCACCACATTGCCGCCCAATACATCTAAAATCGGTTTGACGCGCAGAAAATCGTCCGTGTTGCCGCCGGCCATAACCGCCAGGGTACCTTGCTCGGCGCCTTCCGGACCGCCGGAAACCGGGGCATCCACCCAGCCGATACCTTCGGCGGCCAGCCTGCGGGCATTTTTTCCGGTTTGAGCCGGATCTGAACTGCCCATGTCCAGGATAAGTCGACCGGCTGACAAGTGGGGGGTCAATCGTTCGAGGACCGCATCTACGGCCGTTGAATCCAGCAGCATCAGCAGACAGACATCGGCCCGGGCCGTTTCGGCTAAATTCCGACACAGCTGAATTCCTTTCGTCAGGGATTGTGGCAGGGGCGAGCGATTCCATCCCCGGACTTCATAGCCGGCATCAATTAATTTGCGCGCCATCGGCCTTCCCATCGTTCCAAGACCCAGTATACTGATCGAAGGTTGCATGCTCATTTCCTTATCCCGGTCCGGTCAAGCCGGCCGTTGAATTTGAAGCCATGTTGTCGGATCCCTAAAGTCGATTGCCATAAATGCCGATAACCACCCTGATGCTTTTTATAAAAGGAGGGTATATGAGTAAAAAGCGGAATCCCCGAAAAATACAAAAAATACCCCTTATCGTAATATCCATATGTGCCTTTATCGTCGTGACGGCATGCGCCTATTTTGGATATAGTATCGGCGGGATAGGCGGTGCCGCGTTTGGGGTTTTTTTCGGGCTGGCGATAACCGGCTGTTAGTCGGCAGTCCTATTTATTTTGTCGCAGAATACTTGGTCCTTTGGGCCAGGTCAGAGACAATCGGCTATGCCCTCCGTCCAAGCAATTTGTGGTTTCAGGTGTCAGGTTTCAGGTGTCAGCAAAAACCAATCCTGCTTCCTGAACTTTGCTTATATTGAGACTGAAAGTCACCAGCGGAAAGGAAGTCCAATTCATGAGCGACACCCATCCAGCGGGTCGACTTCAGTTGCTGACACCCGACACCTGAAACCTGCTGGTAGTCGTTCTCACCTGCATCATCCCGCCGGGCCAGACCAAAGCCGGGTCCTCTGGGTTCGGATTATTGCTTACACGTCTCAATCAAATTTCAAAAGATCTGCAGGAGAATCAATATCAATAAATTCGGTCGGATCGCCTGTCTCGACCGCCAGCACCTGATCAGGATTTTCAGCGATAACATGCCGGGCGCCGATATCCCCACGAATTGCCATCAGCTCACCATACATCGTCCGGCTGAAAATGGTGGGATTGCCGCGAACCCCTCCCTGAACCGGGACACAAATATTTTTATTTGATTTCCAGAAGTGAGCCAGTAATAAATCAATGGTACCCGGCTGCAGCCGGGGCTGATCCCCGAGCAAAAACATCACCGAATCAAACGATTTGTGAACCGTTTTCAATCCGGCCTGCAGCGACCGGCTCTGGCCTTCGGAATACCGCCGGTTGATTACAATCTGCAAGCGCGGCCGCTCTATTTCGGTGTCCAGGGCCAGCCGTATTTGTTGGTGGGCATGTCCCAATACCAGTACGATTTTTGCCAGGCGCGATGCCAGGGACGCCTCCAGCACCCACTCGAGCAGATGTTTATCTTGCAGTTTTATCAGCTGCTTGGGATGCCCGAATCTTCGGGACATTCCAGCGGCCAGAATAACTCCGGCTGTTTGTCTGATATGGGGCATGGGCTAAAACACCATAGGCGCATAGCCTTCTTCGATGTAACCGGAAATCAGTGAACCGACATAACTGACGTTGATGCCCATTTTTTCAAGATTATCACTGATGCCGTCGCGGTCTGATAAAAATTTGCAGGCAATCGGAGTTTCATAATCCAGCAGCTGGGATGCTGCCTGGGCGACAGATTCATCTTCGCATATCAGATTTTCAAACGGTCCGAAGAAAATAACCTTGAGATCGTCGACCCACTTGTTTTTCTGGGCATTGACTGCATACATAATCCCTGTCAAGGCCTTGTCCTTTTCCGCCGTAGATACAATTACCATAACTTTTGATGCCATCTCTTGCTCCTTTCATTCAGATAAATTCGGGCAATACTACCACATCGGGCACAGATTATCCACAGCCGGATGAGCAAACCTGCCGCCTGGCTTTCTCAAAATCATTCCTTTTGACGAAGCCTTCCATAGCTGGTATACCGTATACCAAATGATGAATTCGTACCTGAATTTTTCAGGCATCTCCACCGGCAACGGAATCGAGGGAAGGTCCTCAATTTTTTATGATAACAAGGTTACTGAAAAAATTCAGGTACGAATTCATCATGTTTCAAAGTACAATTATAACGATGGAGGAATGAAAATTTTGGACTCGCAATTTAATGCCTATCTTAAGCCGACAGCGATTATTGACAGCGATCATGAAGCTGTTGCGGCCTATGCCCAAAATGCCTTACGCGATGCCGGGCCGGACCCGGTCTCCAAGGCGGTAAAGCTGTACTATGCTGTGCGAGACGCCATCTGGTATGACCCCTATCTGCCCTTTTATCATCCGGAACACTACCGTGCCAGCCACATTTTGGAAAAAGGACGGGCGTTTTGTGTTGGTAAGGCCACGCTTTTGTGCGCCCTGGGACGGGCCAGCAATATTCCTTCGCGAGTCGGCTTTGCCGACGTTCGCAACCACCTGGCGACCCGGCAGTTGATTGAGTTCTTAGGATCTGATTTATTTGTTTATCACGGCTATACTGAGTTTTATCTAAAAGGCCATTGGCGCAAGGCAACCCCGGCATTTAATCTTCAGCTCTGCCAAAGGCATAAAGTTATACCGCTGGAATTTGACGGCCTTCAGGATTCCATCTTTCATCCTTTCAATACCGAAAACAGGCAGTTCATGGAGTATGTCGCGGACCACGGGGCCTACGATGATATTCCGGTCACAGAAATTGTGGCGGCCTGGAAAAATGAGTATGGTGACGATCGCATTCAGCAATGGATAGAAGGCTATGAAAAATCAGGCGGCCAATCCGGGCATGATTTTAGTCAGGAAGAAGTCGTTTGAATTAAAAAGGGTTTCAATTTGACTCAACTTCGCAACCTCACCATCGTCGTCAAGGGGGCCGGGGAAATGGCCAGTGCTGTGGCCTGGCGGCTTTACATGGCTAAGATGCAGAAGATTCTGATGCTGGAAACGAACAGCCCCCTGGCCGTGCGGCGCGAAGTATCTTTTTGTGAGGCCATACACGACGGGCATAAGACCGTTGAAAATGTTGACGCTGTCAGGGTTGGAGACCTTTCCGATATTTATCAGGGCTGGGCGCACAGCCAAATCGCCGTCGCATCGGATCCGCAGTGGCATCTGTTGCCGGAAATTCGCCCGGATCTGGTTGTGGATGCCATCCTGGCCAAGCGAAATTTGGGCACCTGGATGCAAGAGGCCCGTCTGGTGATCGGGTTGGGGCCCGGTTTCAGCGCCGGCACGGATGTTCACCTGGTTATTGAAACCAACCGCGGTCATAATTTGGGCCGCATTATCACCGCCGGCCCGGCCGAACCCAACACCGGCATCCCCGGTACCATCGGCGGCTTTGCCGCACAACGGGTTATACGGGCTCCCATTGAAGGTAAATTTACGGCCCGGCGATCTATCGGTGATCAGGTCAAACACGATGAAGTGGTCGGCTTGGTGAATGATACAAAGATCCGTGCGAAAATCGGCGGGGTACTCCGCGGCTTGATACGCTCCGGCACCAGCGTTTCTGCCGGATTGAAAATCGGTGATGTAGATCCCCGGGGGCAGGTTGACAACTGCCGTACGATTTCCGACAAATCCCGGGCCATCGGGGGATCGGTGCTCGAGGCGGTATTGAGGGTCTATAACTGACAGGCCCTACTGATAAATTGTCAATTTGGATATTGAACTAAAGCCGGGCCCATGAATTGAAAAAATTCCAATCCTCAAATAACAAATAACAAACAATATTCAAATTCCAAGCACCCAAATATCCCCCACGGCCTGCGTCATAAAAGGGGTTGGTAAATGTTTGTTATTTTGGTCATTGTTTTTTGTGATTTGTTTGTGATTTGAGTTTTGTAATTTGGGATTTGGACAATTTCTTGTTTTGATCCTAGGGAGTCGTTCCATGGTCACACTGCGTGAGGGATTAATGCTGGAGGATGGGGGTGTCATCAGCCTGGTGGGTGCCGGCGGCAAGACCAGCCTGATGTTCAGACTGGCACACGAATTGGCTAGGGCCGGTGAAGCGGTGCTGACCACCACCACCACCAAAATATATGAGCCCCGGCCGGAACAATCGCAGCATCTGATCGTGTCCGGGTCCCTTCCCGGATTGCTGGAAGCGGCGCGGGCCGCGCTGAAAAATCATCACCATTGCACCGCGGCGGCTGCCAAAATTGCTGATCAGAGAAAACTTCGCGGATACCCGCCTGACTTCATCCAGGCTATCTGGAACAGCCATGTGTTTCGCTGGATAATCGTTGAGGCCGACGGGGCGGCCGGCCGGCCTTTGAAGGCCCCGGCCGACCATGAGCCCGTAATTCCGGACTGCACCTCACGGGTGGTGGGAATTGTCGGTTTGAAAGGCGCCGGACGGCCGTTAATGGATCGGTGGGTATTCAGAAAGGAACAATTTTGTCAAATAACCGGCCTTGCCAGTGGTGCAAAAATCTCCGAAGATGCCATAATTGCCTCCTTGGTGCACGTTAACGGAATTTTCAGAAATGCTCCGGCCGGCGCCGTGCGAATCGTCTTCTGCAACCAGGCGGACGATCCCCAAAACCTTGCGTTGGGCCAATGTATCGGGCGTAAATTGACTATGAGCATGAAATCCGGGCTGAGTCGTGTCGTTATCGGCCAGACGCTGTTCGATCCGCCTATATTGGAAATCTATGACCTGAATGTGAAATCTGACTATGAAACACAGCCCAAACGCCGCCGGTAACCATGGCAGCCGGCCCCAAGCCCAAGAGACATTTCTCACCCATCTGACACCGCTTATACTACTGACGGCTATTTTTTTTATATGGTTATATAGAAAGCCCAAGTGATAAAAATAATTGATTCATCTGTGACCGTATCTGTCACAGGTCTACGGTACAATGGCCTCAAAAACAT
>Ga0056112_1000456_pt1 | contig 11367 bp, 5 predicted proteins | sample WorMetilvaeELBA1_FD_55104 | JGI IMG/M metagenome (GOLD analysis project Ga0056112, IMG submission 55104) | Marine gutless worms symbiont microbial communities from Max Planck institute for Marine Microbiology, Germany - Olavius ilvae ELBA.1 ... | reverse complement strand
ACACATTTCATCTCTGTAACGATCATCGATCATACAGCAGATCACGTATCGTATGACGCACAGGTACTACACACAGTACGTACGATGCGACAAAAGTAAGAACGTGCGCTTAATTGACTTTACGCTGTCTTTTCTTTAGCCGTCGCTGGCGTAAAAGTTCCTCAAAAGCTGTAACAGCAACTGGTGTGATATTTTCGACAGGTTCCCACGACTTCGATTGGTCAGCGTCCTTCCAATGGACGTAATAATATGGTCGCCCACCGATATAGCGTTTTTGTGACAACCGGTCTATTGCGAACCATTCATCGTTTGGCGCTACCACGTTTGGTGGCGCGACAGACACGGCGGTGTCATTCACGCGTTCTTGTACTGGTATAGATTTATTTAGTCGTGACCTGTCGTCTCTAAAAGGTCGGAGACGATTTGCGTGAACAATTTGCACTTTTCCAGACTTACAATTTTGTAATTCAAAATTGTAATTTTCGCAAACTCTGACAACGACAAATGGACCTATGTAACGTTTGCGTAGCTTACGACAAACGCCAGGTTTTAGAACGTCATTTTGTAGCAAAACTCTGTCTCCGATAGAGTAAGTTGGATAACGTGCGTTCTTGTCGTAGTACAACTTTGATTCTTCATTGGCCAATACATGATTTTCTTTGGCAATTGTACGACTCAACTCTATTTTCGGCAAAATATGTTGCAAATACGTGTCAACGTCTGGACTTGTGTCCAAGTCTTTAATGACAGTCGTATCAATTGGTAAACGCATTTGTCGTGCAAACAAAACTTCATATGGCGACAGATGCGTACTAGTAGTCTTAAGCGCACGATAAGACAAAAGTACACTGTCAACATACGAACTCCAATCACTGTCATTCTTGCAATACAAACGTATAGTTTTCAAGATTGTTGACATAAACTGCTCAGCACGTCCCGCTGTAGCATGGTGATAAGCTGTCGAGAAGCATTGTTCAATTTTGCATAATTTGCACAGACAGTCCATAAGTTTTGAGGTGTAATTCGTTCCACGGTCGGATGTTAAATACATAGGTATTCCGTAACGGCAAAATATATGCGAATATAAGGCATTCGCTGTTGACTGAGCGTCACAAGTTTTGAGCAATAAAATTTCAGGCCACATGGAGCAAGAGTCTATGCACACGAGCGCATACCTATTGTCTTCTGAATCTGGTGGGAAAGGACCGAGAACGTCCGTAATCCACATATCACCAGGATTAAGGACAGGCAAATTTTGGAGTGGGGCTGGATGCAGCCCTACTGATCTTTTCGTCAATTGGCATTCTGCGCAGGTCGCTACGTATTCCTGTAATGTAGAATACATTAGCGGCCAATAAAACTTTTCGCGCATTGTTTCATACAACTTCTGGAAACCAGGATGTGCCAAATGATCATGATAATGCCTGATGAACTTTTCTCGTAAAGTCTGTGGCAGACAGAGTTGTTTTACCACTGAATTCAGTGATTTTACGCGTTTTTGGCGTGGATGTGACAAATGGTAAAGTAAACCGTTTTCAATACAAAATTGGTCTACTTGCAAAACAATTTTACGTGCAAGTTTGTCATCTGCCGGTAAATCGTTGTTTTCCAGATACTTTATGATGTCCGTCAGATCAGGACAATCTCTCTGCAAGGCAGAAACGTTATCTGACGATTCAAATGCAGTTATTGCGTTAACGTCGGCAGAAATGTTTACTTTGGCATTGCCAAAAGCAATTATACAATGCTCAATTTCATCTGCCTGCGAATCAGATGCCACAGCCTGTCGCTGAGATTCAGCGTTCACCGTATGTGAAACAGGTGCTACGACTCTCTCTTCAATGACGTCCTCAGCCGGTATTGGTGGCTTAAAATTGAGAACATCATACGGAATTCGGCTTATAGCGTCAGCGTTACCCAATTTGGTACCTGGGGTGTACTGAACGTCAAATGTATACTGACTCAAGTATATAGCCCATCTGGCAAGACGGCCAGAAGGATTCTTTATAGACTTAAGAAACTGTAAGGCACTATGGTCAGTTTTTAGCAGAAATTTGTGGTTTGCCAGAAATGGACAGAAATACTGAATGCCGGATAAAACTGCCAAGCACTCAATTTCACTGATTCCAAATTTCTGTTCGTTTGGACGTAGTCCACGACCAGCAAATTCTACGACACGTTCTATGCCGGAGTCGTCTTTAAACGACAAGACATAACCAAGGCCTGTAGTGGAGCCATCACAAGTTAGTATCATCTGCTTGGACATATCAGCATGAGCTAAGACTGGAGCTGAACATAAACAGTCTTTTAACGATTGGAAGGCTCTGTCACACTCTTCAGTCCAAACAAAACGAGTATCTTGCTTTAAAAGTTGTCTGAGACAATCAGACTTCTTAGAATAGCCGGCACAGAAACGACGGTAATAGTTAAAAAGTCCCATAGCAGAGCGAAGCTGCTTTTGGTTTTTGGGGACAGGATATTCACGTATAAGTTGCAGTTTTCGATCATCTGGACTTATACCGTCAGCACTGATAATATGGCCAAGATAACGAATTTGACGCAGCCCAAAAAGACATTTCTTGGGATGCAGACGCAAACTATGCTGTCGTAGTCGGTCGAAGACAGTCTGAAGGTGCTCTAGATGAGACGACCAGTCTCTGGAGAAAATACAGATATCGTCAACATAGGCGAGACTAAATTCGTTTAATCCCGACAAAACTTTGACCATTAACAGCTGGAATGTGGCAGGTGAACCTTGAAGGCCGAACTGCATTCGTTTTGGGGCCCAATTTCCACATTCTGACGTGCAAAATGCTGCCTTATCTTGAGATTCTTCCGTAAGCAAGCATTGGTGAAATCCGCTACGTAAATCACAACATGTAAAAACTGTTGGGTGTTTATCTGCCAGAACGTCTCTTATTTCGTCCAAAGTTGGCAACGGAAAGAACATAGGCTTGCTCACAGCGTTCAATTTTCGGTAATCGATAGTGAAACGCATTTCTGTAGAGTGTGGTTTCTTGACAAGTATCACTGGACTTGACCACTGACTCATTGAAGGTCTAATGAGGTCCTTTGCTGCCATCTCTTGAATTTGACGTGCGATTTCCTTTTTAGTAGCAGGACTATGCCTGTAAGGTCTAGATCGTATTGGTTTAGCATCGCCGGTGTCAATGTGATGTTTCACAGTTGACGTGCCGGGTAATTCCGTAATATCAGTGGCAAAAATGTCCTTGTTAGTGTACAGCAAATTACAGAGGTCTCTGTATTCAGCTTCGGACATAGCTGATTTGTCAAATTCTAGTCCCAAATTTGTTAGCTCTTGTTCTACGTGTGAAAATGGAACATAAGGACTGACAGCATTCACTGTAGACGGAAAGTATGCACATTTGTCAGTCTGAGGTAGAACGTCGACAGTCGAAAGCGTGGCAACAACCTCACCTTTCTTGACTCTTTGCGATTCGCTAGTAGGATTCAACAATCTGCAGACTGTCATGGCATTGTTATGCACATTAACTGTCACGCGCGCTGTTAACAAGTTCTTGCGTTGTAACTCTGGTACTGGTTCTAGCATCACTGGAGCGCCGTGAATTCTTTTACTAGCACGAACAGGAATGACTACTTCACAACAAGGCGGTATAACAACAGTATTAACCGCTGTAGCCGTAACAATGTTTGACGAAGACTTAGTTATCGGCAAACAGACCAAATCATCAGCAAATGTAATTACATTATTATGTAAATCTATTTTGGCCTGTAAAAACTTCAATATATCAATGCCAAACATGACTGAATGTACAAGGTGCTCCAAAACCAAGAATGTATACGGGACAATTAGCCCGTCAATGTTGACAGAGGCGTCAACCTTACCAAGTACTTTCATGCTACTACTGTTGGCTGAGAACACATGTGAATATTCTCCTGGTCCAACCGGTCTTAAACGTAAATGGAGCTTATTTGCAAAATCAAGTGACATGCATGTGCAAAAGCATCCGGTGTCAACTAAGACAGACGTCGGCCTGTAATTAATCTTACAGCGTACGTAATTAGTAGCATTTGAAATATGACAATTAGCCACATATTCCTTGGTTTGCGAGCAGGACGATTTGCCAGCTCGGTTGTTAATGTCGGCACGCCCAGAAATGGCGTGCCCGCACCTCTAGGCGTGACGTGGAAATGGCGATCCACTGGGCGGTGACCCAAAGCCACGTGGAGCAGCCACATCTTGTCTTGCATAGGGGCAAAAACGGCGTATGTGCCCTGTCAACTGACAATCATAACATTTTAGGTTACGAGCAGGACAATTGGCAAAAAATTGATGTGACCGACCGCAGCGGCGACACGGGAAACTTCTGTCGGCGCTTGCACATCTGGGCGGCGCCCGCAGACGTGGTGACGGTCCTGGAGCACGCGCATCAGTCGGCTGAGCGGCTCTGAAGCGGTTGTACGGCACGCGCGGAGCTTGGCGCTGTCTTGCTTGGCGCGAAGACGGCCGCTCTGCTTGCGTAGGCGCTTGAATCGAGCCAAGACACATCTGCTCGACGGTGGTGGCCAGCTTCTTTAGTTCCGACTCGAGCTCGGCGACGTGGCGGTCCTGACGCAGATCGGCAAGCAGTGAACTGTCGCTGGACATCGTTTGCTCAGCAATACGACCACTGGACAAAACATCGGCAATTGTTTTAGCATTCTGTTGCAATACATACGACCGAATATGTGCTTTCAAACCTTTCAGCACTGCATAGCGGATCATCGTATCGTCTGTGATATCGACTGCCTTCGCCAGCTTCTGCATCTGAACCACAAACTCATCAACCGACTCATTTGTTCCTTGAACTCTGGAGAACAGACCGCTTACTTTGACCCACCTGCTGAAATCGGAGGGAGTAAACCGCTCCTTAAAAGCCTGCTGGAGTGCAGTGAAATCACTGCGAACAGCATCTGATAGCTGTTCATACCAGTCAGCTGCTGTACCACGTAGAAAAAGTGGAAACATACGTACGACGTCATCGTCCTCGTACCGTTTGAACCTCGTGTACCGTTGGAAGTAGGCGAGCCAAGCTGTAGCGTCCTCCGTCGACGAACCGGAGAAGACCTGCGGCGATATGACGTCTGACGTAGACGACGACGCTGTTCTCGGGGTACTGGAGGTACCCGACGCTGGCTGTGACGCTGAATTTGAAGTGGACGGTAGCGAAACGGAAGCTTCTGGTTTAACCGACATCGATCGCGTTTTTGGTCCACGGAGTGCAATATTATAAGGCGTACGTGACATGTGACATCAAAATTCAAAGAAAATATTATACGCATAGACCCCAAATTAGAAGGATGCACATGCTAGAGAACCCAAATTTAATTAGTATACGAAAACACGGATCGTGTCATTGTCATTATACGCAAAAAAAATGGCAACCGTATTCTGCACCATGTTGGTGATGGGTCGACTCGTCATTTACAAATGATCAGAAACGATTCGGGGAATGGCCTGAGCTACTCGCTTGGTGACGAGCCGCCCTACCAATCTAAGTTATTATATTAATTTGAACAAAAGAAATAACTCTTTTGCAATTTAATACTTCAATATATTACATAAGCATCCAAAAGACTCGACCAAAAATTGAACCACGCAACGTCGCGTATTGACATGCGTCAACGTTCATTCTTATCGATACAAAGCGATCAAGTTAAACGTTCGACCGAAAAATGTCCCATCGTCCTACCTTCACTCAGCGTCGACAACCAACGACGTGGTCCGCCACCCACAGTACCAACGAACCAGCGGACAAGCGGTCGACAGACGACCGACAACGGACGTCAGACAACCCACGACGGACCACGACAGAATCGGTCACTCAGTTATATAGGCATACGCAGAGGCTACGCCTCTAGATTACAAGGATAACGTAATCCAGATGCCAACGAAAATTTATCTCGGTAAATACACAGAATTACCTGTTGAAAGTTATATGTATCGATGACGCGTTTCAACAGTAATTACTACTGAGAAGCAGAGCAACGAATGTTACGTTACAAACATTTAAAAGCAAATTTTGTAACGTAGTTGCGGATGCAACAACTTTACATCCTATTTTGCTTGCTCATTGGCCTACAGCTCTCTCCTAGGCTGGCTGATGGAGATGATCCACAGATGCGCATTGGGGCGATAACTGTTGTTGAAAACAACTGCTGTCCCACAGGCAAATTGCCTGAGTTTACTCAGTACTCATACATTAACGTTATGCGGGTTATCGGAGTTGTTGACTCTGAATAGATCCGTAACTGTGTCGTGGATTTAGCACTAGTAAAGTGTGGGAACGGCGTTGACAATAAACCAAATCTACTGACAACAGCATCGCTTCATAACATCCCTCCTGACAAAACTTCTTCGTCCTCGAAGAACGAAAGAGAAGTAGATGACTTCCTAGTTAAACTTTAAGTGACCGGTACTTACTAGAGTAAGTACAGAGCTGTAGCCCAAGTAATATGATAAACTAAGTCAGTGTAAACATAAACGATACAAGTAAATAGTCACGAGTACTCGAAACACAAATGAGTACTCAGCCCAACACTATCAGGTAGTTAACAGTTCATTAGTATACTATACAGGTAATAAGAACCAGAGCGCGCGCGCGACAGTCATTAAGTAGCAGTGGCAGTTCCTATAAGCGTCGTCGCCAAAAGTTCCGGCAGTGAAGCAGCACTGTCTCTTGCCGTGAGGGGCAGGGGGTATGCACTCAACTGCCAAGCCAAGTCGTGCAGGCAAGGGCAGCGAGCGAGTCACTCGTACAGGCGGATGTAACGGCGACTCGGCGACGGTACTGTATCTGGCGGTCATCAGCTGTCACTGATCAGCTGAGCCTCGTGCCACTGCGAAGATAGTTGTTGGTCGCGCGACACGCACGGTCCGATAACTACAAAACAGACCACTGACAAACGGCAGTTAAAAGTTCAACTATATACATTATATCACAGTCATGCTTATAGCATGTTACAGAAAGACAGAATTGGGTATTCGAGTCTTGCATCGCGAAATATGCAGAACTAATAGTGAGGTCTGTCTGTGCACGTAACATAAACGAATAAATGCGATTAAATGATGTACAACAGAACGTAATATGTTCTTAATTATTGGTGTTCGACTGCAAAACAATAAATGTACGAAGCATAAGCGTACACTACACCAAAAATCTGTTACATTGTCGATTCGGTCGACAAATCAGGATATAGTGTATTAGCTTGGGGAATACGAGGAGCATCATTCTCGCTATTACCCACTGCTGGTATAGTACCATAGACATCACTGTCAGAAATGACCCTGTCACTGACCTTGTGTACAGCCAAGAAGGTCAAACGATTATGTACCTTCCCAACAGGAAGACACCAAAAATCGGTAAGCAAAATACGACCAAGTTGACGTGTCTGTGAGAAAGACAACTTTGCAAACGCACGCATTTGCATTATGGTCGAATTTGGCCAAAACAAAATTTTCAACGTAGGCCATTCAATAAGCAGCTTTGGGCTTACATGACCTTCTATTTTCATAGACTTCACAAACGTCACTGCTGACAATGAGTAGCAGTACGGGTGATTCGGAAGTGTCTGGATATCAACCAGTACGTTCTCATTTTCATTACCGATATTGAGACAGAATGTCCAGCCGCGACAAAAATGACTGGTCAGCTGTCTGTAAACAAGCATGACAAACATCAGAAACAACAAGATCAATGCAACGCTCATAGCGACGTAAAGTATATCACTACACTGAACGAATGACGATTCGCTACTGGCAATACCGGAATGCACCGTAGGAGCAGGAACTGTGGTAGTGAAATACGACAAATACGTCGGTATCTGTGCATGTGCAGAGGGAAGTCTGCCCAGTGTTATTAGGCATGCAGTTAAGTAACGAACTTTCAGCCATAGATGGAATGTGAAAACTACTGCACACGCAGCAATTATTAACGTTCCTATGAAAAGCCATAATTGCCACGACTTAATCGTTTCAATATACGTTGCTTCTGAAATAGCTGATTCAGACTTGAGTTCATGTCGGAGGGCATCAGCCAATGAATGAAAAGCAATCGTATCATGCTTAGTCAAGTTGGCTAATTTCAACAGATTATACTTGTACTTTTCGTCTGCTGCCAGACGATGTTTTTGGTCATTCTCATACGTTCTGAAAACTGGCAGGTCTGTTTCTATCGAGGAATCTAACAACGTTGAGCCTAATAAACTGCCCAGTTGTTCTGGTTCAAAGAATTGCTGCAAAACTATCAAATTCAGACCATGCAACATAGTAATGTTATCAGAAGTATCTGAGCATGACGAAAAGGTGGCTTGAACTATGGTATAGGGAGTGAACAGCGCGCACCCACAGGGAATGTGGAAGACGCACAGTTCACAACCGGTAGAATTTCTTACGTCATTACGTCCACAGTTTAGTTGGACGGTCGGCACGTTGCTGAGGAGTACTCTGTTGTCCAACAAGTGGATAACAGAAGGCTGCAGATTCCGACGTATGACACTGAATGTGCAAAAGTCATTGACATCACGAATCATATCGCGGTATAACGCTGTAATACAGTGTTTATATGCATACGGCAATAAGCTGACATCACTGATAGATATATCGAACATACCCTCAACTATGTTCACCTGTTCAGCCGTCTGAAAGACTATGTACGCGATAGGTAATCGCGTGGGTACTGCTATAGCGAATGGTGGATCTTTCAACACTGTAGCCAATGTGGGATTGTCAGGAACATTGACTGGAAAGGTCTCAATTTTGAACAGTTCAAAATGAGGTGAACGCGTCGTTATAGGAAGTCGGAGAGTAACATACAATCTGTGGTCATGTTTAGTCAGTAGGAAATCTGACATTCTATAGTAATCACTAGCCATATGACGTAGGAGACGATAACGAGGGTTAATCGCGTACAAATCATCGCGAACATTATTCAACACATGCTGTAACATCTCGTGCGGTACAAGTATTGGACTTAGGCGAGAGTGAAGTAAATCACTCAACGCTGTATACAACATTATGAAATCGTCTTCGAGTGAAATATACGATATAAGCTTACGAACTATAGCATCGACAACGGGTTGCATTGCACTAAATTCGCTACGAGAGCGCGAAATTTGATGTTCCAGTAGAGACACGACAATTTGAGTGTCATTCATGGCATTGGCTAAATTAGTGACACGTTCATTGTTAAGTACTGTATAACTCTTCATGTCACCTTCCAATTTCTGCCAAGAATTAAGAGCAACATCAATATTGTGAGCAACATGACGAACACTATGTTTAAGTGCGTCAACATCAGATTGCTGGGCCAATCCGAAGGTCCATGATATTCCGGAACCAAGCCAGGAACCAAGGCCACGTTTAAGTTTTGACCCAGTATGCCACGTCCATTGAGGCATGAGGGCGTCAACATGACCCATCACACTTTGCAAGTGACCTGTGGACCTATTCATCAACTGCGACAAGGTTGACAAAAGTGGTCTCAGCCTTGTGCACGTTACTGCAAGTGGACTACGTGAACTCGTTTCAGAAATATTCACGCAGAAATCAGGTAATGCCGTATCATAAGTGACTGTCGGTAACGGCAAACTGAACGTATGCAACCANTGGTCGGTAACTAGTTCAAAGTTCTGCGTACGACGAAAAATAATGCCATAATTTACTCGCGATTGGATGGCATTCGCATCGAGAGCGTATAGATACACGTCAGTAGAGCGTACATGAACAACATCATGAACCANGCGCCTGTAAAGTAAACACGCGANATGTATACGTGGCTNANCACACTTCGTGTAGCCATACTAGTACATGTAAACCNGTACGTAATGGGTTAATGTACAAGGTAAGAGTTAATATTATACTCTTATACATGTGCGTGTAGTAACGGANGAAACGTCAAACTGTCACNNTGACAACGACACAACAACATGTAGTACACACGCTATAACAGTGGTACACTTTGACAACACTGTAAGTAAGTAGGTCTATCAGATTTGTCTCAATCAACCAGTCATGTATAGCGTTAGACACTGCCTGGCCAGTACAATGTCAACAACATGTATGGAAAATGAGTCAATCCAAGACAACCGTACAAGGCTTAAGTCATTGTAAGCCAATAGTCGAGAGAAGTATTACTCTCTAGTGGTGTGTACTATCACGGCATCATTAAGGCGCTAAACGAGTCGTTAAAGCGGGGCCACGACTGCAAACATCCTGTTGTCAGTCGGCCAGCCAGACCATGTCGGCCGGCTGCGAGGGGAACGGCCCTCTCACACTCTNCACACGTACCCATCGGCACGGGCGTGTGTCCGGTATGTGTAAATACCACGAGGCTATCTGCTCGCCCATCACTGGACTGAGCCCGACAGCGGCCTAGCAGCGGCTTGTCACGTATAAGCCGGTATAGGTCATTCATTCATTCATTCCTTCGTAAACTATCTCATTAATAGTTCATGTATAGCGTAAGTGTAGTACGCACGACCGTACGTACGAATAAATGTACACTTCANGCGACATAGTACAACGAAATGCGCAACGGTTACCATGCGCAACAGTACTGGTACTGGACAGTACACGACAGTGCTTAACAACGCACAAATCACGACAAACTGTACGCTCCAAAAAAAAACTTAAGTACGCCAATTTTGCGTATTATATAGGCCGATATACATTATATACAAATACACAGACCGGGTGGTCGTCGGTGTGTTAAATCTACAACGGCGTAGTAATACAACGGTCGGCCTGTACATATATGTGTCAAACTGGTCCATAACCCATACATTTTGGGTATGCTGCCCCAGGCAGAATTGTCGACCAATACACCTTCGAGAGACGGTAGACCACTCTCCAAAGGGTGTATATACATTTACGGAATCTAACACATTTCATCTCTGTAACGATCATCGATCATACAGCAGATCACGTATCGTATGACGCACAGGTACTACACACAGTACGTACGATGCGACAAAAGTAAGAGCGTGCGCTTAATTGACTTTACGCTGTCTTTTCTTTAGCCGTCGCTGGCGTAAAAGTTCCTCAAAAGCTGTAACAGCAACTGGTGTGATATTTTCGACAGGTTCCCACGACTTCGATTGGTCAGCGTCCTTCCAATGGACGTAATAATATGGTCGCCCACCGATATAGCGTTTTTGTGACAACCGGTCTATTGCGAACCATTCATCGTTTGGCGCTACCACGTTTGGTGGCGCGACAGACACGGTGGTGTCATTCACGCGTTCTTGTGCTGGTATAGATTTATTTAGTCGTGACCTGTCGTCTCTAAAAGGTCGGAGACGATTTGCGTGAACAATTTGCACTTTTCCAGACTTACAATTTTGTAA
>Ga0056112_1000439_pt1 | contig 11690 bp, 11 predicted proteins | sample WorMetilvaeELBA1_FD_55104 | JGI IMG/M metagenome (GOLD analysis project Ga0056112, IMG submission 55104) | Marine gutless worms symbiont microbial communities from Max Planck institute for Marine Microbiology, Germany - Olavius ilvae ELBA.1 ... | reverse complement strand
ATACCTCCTAATCTGTTGCACTCCAATTTACGCTATATTTATGCTCCTGTCAAGTAAAATCAACAGGTTATTCACCAGAGATCAAGAGTTCTGAATTTGAATAGCTCGGATGGTCCGCGAACCATTTTCAATTCTTGTTTGACACATCCAAGATAATTTTTTGTCAATAGTCCGGAACAGAATGATCCTGACAACTTCGTTCTGATTCAGCTGCTTCAATCCAGCTATCGAATCTCAGTTTATCGTCCTTTAGGCTTTCTATCTGATTTTCCATTTGAACACCTCCAGAGTCAATTTTCCTCTGCCATGAAAGGAAAATTGCTCCCGACATCCAATTTTTATACGGCATGGACGCAATACCTTCTCTATCTTTTATCAGATTCATTCATGTTTTGCCTGTAGGGTCAACAATTTCAGTAAAAATCATCCTGAAACCTGCGGCTCTCGACCACTTTTACGGGGCTCAAAGGAACGCTCTATTATAAATTTCTGCATCTTTCCGATGAAATCCTGTCGATAGGCTATTTCCTGTGAGTGTAAATTTCCGATGGAAACATGGATATTCAGTAAATCCGTTCCGTTATTTATATTTATATATTTCTATATAGAAAATAATTTATAATAATATTAGGAACATCCAGAGTCGTTGCATTTAAATTTCCATCGGAAAATCACACACGCACCGGTTATTCCGAAAATTTTATATAGGTGCCTTTCTTTATTCAACATGACTTGGTGAATTTCCTCAGGAAAATGAAAATCGAAAACAGAATAGAGCAACAGATACGAACCATGCTTCAAAATACAATAGTTTTGAACAAGAAATATCTCGACGATGAGCAGTTGGACAGGAAAGAGCAGTTTGAGGTCTTGAAAGAAATCTTCGATGTGAATGTGAGATCCAAAGAAATCAGTGAATTGAGCAGCCACTTCGCCCCGATGTTCAAAGACGGCCATCCCGTTCATCTGTCTTTGCTTGGTAAAACCGGCACCGGAAAGACGGTTACAATCCTATATTTTTTGAATATGTTCAAAGCACTGTGTGCCAAAAACAAGATCCCGGTAAAATATATCCACCTGGACCTGTCTATACCGAAGCCCTGCTTTCGTGCGTTAAATGACCTGGCATGTCTTCTCAACGCAACAAAAAGGTACAAACGTGGGATATCGCTTGACGAGTTGATGTCAAGGATCGAGGACAAACTGAAGCCGTTTACCGGGTATTTCATTCTATTCGTTGACGAAATCGATCATGTCAGAAGAGATCCCGACAGTTTCTTAAAATTTCTGATCAGAAGGCTTCCGCAATCGGTCCGCTTGAAGCTTGTTGTGATATTTACGTCAAACAAGCTTAACTGGCAGGAAAATATCGACCCCCGGATCAAATCTTTTCTCAAATTAAACGAAATTTTGTTCGATCCATATAATGCATTGGACCTTGAAAAAATCCTGTCGATAAGAATCGGCAAAGCGCTCGACAAAAAGATGATTGAAAGGGGCGTTGTGAAAAAGATATCGGCCATCTCAAGCCGAACCCACGGCGATGCCCGGAAAGCCGTGGAATTGCTTTCGAAATCGGCTCAAATTGCAGAAAGGCAGGGAATTGGCATTACACTGGAATTGGTTGATAAAGCTTTACAGGAAATCGAACAGGACAAATATGTCGCCATGATCAAATCAGCACCAGGTCAATTAAAGGCTGTGCTGTACTCCGTTTTATCGTTTTCGGGAACAAGACCGGTGAATACCAGCGATTCCTATGATGTCTATCGCTTATTCTGCGCCAAGGCAAAAACAAGAGCCCTTACACAAAGGGCATTTTCCGATTTGATATCGGAGCTAGATATTTACGGCTTCATCAAAACCAGGATTGTCTCCCAAGGCAGATACGGCAGGAAAAAGGAAATTACCACAAGCCTTCCCAAAGAGGTATCGGACAAATTGAAAGAGATCATCCTCCTTGAGTTTGATTTGGAAATTATTAACAAACCTGATTTGAAATAAACGAAATTTGATTGGCAATGGGTAAGAATGGCTCATAGGGCATCTAAAAACGCAAATTTTTAAACACCTTGATTTCATTGTATTATTGGCATAATATACCGGAGAATTAAAACTGGTGAGTGCAGAAATTTTTAGGAATCAGATGAAGTGTTCAATTTTTTAAGGCTCTTGAAATTGAAAGCATACTATCAGTATTCTCAAAAATGCTAGAATTTATGGATAATGCAAGGAACCCTGAATCATGAATATGGTAAAACTGTTCACGTAGTATTTCGCAGCCTGAAAATAAGGGGTATCTTCAATGCACTTTGGTTACAATATCTAATCATGCCGTTAGCAATACTAACCGAATTCAGTGCAGCTTTAGGGCGCGCCCTTCTTGGGGCATCCCGCGATCTAGCACCTATCATCACGATCATCGTTCTATTTCAAGTTCTGGTTTTGCAGCAACCCTTTCCGGAACTTTTTTCCATTTTAGCTGGATTGGGATTGGTCATTGTCGGTTTAGCCCTCTTTGTGGTCGGTTTGGATATCGGCTTGTTTCCCCTGGGTGAAACCTTGGCCGAAGAATTTGCGCTTAAAGGCAGCCTGTTCTGGCTGCTATTCTTCGCTTTTCTTTTAGGAACGGGGACAACTGTAGCCGAGCCAGCCCTTATAGCCGTAACAAGAGAGGGGGCTAAAGCTGTAGCTACAGCGGGACTTATTGAAAATAGCGCAGCTTCTACAGACCATTATGCTCTGGGTGTCCGATTGACTGTGGCCCTGTCCGTCGGTGCTGCCATTGTTCTGGGGGTCTTGCGTATCCTGCGCGGTTGGTCCCTGCCGGTTTTAATCATTGGCGGTTACACGCTGGTAATGCTCATGACCTTTTTCGCGCCGAAGGAAATCGTAGGCCTGGCTTATGATCTGGGCGGCGTCACCACCTCAACTGTAACGGTACCCCTCGTTACAGCTCTGGGGGTCGGGCTTGCACGCACGATACGCGGCCGAGATCCCTTGACGGACAGTTTTGGCCTCATCGCTTTAGCGTCCCTTATGCCCATGATTTTTGTGATGCTTTTCGGATTGATCGTCCATTAGGTAAAACATGGAAATTCTTTTTAACCCCATATTGCTTTTGCTGGCCACGGCCAAAGACGTGCTGCCGGTGCTCGGGCTACTGGTAGTTTTCCAAACCCTTGTGCTAAAAAGGCCTATCCCCCGTCCGGGCAGAATTATTTTTGGATTTGGCGCAGTCCTGGTAGGTATGGCCTGCTTTCTGGGTGGGCTGGATCTGGCCATCTTCCCAGTTGGCAGAGCCATGGCGCTTCAGTTGGTTGAAGGTGCCCTGAGCGGCGAAAAAGTGACCTGGACAGCTTACGGGTGGGTCTATCTTTTTGCCTTTTTGGTGGGATTTTCCACCACAATAGCAGAGCCTTCGCTGATCGCTGTTGCCAATAAAGCGCATGAGGCTTCGCGCAAAGCGATTTCATCCTGGGGGCTGCGGATCGCGGTTGCCATCGGGGTTGCCATCGGTATAATATTGGGTACTTTTCGAATTGTCACCGGGACACCGCTGTATCTTTATATTATGGCCGGATATGTAGTGGTGGTCATCCAAACTATATTCGCACCCCGGATGATTATTCCCTTGGCGTATGATTCCGGTGGGGTGACGACATCGACGGTCACTGTTCCCCTGGTGGCAGCCCTTGGCCTGGGGCTGGCATCTAATGTACCGGGCCGCAGCCCGGTTATGGACGGATTCGGACTAATCGCGTTTGCCAGTCTGTTTCCAATTATCACTGTTTTGGGATACGCTCAACTGGTTCAGTGGAGCGTGCAACGACGAAGCCGCAAAAAAATAGAAAGTGAAGCCAAGCCATAAGAGTAACGCGTCAATATGGCAGAAAGAGGGTGAAAAGGAGGATGTTTAATGGCATATAAATCCATCATTGCAATGGTTAAGCCGGACCTGACCGACAGGGTTGTCAATTCAGCAAAACAGGTCGGCGCTACTGGAGCAACAACCATACCCGCTTCGGGCACCGGTGCCCATGAGGCCAAAACATTTTTCGGCCTTAGCCTGGATGTCCGGACCGACGTAATTCTCTTCCTGGTGGAAAGTGAAATGGTCGAGGTAGTTCTGTCCGCCATTAAAGAGGCGGGTAAGTTTAGTGAGCCGGGCACAGGTATTGCTTTTGTACTTGCTGTTGAGCTGACAGTTGGTTTTGAAAGTCAATCGTCTAAACAGGAGCTGTGACGAAAGACAAATTTGTGAATTTCACGAGACATTACTCCAAAAAGCAGAATTTGAAGTGCATGCTTCAATACATTCGAATTTAAGGATTATTATCCCATCTACGAATCCAGATCTACTCCAGAAATTCAACGATACCATCACAATTCAAGAATATGGCTGGACCGAGAATTCGATCCAGCCGTTCTTCACATGAAATTCAATTAGTGTCCGGTTACATCAAAAACCCTCGTATGATATCTATACTATCCAAATTTTATGCCCGATTCTTATTACCGTTTGTCATATCAGAGTAATCCAATTGGCAGACACAACTGCATCTTGATAACGGCAACCCCAATTTATTCCAAACAGATGCTGATTCTTTGCAAAGCGCGATCCGACAATCAGAGTATTTTTTTATCTCCTTAATTATGAAATCGAATATTTCGGTTCTTTTGGATCCGGAAAAGCTGTATTTGCCGGATTTCGCTTTTTTTGCGCCTGAAAATATCTTGGGAGGAAACATTGGCTCCATTCTTTCAAGAATCTCAGGCAATTCAGATCCGGTTGAAAATATGGACTTGCGCATATTGTAAAATCCTTCTTCAAATCTCAAAGTACCAAGGGTAATTCTCTCTGGCGATATTTTCCTAAAAATCTTTTTTATGGTATCTGCGTATGCCTCCTGCCATCCTTTGATTGGGACAATTGGATCAAGTCTAATTCTTATCGGAAATCTTCCCACCCACCTCAACCGTTGTTTAAGATCAGATTCAGGACTTTTTCAACATCGCACACCACCCTCAGGCAGGCCTGAACCGGAGATAGCTTCACTTTTTTAGCGTAATACTCAATGTATTTGTAATTGCTACCAAGATACTTGGAGGTTTTGCCGACCATCTTACACAAAGCTGCTGCACTGAGCTCTGCCACGATCTCTTTTCTCCAGGTTTGAGCCTTGTCGAAATCCTTTAAGACCCGCGAATGTGCGGCATGAGCCAATTCATGAAAGAAAACCGTTTCTTCCTTGCTTGCCAAGGCTATCTCCTTGCTCTCTTTGGAATAATATCCATAATAGCTATAATTGCCCGGAATTGCCTTAACTGAGATATCCCATTCTTTGGCTTTTTCGATCAATTTAAGATTGGGAAGTTCAATCTTTTGGTAAACAAGCGGTTTGCCATCCGTATCTTCCATCCTAAACACCGGCCTTGTCATAAATCCTGCTAACATTTGCTCTTGTTCGTCTTCATCATTTTCGCACTTTATAAATCTTGGCACCAATATATAGAAAGCTTTAGCTCCTTTTTTAACATACCGCTTGGCCTGGTTCCACTGCCGAAATCCCCTTGCATCGCTGGTACCGGACAGATACATCGTTATCCTGTTTAAAAGCGACCACTTTGCTGACGGGATATCCGCCGCCGGAAACACGCTAAGGGCGATAGCTTTCGGAATGTCACCGGATTCAAAACAGTTAAGGATATTTTTCAGAGTTTCTTGGATTGTTTTTGAAATTGTAGACACCTCCGGGGATTTCCCATAGAATCTGGAAATCCCCGAAAGCATGGCGATAGATGCTTATGCCGATTAAACTAATACAAATGGCAATCAATGCTCAGAGGGTTGAAGGAGATGAAAATCATAGAACACGTTCGGACGGATTTTAATAGATAATAATTCACCCCTTAAACTAAACTTTTCTCCGATTAACTGCATATATTATATGTAAAAGAAAAAATTTTAAAAGGAGGCAAAAAATGAGCGATTACATTCAAAACGTTAACTTCGATCAGAACTCTATGTGGGAAGGGCTAATATGTCAAAATCCGACATGGCCTGCAGGCGGACAAGGTATACCCCGGTATGAGGACACGCCTTTGGGGCGAAAGGAAGTACCTATTATCCCTGAGAAGGAGCCAATTGCGCCCTGGAAAATACCTTTCATTCCAAACCATCCAGATCCTTCTCCATGGATAGACAAAAGAACCTGGAAATAAGTCTATACAGAAAACTGTAATCACACACAGAATATTAGAGAGCCCAGGACCAAATGACAACTGGGCTCTTTCTCATTATCGTCGATATTGATCCACATAATAGTGATAGTCTTTTGAACAAGAAGAATTCTGAAAAATGATCAGAATGACGGCAACAGTCGTCCATAAGATTGTTCTTTAGTAATACCAAATAGGAAATCATGGGCTAAAAATGTGCTGCCTGGGAAGGGGATCTGGAATTTGCCAAAATAACAAAGAAGGATGATTTTCACCATGAAGCATACATAGAATGGCCGTTTTTTGCCCAAAAACTTAGCCACTTAATTGCGTTTTCAAGGGCTCTGTAATCGCTGAACGTCGTATCGCCAAGAGAGTCGGTAAATTCAATAAAATCCTTCTCATAATTCTTGATTATTTTTTTGTCGTATTCTTGGTATTCGAGGTCATCCATTGAATCAACAATCGTCCAATGATAGTCCGCTTCAAAACCTTCGATTTCAAATCTGTATGCATTTATATACTTCATTAATTCCGTGTTTTCCATTTCCCAATTTTTCTTGTACAATTCAAGACGGCCGGCATATGAGAGCATCATATCGCAGGTCATATCGCTAAATGCTTCCCAGGTAAGCTCCTCCGGGAGAATTTTAGAATTTTTAAGCGCATTGCTTCGGAATGAAAAAGGACCGAATATACCTTGGTGCGAACATCCGATGCAGGCGTTTTTCCTGATTTTCTCCGCTACGGACTCAATGAGCAAATCGTCACCGTTTTCTATGATCCATTTCTCGAATGTCATATCTTTCCAGCGCCTTATATATTCTTCACTCCCAATTCCTTTTCGGGCGCGTGTGATACTGAACATGGCGTATTTCTCAAACGCCTTTCTTTGCTCGTCAGTAGTGGTTTCTCCGAGCTTTTTCATCCCAACTGTCTCTTCGGGTGTCATCTGACATTTTTCTAAATGCTCACATAACCTCAGGTATTCTTTTCCGCCGGCTGAATTATTCGCCAGGTCCATTCTTTTTAACTTAATCATCCGTTTTTTGATACTTTTAATTATGGCCTGGCATTCCCTATTTTTCGGTTTGTCATTTAGCAACCAATCCAATCCCATATTTGCCTCCTGTCCAATTCAAATCTCCCTCTTTTCAATCGGCCATTCCCCTCGAGTTGAGAACTTTATGGGTAACCGAAGCCGGCCGGACTTCCTGTTAATTTTTTATAATGTTTGCAGAATTCACAATATTTAGTAGTAATTTCGTTTTGAATATACCGGCAAGAAACCGGGTGCGGGAAGTCCAAGGCCCGTTCGATTTGATGGTCCGTTTCAGCCGGATCATATCCCATATATGGCTTTGATAATTCATGCACAATTCGTTGACCGTCTTTGCACCTTACAACATTCGATATCATCGCCCGCCATTCCATGTAAGATAAAGATACTGCATTTTCCCGGCAGTGTTCTATAAAGGCACACTCCCTGATCATGAGGTTAAAATCCGGTTTCCTATAATCAGTCGCTTGGCCTGAAGATCTATAGTTCATTGAACCCTTCAGGTTCCATTGGTCTATCAGGGTATTGAGCCTGATTTCATCCACTTTATTTATCTCGGCCATTATTTTATACTGTAAGGACTTTTCATATGGTTCGGTAAAACCGGTCTCAGGATTTAATAACAAAGTGTGTCCCTGTCTTGCCACCCTGCCCTGAAAAGGCAATGCGATCGGGTTGCCCAAACCTTTCCCCGATAATTTATCCTGTGACGGAAACAGCCGGTCAAAACTTGAATTCTCACCATAAATTTGCGCTTCTTGCAGCAAAGCTATAGCCACGATCCGCGCTTTCCAGGCAGGGACTGGCTGTTTAAAAAAAACATAGGCATGATATCCTTTACCGGATTTCGATCTAAGTACATAACAAGGACAATCGTTAATTCGGCAGACTTCATAATACTCTTTGACATCCCTGAGAGGATCAAGATTCCCGGCATGATTGTCCAAATCTGCTGCTATAAAGTAGCAGGTATTATCTGCAAGAAGAGGGTAGACACCTAAAATGCATTGTCCTTTCAGATGCTGCAAAACGAAATCATCATTGAGAGGGATATATTTATTATTTCTGATGATTGGGCTGTAGCCGGATTTACCGTTTATAGATTCCCAGTATCGCGATACCTCACGGCGCCCCCTAAACAACTGTCTGAAAAGCTGTATTTTCTTTTGGTTTGCCATATCTCCTGCCCCAATGAAGAGAAAAACCGGAACTGATATTCCCAGGTTTGTAACATAAGACTCAATCTATGCCCTTCTAGTATTTATTTATGTCGATGATTGTCGAAAAATTTAGAAAAAAGTTGTGACGATCATCAAAAAATCTATCGAGCCAATAATTTCAAGCAATCTGAATGAATTATTAAATGAATTCTTGGGAATTCTTGGAATTGAAATGGAAAGGTTATTTCCTAGTGATTATTAATTTGGAGGGGGAATTTCCAATCTGAGAGATGTATAACAGACTTCTGGAGCTCGATACATTGTCTAAACCTGCAAATGAAATAGTGTAGACGTCTGAACTTTATCAGAAGTTCCTTATCCAAACAAACAATGCCTTTTTAATAACGTATATATTTTCTTCGAGTTCCAATTGCACCATCCTACTGTCTGATTTTATCTCCAGTTTTAATTCACAACTTTATTGCCTAGTTCCTCACAGAAGTTGACCGTTATTTTGAATATTCAATTTGAACCATAGATCCTGTAAGTGGAAAATGAATCCAGCAAGTGGTCGATTTGCCAGTGGAAGCCTCTACAGCCTCCTTGTAGGCAAGAAGCTGCCCAGCATATTTTTGGACAACCAACGTATGGTCGTCTTTAGAAGTTTTATGGTCAATGATAATCCATTCTGCGTTGGTCTCCACCAACACATCGATCCAGCCTTTGGCAATCTGGCCGTTTTCCCAAATGTGGATCATAGGATATTCTGCCCATACCTTATTCGGTTTGAAGTATTTCCCGACAGATTGTAAAAATTGATGAGTTTCCTTCACAACATCGTCTGCTTTAACGATTCCCGTCAGCTCTTTCATATTAATTAAGTCCCGCACAAGGTTTTGGTAGAAACCTTGTTTTGGATCAATTATCTGCACGGCAATAGCAGTGTGCAAAACATCACCTATATCGCTATAGTCCGGGCGACCTTTCACCGGAATGCCGTCGCCGATTTTTTCCTGGATTCCGATTCGAGCCGTTTCGATTCCAGGTATGTCGGAGGGGCTCACCACCTTTTTCTTTTTTTCAGTCAATTGCAGACGTTCATCAAACCAAAATGGTTCATACATGGCGGTAGGCATCACATCGTTTCCTAAAGCTTCGTATTCGCGCACCGCTGTTGGAATTTCGTTCTTCTCTTCCAGTTGTAGCTGATCACCCGTGGGGACCATCCATTCGGCATCCAACGTATTGATCCAAGGACCGCCTGACTTCTTCCCAGCAAAAGGCAAAACGAGAAGATCCCTGGCACGAGTGAGACTCACGTAAAGTAATCGTTTCTCTTCCTCCGTATCCCGCAATAGAGATGCACGTCCCCAATCCGAAGTTTCAACTTTTTCTGCAACCTCAATACCTTTTTTTTGGGGTCCGAAAGGCCACGGCCAATAACGCAACCAGCGACCAGCCAGTGGATCGTTCAGATCAAGCCGGCCGCTTTCCGACATAACGCTGAGATCCCAGACACGACGCCAAATAGCGCTGGTCAGGTCGGTGGCTATTACAACCGGCCACTCGAGCCCCTTGGCACCGTGGTGGGTCGATAAGGTGACGGAATCCCCGGTCAAGTCTTTGGGCTGAGCATCCAGTTTTTTGTGCTTCAGAGCGTCAAGCCAAAGAAGAAAACCACCGACGGTGGCAGCCAGGCGCTGAGTCCGGCAGTGCTCTTCGTATTGCAATGCCAGGTTTACCAATCCATCCAGATTGTTGAGCCGTAACGTATTGCGCCATGCATTGGGGCCCCAAGCAACAACAACTCGCCTCAGGTCAGCGATCTCTATTGCAAAGGCTACGGCCTCGGTGGGAGTCAGAAACTTCAGGCGCTCCCGGGAAGCAGCCGCAGCCAGTCGTTGGAGCAAGGGATAGGAGCCGTCTTCCCCCCAGCGGTAGCTATCGCCTCCGTCTGCTAAGTATTCAAGCCGATGATTTAGCCAGGTTTCCGATGCCACTCCTCCGCTTAAAGCGACAACTTCAGCACTGGCACGGGTGTCGGAAGGATCTGCTAATCTCCGCAGGCAGGCCAGAGTCAAGCAGGCTTCGGGCGTGTCAAGGAGTCCCGGGCGCTCCATGTTGACCGGGATCCCGAGTGCCGAGAAAGCTTCGGCCAGAGGTGCAATGTGCAAATGGGTACGGGCAAAAACGGCGATGTCTGAAAATTGGATTCTTCGAGGCTGTTTGGTCAAAGGATCCATCACTCTGCGCCCTGAATAAACTAAATCTAAAATACCCTGCCCCAATTCAGACGCCCGAATACCAAAAGCGATAAGTACCTGTCCCCCTTTCTTGCTTTTTACCGAATTGGAAACCAATCAGGCAACACCCCGATTGGCGCATAACTTTGCTGCCCGTAAGGCTAATCAGATATTGTGGACTATCCTGGGTCTAGGCAATGGAAAGCTGGCTCGGATTTTCTCGAACTTCTCCCAGCTGATGCCGCCCTTGTGGCTGCGGCGGCTGAGCCAGAACCGCCANGCCTTCTCGGCGTGTTCAAATACAACCTCAAGGGGCTTATAATTGCCACGCACTCCGAAGTACAGGTAGTAGCCCCGCAACTTCGTACATAGCATTTGATATTGCTCCTTGATCGGCTCGTGCCGATTTTCACGACACCACTGCCACAGCCGCTTCATATAACGCGACAGGCGCTTGCCTATTGTTTTCTTCTTTATCACCCAGTAGCCTCGAAGGGATTTTGACCAGTAAAAGGTAAAACCCAGAAAATCAAACGTACCTTTTCCTTTGCCTTTTTCCTTTAACGGCGGCCTTCTAAAGTCGACGACCGCGGTCTTGTCCGCATGAAGGGCCAAGCCATACTCATTGAACCGTTTTGGCAGAACATTCATTATCCGTTTCGCATCCGACTTAAACTCACAACCGATGATAAAGTCATCCGCATAGCGAATGATGAAACATTTGCCCTCCATTCGAGGCAATACCTGCTTTACAAACCATTCGTCGAGCACATAGTGCAAGAATATGTTTGAAAGCACCGGTGAAATCACTCCGCCCTGTGGCACTCCCTTGCCAGGATAGGAAAGAATCCCTTCTTCCATCACCCCGGCGTTCAACCATTTGCCGATCAGACGCAGCATCCCACCGTCATTGACCCTTCGCTTAATAAACTCCCGAAGCAGCTTATGATCGATGTTGTCAAATAGTCCTTCGATATCTGCGCTAACTATCCAGCCTATGTTCAG
>Ga0056112_1000402_pt1 | contig 12555 bp, 10 predicted proteins | sample WorMetilvaeELBA1_FD_55104 | JGI IMG/M metagenome (GOLD analysis project Ga0056112, IMG submission 55104) | Marine gutless worms symbiont microbial communities from Max Planck institute for Marine Microbiology, Germany - Olavius ilvae ELBA.1 ... | reverse complement strand
CGGGCACAGTGGCCCGCCCTACATTTCTGAAATACGCGGTTTCACTCGAGTTTCCTGGTGTTAGAAAATTAGGGCACTAAATCCTGACACCTGAAACCTTCACTGCTTCACACGAGGTGTCAGTATCTAATACCGAAAACCGAATACCGAATACCTAATTTTCCTGACATCTGAAACCTAAAATATTCAATCTTCAATCCCGGCATGCCGGGTTGGGGATTCAATAGCCTTCCCGGGCGGCCGCCACAATGGCCTGCAGGTTTGCCAGGGGGGTGGTCAGCGGAATCGCGCACTCCGGCGCGATGATGTGCACCCCGGCCTCAATCGCATAGCGTGCCTGCTTGAAAACATCTTCCGGTGTTCCCTGCAGCAATGCCTGGGGATTGTTGATATTGCCGACAAGGGAGATATCCCGGCCGACGCGCTCAACCGCGTCCTGCGAATCCACCTGCCACTCGAAGTGATATCCGTCCACCCCCGATTTGGCAAACAGCTCGAGACGATCCGAGCAGTTGCCGCACACATGCAGGATGAGGGGCCCTCCGGTCCGGGCCGTAATCTCCTGGTGAACCGGCAGCAGGTGTTCTTCGTAGTGGTAGGGACCGACCAGGTTGCCGGTGGCATGATCGGCCAATACGACAATGTCGGCCCCGACCCGAAATTGGGCGTTGATGAAGGCGATGGTGGCCGGCATCAGCTGCTGCAGCATCTTTGCGATCTTGGCATTTTCACCCATCCCGAGCGCCAGCAGAAAATTTTGGGTGCCGGCCATGTGATAGGACATGGTCCAGGGTCCCATGACTTTACCGATGATGGCGACCTGGCCCCCGACCTCGCGCCGCAAAATAGAGATCGCATCCAGCACCACGCGGCAGGAGGGTTTTTCGAGAAAATCGACCGGTATCTCGATGTCGGAAAAATCGGCATTGGGAAACTCCTTGACATCGGGCATCTTGTCGCGGTCGCCCCAGTCAACCATGGCCCCCAGCGCCGCCGCCTCCTGGATCACGGAATATTCGGGCATGACCGTGTCAAATCCGAGAAATTCGCTGCCGGCCAGGGCCAAATCCGCCATGGCCCGGGCATTCAGGTGAGCTTCGGGAAACGCCACACCGGCCTTGTCCATCAGCTCGTGGCAGGCAATGGAAGTCGGGTTTCCCACCGGCGGCCTGGGGCCTTGCCGGCCGCCGAATATGGCTGACATCACCAGGTTGCATGAATTGGTTTTCATTTTTTTATCAATTGCCTCCTTTTACAAAGCTGAGAATCGCTGTTTACACGCGGCTTTAATTTCCATCTTTTATACCGGGTGAGGGTTGAATGATATCAACGCCACCCATCGTTTCGAGATCGAGATCGATTTTAAGATTGGATTCGATCCGTTGAACCACGTCAAAAAGGTGCGCGACGATTTCCCGTTCAGCCCGATCTGCATCCTGGGCTGCAATCGCTTCCGTCACCCGCCGGTGAAAATGTATGGCATCGGAAACGGCGCCCGGCAGCTGGACCACTTCGCCGATGAAACGATGCAGCATGTCCTGGATGGTTTGCAGAAACTTCATCAGAACGCGATTGCCGCTTAATTGGGTCAGGTCCATATGAAATGCGGCATCTTGCCGGGCAAATTCCTCGGCATCCTTGTTTTTAAAAGCCCGTTGCTGACTGGCGAGAATTTCCTGCAAGCGTTCTACATCGTGCTTGCCCGCGCGGGCCACGGCAAGTCGCACGGCGGTGCGTTCGATGCAGATCCGGGCCTCGACGAACTCGCGCACACTTAGCGTATCCAGCAGGAACTGGCCGCTCAGGGCACTCAGGTATCCTTGCGGATTGGGTGATTCCACCATGGTGCCGATGCCCTGGTGGGACGACAGCAAACCCATGGCGTACAGTTTGTTCATGGCCTCCCGCAGGGTGTTGCGGCTGACACCGAACTGCCGGGCCAACTCCTCCTGGGAGGGCAGCTTTTGCCCGCGCTTGAATTGCCCGCCCACAATCATCTCATAGAGGCTTTCGAACACCTTGGATGCGGTGGACACTTTTTTTATGGGTTTGACTTGCATGGGTCGCTATAAATTAATTTTGGGCAACTAATGGTTAAATATGTTTAAATGTAAATATGAAGCTGCTCGTAGAAATGCCTAAAATTGCAAAATGACTAAAATGCCTAAAGTTGAGGTATTCTATCGATTTAAAAAAGAACAAATTGGGTTATTTTTTCTGATTTCCGGATTCCCCAAGCCCTGCATTGATCTATCATAGTAAAGACTGAGCGAAGCGAAACCATAATTTTAGTCATTTTAAATTTTAGATCAATTTAGCTCATTTTTCCGGTTCAGCCTTTCTCTATAATATTGCGCAAATTCGGAAGATTCCCGTTGTCATCAAACTGCAGTGCGAACGGCTGCTCTGAAATCGCTAACCCTATTTCTTTGGCTTCCCGGTCCAGGGCCGGCGACACTGCTATATGGTTCAACTCGGCCGTATTGATAATCCAGGCCAGCCGGACGGTGTCGGTGTCCCAGGGGCCGATGGATTGCAGCGCGGCCTCCAGCGCCCTGCGATCTGACGGCAAAGTTATCGGCACCATGCCTTTTTCCGGGGCGACGGCCGTGATGCTGTTGAGGGCCGTCATGGCCGGATCCATCTTATCCGCGACCCGTTGGTGAATAAAATCGGCCAGCCCGATCCCGATGGCGTTGCCGCCGGTTTTTTCGGAAAGATTCCGCAGCACGATCCGGGTAATTTGGGGCTGCTCACACTCCTTTTCGTAGATATTGCGAATTCGGCCGATAACCTTGGTGTCAAAACCGGCACCGGAGATTTCCTTGCCGATTTCGTCCACCAGCAGTACATCCAGTTGGGTAAACGGGAGCATGGCGTGATACTGCCGGGACTCTTCGAGCAGTTCCGGTTCCCGTGTAAAAACGGCTTGCTGGGATATGGCCTCCACCCGACGAAATCGGTTGGTCTTATCCTCGAGGATGGCAACGCCACCGAGAATCTTCAGGTTGGCGAACAAAGCCTGCGCGATGGTCTGGATGGCCCGGGCATAGCTGATCCTGACTGCCAGCTGGTGCATGACTTCCGCCCCGGCGATACGACCGAGTCCGACTACGGCCATCTTGATCAGCCCGGACTCGATTGGGCCGATGAATTCTGTGTGCTCCTTGATGCGGTTAACGAGAATGATGTGGTCCGCATCCAGTGCCGCCTGATCGGCAAACACGGGCAATCCTTCGACTTGGGCAATTTTAACCGGCTTTAGCTGATCATGGATGGCGGCGTCCACGGTCTCGGAGGTTATTCCCAGATGTTCGAGTACGGCCACCTGGCCGGCGGCGGTGCCGCCGCCATGGCTGCCCATGGCCGGCAGGATGACTGGCTGCGCGCCTTTGGCTTTAATCGCCTCGGTCAGGCCGCTCAACACTGCGGCCATAGAATCGACGCCGCGGCTGCCGGCTGTGATGACCACTTGCTGGCCGGCTTGAACCGGACCGAGCAAATTCGTGCGTTCGAGCTCTCGGGTAACTGCAGGCTGGGCATCCGTGTCGGCAGTGCTTGCAAAATTTTGGTCCAGTATGCTCAGGGTTGGAAAGTCCATTGGCGGTCCTCGAACGATGGCTGCCGCTCATCCGTTGGTCGATAAACGGTCAGGGCAGTGTGGGCAGACTTTCGAATAGGTTCAATCATTGGATGATTGGACGGTACTATGAATTAAACGGGACTTTTTGTCAAGAAAAATTAGTTCCCTCCGCTAACGATGGAAATAGTGGAACCATGAAATAGTGGAATACCGGATCTGGCGGAATGGGATCTGATTACCTGAAGATGGTAAGGATCGAATTTAATAAAAAAGACAGAGCGAAGCAATACCTCAATTCGTCATTCGTCATTCGTCATTTCCGGCTTGTCCGGATTGGGTCTGTGGGAGTGAAATCAAAGCCGGGTCCTCGGGACTCGGATCTTTACTTTTGGCTGCCGATGTACTATGGGTAGCGCCCAATTAGCTCAGCATCAAATTTTTATCGAGAAAAATGATCGAAATAAACCCAACTTTTCGAGAGGCAAGGATTAAATGGAATCAAAACGAATTGTAATTGTGGGCGGGGTTGCCGGAGGCGCATCCTGCGCGGCGCGGGCTCGAAGACTGTCCGAGGCGGTGGAAATTATCATGATCGACCGGGGCGAATACGTGTCTTTTGCCAACTGCGGTCTGCCTTATTATGTGGGCAACGTAATCAAAAAAGAAGAAAAACTTCTCATGGCAACGCCCGAGCTGTTCCGCAAACGATTTGAGATCGATGTGCGTCTCCGATCCGACGTGCTGGCCATAGACCGTGAAAATCGTCGAATCCAGGTCAAAAATCTCCAAAGCGGGAGAATCTATCATGAATCCTATGATGCACTGGTGCTGTCCCCCGGGGCCAGCCCCATCAAGCCGCAAATGCCCGGCCTGGACCGACCCGGCATATTTTGCCTGCGAACCATTCCGGACAGCCGTCAAATCAAAGCCTGGATCACCCAACACAAAGCCCAAAGTGCCGTGGTCGTGGGCGGCGGCTATATCGGCATGGAAATGGCCGAAAACCTGCTGAAACTTGGCCTGGCGGTGACCATCGTGGAGATGCAGGGCCAGGTGATGCCGCTGATGGATCCGGAAATGGCAACGCCCATCCAGAAAGAATTGGCGAAGCATAAAGTCATGCTGCGCCTGAATGAAACCGTCGTCGGGTTTGACGGCACTAGCGATCATTCCCTTGCCATCAATTTAAAATCCGGTCTGGTCGAGAAGACCGACCTCGTGATCCTTGCGATTGGCGTGCAGCCTGAAACACGACTTGCCCGGGAAGCCGGTCTGGATATCGGGCAACGGGGCGGGATTCGGGTCGATCAGCACATGCAAACCAGCGATGAAAAAATCTGGGCCGTCGGGGATGCCGTTGAAGTCAAAGACGTGGTTACCGGTCAGTGGGGCGTCATCCCGCTGGCGGGCCCGGCTAACCGCCAGGGGCGGATTGCGGCCGATGTCATTATGGGGCGCGACGCGACGTTCCGGGGAGTCCAGGGAACTTCCGTCGTGGGGGTACTCGACATGGTGGCCGCGTTTACCGGTCCGAGCGAGAAGACCCTCAGGCGGTCGGGGATCTGGGACGAGTCGGACCGTTTTGAAAAGATCTATCTGCATCCCGGCGACCATGCCGGATATTATCCCGGTTCCTATCCCATCTCCTTAAAGCTGATTTTCGACAAAACGGACGGTCGCATCATCAGCGCCCAGGCCGTTGGCAAAGAAGGCGTCGAAAAACGCATCGACGTCATTTCCATGGCCATCCAGCAAAAGGCCACGGTCTTCGACCTCGAAGAAGCTGAACTTTGCTATGCGCCACAGTTTGGCTCCGCCAAAGATCCGGTCAATTTGGCCGGCATGATTGCCGCCAATGTCTTAAGGGGTGACGTCGATGTCGTGCATTGGGAAGCACTTGATCAGGAGCGGACTTTTTTGCTGGATGTTCGCGATCATTCGGAAGTTAAAAAGGGTTGCGTCGAAGGCGCTGTCAACATTCCCCTGAACGATCTCAGGCAGCGGCTGGCAGAGGTTCCCAAAGACCGGGAAGTATGGTCATATTGTTTGGTGGGGCAAAGATCCTACTATGCGGCCCGGGTGCTGAGTCAAAATGGCTACAGTGTGAAGTCGCTCAGCGGAGGGTATAAAACGTTTAGGGCCATGGATGGATGATTGGTGGATTGGTTGAGTGATTGTTTGGTGTATTGCCCAAGCCATGGGCAATCTGAAATCGACAGAATGCAATCTCCCCTGAATGAGAAAAAGACGGGGGCTGTTGAAACGGTGCCGGTCCAGTGTCTAGCGAAGCTGCTCTGGTAACGTCGGGATATTTTTTAGGGGCCAAACAGAGATTTGTTTTGAAAGGGGATAAGCGTGCTCTCCGGGATAGATAATCCACAAATGAGTGAGGTTCAGACTTTCAATGGCCTGATTCATCGATCGCGTCGTTTTCGGAGTTTCGCTGAATTTGCATTCGATTCCATATCGTCGGCCGTGATGAATGAAAAAGAGATCCACTTCGGCACCGCTATAGGTGGCCCAGAAAAATGCCTGGGACGGCCTAATCATCTCCAGAGTCTGTTCGATCGCAAAGCCTTCCCATGATGCCCCTACCCGGGGATAGCCGTGGAGCGTTTGAAAATCCGGGAGGCTGAGCAGCGCGTGAAGCAGGCCGGAATCCCTCAGGTATATCTTAGGGGCTTTGACCTGGCGCTTACCGAGGTTTTCATACCAAGGCTGAAGTTGCCGGACCATAAAGGTGCCTGAGAGAATATCAAGATAGGAGCGCACGGTCTTGTCCGACAGATCGAGGGAACGGCCAAGCTCCGAGGCATTCCAGGTTTGACCGTGATAGTGGGCCAGCATGGTCCAGAAGCGACGCATGGCTGGGGGCGGTATCGAGATACCGAGTTGCGGTATGTCGCGTGTCAGAAAGGTTTGAATGAATCCTTCGCGCCAGGCAAGACTGTCTGCGTCGCTGTCGGCCAGAAAGGAACGGGGAAATCCTCCCCTGAGCCAGATAACATCGGCTCGGTCGGATCCCGTTTCGCGAACATCGAAACCGGAAAGCTCGATGAATTCGACCCGACCGGCTAGGGACTCGGAGGCATTTTTTACCAGGTCGGGCGATGCACTCCCCAGAAACAGAATTTGGGTTTTGTTTTCAGGGCGGTCAACCAGCACACGCAACACGCGGAAAAGCTCGGGCATTTCCTGGATTTCGTCGATGATGACAAGATCTTGTAATGAACCGAGCATTAATTGAGGGTTTTGGAGTCGGTTTAGATCAATCTGGGATTCAAGATCAAAGAAAATCGTGTTTCTTCCCTCTGCAAACATACGGGCGAGCGTCGTTTTGCCGCACTGCCTGGGGCCAATGAGGGCCGTGATCGGGGAGCGCCTAACAGCGCTGGTTAATTGGCTAATATAAAAGGGCCGTTCGATCATGAGGCAAATTTATCATTGAAAATTCGGATTGTCAATCCGAAAATTCAAGGCATAACTTCAGAAAGAGTACTTAATTAACATGCAAGATGTTGTGGTAGTGACGCATCGTGCCATGATCACCGGAGTCACTACAAACGTTCCCATCATCGTTTTTATCCCGGTGACCATGCCGGGTACTATCCGGGATCCAAACCCATTTCTTTGAAGCTGATTTTCGACAAAACTGACGGTCGCATCATCGGTGCCCAGGCCGTTGGAAAAGAAGGTGTCGAAAAGCGCATCGACGTCATTTCCATGGCCATCCAGCAAAAGGCCATGGTCTTCGACCTCGAAGAAGCCGAACTGTGCTATGCGCCACAGTTTGGCTCGGCCAAGGATCCGGTCAATCTGGCCGGCATGATTGCCGCCAATGTCTTAAGGGGTGACGTCGATGTCGTGCATTGGGAAGCACTTGATCAGGAGCGGATTTTTTTGCTGGATGTTCGTGATCATGCGGAAGTTAAAAAAGGCTGCGTCGAAGGCGCCGTCAATATTCCCCTGAACGATCTCAGGCAGCGGCTGGCAGAGGTTCCCAAGGACCAGGAAGTATGGTCATATTGTTTGGTGGGGCAAAGATCATATCATGCCGCCCGGGTGCTGAGTCAAAATGGCTACAGTGTGAAGTCGCTCAGCGGGGGATATAAGACGTTTAGAGCCATGGATGGATGATTGGGGTTCTTCCATTTGGGCAAACGACCTATTTTATCTGCTCGATTTGCAGCGCACCTTTCTTTGCTGAGATCAATTTGAAATTGCGATTCACTAGCCGAAAGGATTTTTTTGCATCTGAAATGCTAAATCGATAGGGATAAGAAACTTGTGGATCAAATTCCGGCACAATGACGTCAATCTGGAACTTGGATTGTCCTACCAAGCCGCGATAAACCAGCTCTGCTTTACCGGCAGAGATCTTTTTATTGAGGAGCATGAAAACTTTCTTTTGTTGTGCGCTTATGGAAGAAGTGTTCTGTTGCCGAAGAGATGTTTGGGGCGTTCTTCCTAAATTCCCACGCGAAGGCTGGTAGGAAGAAAAGGTCTTAGCATAAATGAAAAAGAACAGAGGTATACCAGATGCGATGACCAGAAATACGGCAGTCGAAAACCATTTTTTTTGCCTTATATTATCCATGCCAAAAATTTAAACGACGAATTTTTAATTGAATATGAGGCGTTGCATCAGTCGTTCAGACCATTTTATACGGCCTGAAAAGTACGCTATCTGTCCGTAATGTTGCTTAATAATTGCCATTGGTTAAGAATTAACTATCCATAAATATAAGACATTTGGCTGCTTTCGCAATTCCGGGCAAATTTTTACCATGCTACATCTTGGTTCGCGTAGTCTTTGACCCGCATCAGTCACCCATCTGGTTCAAGGCACTTTGTGCGCATCGCCCGTGTAAAACAGAGGGGTCGCGTCTTCATTCTTCACTCCATGTCAAGAATGAAGGCGCGACCCTCTGTTTTTCGCAAGTTGAGAAGGCAGATAAAGAGGGTTAAAAAATAAATAGTTAATAACGATTAGGATGCGCCCCTTTCTTCTCCATAAATGTTCAATTCCAACATAACAAATCGATATTGATAACAACGCCCTCTTCTGTTATTAGCTTGGGTATTGGTTCTGTTTAAATGACACCTCAAGATGTTGGGCGATAGCTGCTTCCGATACACAATTGACCCTTTTCGATTAATCCGGTTCAAATAAGCAACTTCTTAACTTTATTTAGCAAGGAAGAGTATTACGAGGCGGAACGGGCAAATATTCGGCTAACGTTAATGGAACTTGTCGGTCTTACGAGAGCGCTTCTGGAAAATTACGACGCGATCGATCCAGAGGTGCCTCAACTTTAACCGTTGCGGAAAGTCTATTGGCCTGCGTGAGTTCAATTCGGAAATCGGCAAGCCTAATGTGAGCAAGAGTGCGCTTGTCTGCAGGTTAGCGGTTCTAACAGGGGGAAACTTATGGAACGCCAGTGTTTGTGGATTCTTCTAATTCTATTCATAGCTGGTTGCTCTATCAGCGATCGAACTCGTGAGTATGGTTCGCCTACACCCAAATTCCGCTTCGAAAAAAACTTGGACTTCTTTTTCGACAAACGCGTACCCCAAGTATGCCTCGCGCTCTCTGGTGGAGGAATACGTTCTGCTAGCACCTCCATCGGATTCCTAGGCGCGATCGTGTCCTCGAATCGGTTCGGTAGTATAGATATGGTGTCATCTGTATCGGGCGGCGGGTGGGGGCTTTTTTGGCTGTACACGGGTGCTTTCGACATAGCATTCGTTGACGGAGCTGAAGTTGACAACAGGCTACAAAAGCTAGTTGATAACAGCGTTGACATCGCCGATCGGAGGTTCATTGACAAGTCTTCAGCGCTATTCTCCGCTTTCGAGCAAGCCTTGGTGAGTCCACTATTCGCCCCATTGCAAATTTTCGGTTTAGAGTCGACATTGAGCCAGCAGTACGAGCACGCGATCTTCCGGAAGTTTCATGGTGAGCGACTATACCAGTTAAAAGTTAGAAATATCGCCGCAATTGTCGAGCGGCTGGGATGGCCCGTTCCCATGTTCTTAATGAGTAGCAAAAAGGGAGCCTTTCCCACCAAACCAAGACATCAATATCATAGCGGCGATATCGTTGAAGTCAGTCCTTACTGGATTGGTAACGCCAAACTCGGTTATCTGCTCCCCATCCATGGTAGCGATGGATCAAGAGACAGCGATACGATTAGGAAACAAGGGAGTAAACTCATGGACATGGAGCTTAGTCGGGCGGTGGCGCTTTCCGCAGCAGCTATAGATAGCCCGATAGTCTCGCCATCCCAACCGACCATCCCTTATTTCGCACGAAATCTGGGGTTTGTACTCGGGGGTAGCTATCGAATTGGTGAAAATAGGGACGCCTATTTCCTTAGTGACGCTGGGTTTGTGGAAAACCTTGGTGTAACGCCGCTATTGATGTATGGGTGTCAAAGAATCGTCGTCATCGACGCATCGCATGATCCATTCTTAGACCTCGCCTCATTAAATCAAATGATTTGCAACGCAAAACAAAAGGGGTGGTCGCCTGGGACTACGGTATGGAGAGGTGGTAAATACGCAATTTCTATAGATGGGTATTCATTGCCTAGCCATCGATTTGATGTTGATCTCAGGCGGGACGATGGCCGAACGGCGACGTTGTCTGTCCTAAAGCTCGGCATTTCACATGAGTTGGCCGAAACCGAAAAGTACCCTGAGGAGGTGGTTCGTTATAAGCAGAAGAATTGGCTAGAGGTTGGGACCTCGGAAGCCCCCTGTATTGGCGAGGGACTGGAGTATCGTTGTCGATTTCCACATCAGGCGACCGTGCAACAGGAATTCTCCGATGACGAATTTCTAGCGTATCGAGCATTAGGCGCCTACTTGGCAAAATTCATTGATTGGGAGGAATTCGAACCCGCCAACTAGCATTTTTCTTGAACGCCTTGTCGAGCGCCTGGTGGTCATAAAAGATACTTAAAAACCTCTTGATCTTTGGGATGTCAAACCCATACCGCCTCAGCGAGCCAATCCGCCTGAGGCGGACCTACAGGCTCCGACATCATCGTTGATGAGTGCTCCTCGTCCGCTGCGGACGATTACATAATTGATGCTGGTTATCCGATTGAAACCTATCTTTGAATAAAACCAGCCGCTGGCAAAACGGTGAGCTATGCCCCAATCTGAAACTAATGGTGCATAATCGATAAGCTGTAATTGAAAAAAACCAGCTGGGGTAGCCGCTCAATGAAAAATCATCTTGGCCGATTAGGCTGTTAGATTAACCGCAACCGAGTCTAGCGTCTGATGCGCCTGATGGGTCTTGGGGTGATCTATCCCTAAGACAGAGGGGTCGCGTCTTCATTCTTCACTCCATGTCAAGAATGAAGACGCGACCCCTCTGTTTTTCTTTTTTTCCAAGCTAAAGGTACACAACGATTGAAAGCTCTTATTCACAAGGCTCTCAATGGCCGTAGCAGTAGTAAACCCCTTGTGTTATGCGGCTTGCCGGGGTTTTAGATGGTTTTCGTTTAACTTTTAAGTAGTACGTCCCATATATCCCCCTAATCTCGACATGTTCCCTATTCTTTTTAATGTCCTGGTGATAATGTTTGCAGCTGGCTACAATTAGCGTACAAAATTCTTCCGTTGCTATCGGAACCCCTAAACGGTAGCTACGCTACTTTTGGGCCTTTTTGCACCATTTAAATATTTTTCGACGTTTCTTTCTTTAAATTTCTCATCAAGAATAAGCTCAGCCCAAAAATGATAATATTTAGAATTAGGTAGGAAAGAACAATTTTTAAAAAAATTAAATTGCACCGTGCTGAAAAATCAATCCAATCTACCATCTGTTTTGATAGGTCTCTTAATTCACGAATATTAGTCTGGTTTTCAATTTTCTTATCAATACTATCGCCAAATGGTGCTTTCGTAGATGGAAAAGAAATGAGTAAATAAAAAAATAATAGCAATGCCAACAATACGCCTATAGAACATAGTACAAAAAAATGTTTAGTATTCTTCAAATTCATAGATATTAAATTAATTTTTTGGTTATTGGGTTATTTCATCTTTCCAAGGATCATATTTGATTTTTGGGTCTGAAGGATTATCTGACTCAGCTTCACCCCATTGATGTGGAAAAATAATTTCAAACCCTTTCTCCTCACCAAATTCCCACTTATCATCGTATGTATTTTTTCTAAGTGCATCCGTAACAACACCGGCTTGCTCACCACACCCTAAATAAAGACTGCCTATCCTTCCGCCAGAGACGTCATATAACGATCTTGAAATATTATTCCAATAGGAATTGGGGTGACGTTTTCCTTCCTTCGTCAATTTATCAACTGTACTTCTAAAGGTGTTGTTAATTTTTGAGACGTCTTCTTCGCTTAAACCCAACGAATCAAATGCATTCAGCGGATTATTTAAAACATACCCATAAAGATCCGTATCCCCACCGGCAAATAAGATGGGATCCTTTGCCGTCCATCTCCCCACATCCGGATCATAATCGCGGTAGCCAAATCTCACTAACCCGGTTTCTTTATCATGCAGACCGCCGGCAAAACCAAACGGCACTGCAAAAACCGGATTGCCGTCACTCAGGATATTGCCGAATGAATCATACACAACCGATTTTATCACATTTCCAGCAGAATCGGCAACTAATCTTAAGGAGCCCACCTGGTCATAGGTCAGGTAGTAGGTAACTCCCTCGACATTCACAGCCACCGGCATGCGACCATCGGCATACTCAAACCGCATCAACAAATTGTCGGTACCGTCATAAACCGCCAGCAGCCTCGTCAATCCCTGCCAGAGGTATTTTTCAACTACAACACCATGGATCTTTTTGGCAATTCGCCTTCCCAAGGAATCATGTGCATATTCGACAGTTTTGCCGTCAGGCAGGCTGACGCTTAACAATTCTCCGCGGGAAGAGTAGACGTATTCGGTGACATCACTGCCGTCGGTCT
>Ga0056112_1000376_pt1 | contig 13154 bp, 13 predicted proteins | sample WorMetilvaeELBA1_FD_55104 | JGI IMG/M metagenome (GOLD analysis project Ga0056112, IMG submission 55104) | Marine gutless worms symbiont microbial communities from Max Planck institute for Marine Microbiology, Germany - Olavius ilvae ELBA.1 ... | reverse complement strand
TATTGTTCGCCATCGTTTTGAACGGCAGTAATTTAATGAGTGATAATTAGCGGCCGGGCTAACTGGAAAAACGGCCACTTTTCGTTCAGGCACTAATTAGGGTGATTACTCAACAGGTGATTTGCTGTATCTCTGTCGATAACGAGCGCATCCACGAGATCACCCCTCAGGGCGCCAAGTATCGCCCGAACTTTTTCGAGGCCCAGCGCAATCAGGATTTTGTGTCTGATTTTTTTCAGCTCATTCAAATTGAGGCCGATGGTTCGACCCTGCAGGTCATACGAACATCTTACTCCCAGCTCATCATAAAACCGTCCGCAAATCGCTCCGACGGCTCCGGCCAATTTCAACCGGTCAGCGTCGCGCTCGGTTAACAGACCTGATTGCCATAAAAGTGATTCCGGCCCCACAAGTCCGACACCGAAAATGACCAGATCCGACTTTCGCGCAAGTTCGATGGTTTCGCGAATCCTCGTTTCTTTAAAGAGCGTGTCCCGGATCGCCTTGCTCTGAACAATTATGGGTGCCTGAATGATATGGGCTTCGGCCCCCAGTTTCTGCCCCAGCATGGCGGTTAAAGCCGGGTTGTCGGTACCTTCAATGGTCCCTAAACCGCCACCGATCTGAACAAGTTTCAGATGCCTGGCTTTGACTTGCATTAGATTTCTGGCCACATAGGAAACCGTACTGCCCCAGGTCACACCCAGGATCCGGTGCTGATCGATGATCGAAGTCAGATAGCTGGCTCCGGCTGCGCCAAGTTGATCCAGGGGCGATACCCGATCGTATTCAGAAATATCCACCACGATCGCTTCTTTGATACCGAAGTTCTTAGCCAGTGCAATTTCGATTTCGGTTAAATCACTTTGCGGATGGTTGATGGCAATGGATATCAACTGGCGTTCCCGGGCATCTTTAATAACACGACCGACCTTCCAACGGCTCAATCCCATCATGTCCCCGATGTCAACCTGGGACATTCCCTCGTTATAAAAGAGGTAGCAAATTTTTATGATATCTCGATCGCGCACTGGCAAGGTCCCAGAAGACAATTCTTTTAGTCAGAAATCCATTTAATTAAAAAAAGCCACGAATGAGCACGAATAAATACGAATACAATTTTCTAGATTTAGATTCTGCTGCATTTAGTTTTTTTAAGACGGTTACCCTGAAATTTCAAATTACAATAAAGAACCTGTGGGAGCGGCTTGCAACCGCGATAACTTTGTTTCGCGGCTGCATGCCGCTCCCACAATCAATATAGCATAATCATTACCAATGGCCGGATTTCATAACTATTCGTGACCATTCGTGTTCATTCGTGGCTAAAAAATAGTTTTAATCAGATTACTTCCCTGAATCCAAAAACCGTTCGACCGTACCCGCAATCTGCTCACCCTGCAGCCCCAGGTGCCCCAGCAACTCCTCGTAGGGTCCCGCATCCGCATACTGATCGTCCACGCCGATCATCTTCATGGGCGTTGGATGCTCGGTCGCCAGCAGCTCGGCAATACAGCCGCCCAGTCCCCCGGCCAGGTAGCCTTCCTCGACCGTGACGATTTTTCCCGTCTCAACCGCAGCTTTGAGCACCAGCTCTTTGTCAAGGGGCTTGATCGTATGCATGTTGATCAGACGGGGTTGAATGCCTTTTTCCTGAAGTACTTTGGCGGCGATCACGGCTTTGGACAACAGGGTCCCCGTGGCGATGATGGCAACGTCGCTGCCGTCTGCCATGACAACGCCCTTCCCGATTTTAAACGGGTAGTTTTCATCCAGGAGCACCGGCATCTTGGGACTGCCGATTTTAATGTAGACCGGGCCGACGTGTTCGGCTGCCGCATGCACGGCTTTGACGATGTCCACCGGGTCCCCCGGATTGATGACGGTCACACCGGGAATGGTCCGGATGATGGCGACATCGTCCAGTGATTGATGGGTGGCGCCCAGATCGGAATAAGTCAAACCGGCGCACCGGCCGACCACCTTGACATTCTGGTTCATGTAGCCCAGATCATTGCGAAACATCTCAAAAGGCCGCGCCGTCACAAAGGGAGCAATGGCGGCAAAAAACGGAATTTTCCCGGCCGTAGCCAGCCCCGAGGCAAATCCCACAATCCCCTGCTCCATAATGCCGAACTCGAAATGGCGTTCGGGAAATCGCTCCCGGAATGGCGTCATCCCGGAGCCGCCCGAACTGTCAGCGGACAGGGCCACGATGCGGCTGTCTTTTTCCCCGGCTTCCGTCAGGGCTTCGCCAAAGGTTTTACGTGGATCTTTGAGTTCCTCCATTATTTCAATCCCTCCTCGATCTCCTGCAGGGCCTGCTCGGCGTCTTTCAATTCGTCTTCATTTACTTTCCAATAGTGAGAACTGGCTTTGTCTTCCATAAACGGCACACCTTTGGCCTTGATAGTGTCGGCAATGATCATGGACGGCTTTCCTTTTTCAAAAGGGGTGTCCGTAACATTGCCGTAAATCTGCTGCAAATCATTGCCGTCGATGACCCGAACCGCCCAGCCAAAGGCTTTCCAGCGTTTGTCCAGCGGCTCGTAGCTCATGAAGTCTACGGTCCGGCCGCCGTGCTGAAATTTATTGCGGTCGACAAAGGCCACCAGGTTGTCCAGTTTGTGATGACTGGTAGCGGCGGCGGCCTCCCAGTTGGAGCCTTCGGCCAGTTCGCCGTCGCCCAGTACCACATAGACCTTGGCATCGCGGCCATCCAGTCTCAGGCCCATGGCCATGCCGCCGGCAATTGACAAGCCGTGGCCCAGGGCGCCGGTGTTGGACTCGATACCGGGCAGCTTGTGCATGTCCGGGTGGCCTCCCAGCTTGGTGCACAGGGCACCGTAGGTGTCCAACAAGGCTCTGTCATAAAACCCTTTTTCAGCCAGGGTGGCATAAAGTGCCAGGCACTTGTGGCCGGCTGAAAGGATAAAGCGATCCCGCTCCGGCCAGTTCGGATTTTGCGGATCGACCCGCAGTATTTTAAAGTAGAGGACCGTCAGGATGTCGGTGCACGAAAGTGCACCCCCGATATGCCCGGCACCACCGGCCTTGATCGTCCGCAAAACATCTTTGCGGATTTGAACGGCGATTTTCTTCAGTTTAGTTTCTTCGTCGTTGGTTAATTTTTGCACGTTTGTTCACCCATTTACTTTTTATGATTAAAAAAAGTTAAATATTTATGATAAATGTCGTTGTCTGTCCGCGGCCGCCCTCCCATTATTCTCAAATTATGTTGTTAATGACCGCACGCTGTATTTGTACCATCCCCATTCGTACCGGAAGGTGATCATCGAGTGCAGTTCTTGATGAAAATTTAAACCCATCTTTTTACCACAAGCAAGAAAGATGTCGCAAGGAAAAAAGGCGAAGAATGTCGACCGCAAATCGGGACAATATAGAGCAAGGTGGGAAACAAATTATTTGGTAAAGATCTCTATTCGTTGCACGGGGCACTCTGGTTATCTCTTACCACTATTTGGGGCGTGAGTGGTCCATAATTAAATTGGCAAATGACAAATTGGCTTTCACAGAGCTGACCAGCTACAGCCTGTAAAATCTCGTTGCGTTGCCGCCGAAAACTTGGGCATAGGTTTCACCCTCGGGATTTCCGAGCAAGCTTTCAAGGGTGCCCTTGACCGTCGCATAATCAGAAGCCAAAAGACAAACCGGCCAGTCTGAACCGAACATCACACGATCCTCACCGAATAGCTCGATCACCCGATCGACATAGGGTTTGAGATCTTCCGGCTTCCAGCCTTTCCAATCCGCTTCGGTGACCATACCCGACAGTTTGCAATGGACATTAGGGCGCTTCGCCAGTTCCGCCAGCCGCGCGGACCAGGGCTCCATTTCACCGTCCGCGATCAACGGTTTGGCGATATGGTCGACGACGAATCGCATGTTTGGGTTGGCATCGATCGCCGGCAGGCAGGCGGGCATCTCTCTTTGCTTGGGCAGCAGGTCGTAAGCCAGGCCGGCTGCGCCGACCGCCTTAATGCCGCGAATGACATCTACACGGGCCACCCAATCGGGATCCTCTTCGTCGTGGACCTGGTGACGGATGCCGACCAGATATTTCCCGTGGTCGCCGGCTTTGAGCCTGGCCAGAAACTCGCCAACTCCGGGATCGGTCAGATCGACCCAGCCGACGACACCGGCTACAAAATCGGTGTTGGCAGCGATGGAAAGAAATTCCTCGGTTTCCTCGATACTCGGCACGGTCTGCACGATCACCGTACGGTCGACGTTGTTCTGAGCCAGTATCGGACGCAAGTCCTCCGGCCCAATGGGTTTGCGGATGGCAGCCAGTTCGTCATCTCCCATCCAGTAATAGTCGCGGCGGGTCGGATCCCAGAAATGATGGTGTGAATCTACGACAGGTGTATCAGTCATTGGCTATTCTCCTTAATCGATAGAGAGCAACAGACGGATGTATAGTTCGCTTGAGACGGAGTAAATTCCCTAAAAGCGTATAGACGTAACATTCTACCTTAATTAAAATCGACAGCATACCACAATTTTAGCTCATTTTAGTTCATTTTAAATTTTAGCTCATTTTGTCAATCATAGTTACAGCCACCTGAAATTCGAGAAGCATATTTTGCTACTGTAAATCGACAGGGTAGAACTAGTCCCCGGGCACCGGTGCTGCCTCAGCCAGCAAGCCCTCGGATTTGAGTTCTTGCCACATGGCAGCGGGTATCGGATGCCGGAATAAACGTTCGTTTTCCTCAAACTCGGCGGCGGACCGCACACCTGTCAGCACGGTGGCCACCGCCGGATGGGCGAGCGGAAACTGCAGCGCCGCGGCTTTGAGCGGCACGCCGTGGCCTTCACAGACGGCTCCAATTCGGAGAGCCTGGTCTATGAGTTTCTGCGGTGCCGCCTCGTAGTTGAAGGTGATTCCGGGTTTGGGATCGGCCAGCAGACCGCTGTTGAAAACGCCGCCCAGGATAACCGAAACCCCCCGTTCGACGCATTTCGGCAGAAATTCGGTCAGGGCCGTCTGCTCCAACAGAGAATACCGTCCGGCCAGCAGGAAGCAGTCGAAATCGCCATGGTCCATAAACCGCGACAGCATTTCCCACTGGTTCATGCCGGCACTGACCGCCTTGATGGTGCCTTCACTGCGCAGGCGGTCAAGCGCCTTGTAAGCGCCGTTGACGGCCCACTCAAAATGGTCGTCGGGATCGTGAATATGGAGGATGTCGACCCGGTCCAGGCCGAGCCGCTCCAGGCTGTCCTCATGCGACCGCATGACGCCGTCATAGCCATAATCAAATACGCAGCGCATTTCCGGGTTGGCCAGGTAATATGGTTTGTTGTCGTCATATAATTCGCTCCCGGTGCGATGTCCCGGCCGAATTAAACGACCGACCTTGGTCGAGACCACAAAATCATCGCGATTTTGGCCGGCTATGGCTTTGCCGAGACGGTTTTCGGCCAGGCCGTAGCCATAATACGGTGCTGTGTCGACATAGCGTACACCAGCATTAAATGCCGCTTTAAATGCTTCCTCGGCATCTTCTTCGGGAACCTCCTGCAGCAGGTTGCCTATCGGAGCCGTTCCGAGGCTAAGCTGCGTGACTTTCAGGTTTGTTTGGCCGATGCTTGATCGGTCAGTTGGACTGGGCATAGTTTTACCTTTTTTTATCTGCTTAATTTTTCATTATTCCATGGACATTCAATTGTAAATAGTTAAGTTCAGGATTATTAACCTATAAACGATAAAAACTCTGATAATTTTATCCCCACTGGAAAAGGAGAAACCCTTGCACATCAAAAATGACAACCCGGCCTATGGGGCCGAATTGGAGGCATTTGCCGGTATACCGACATTCATGCGCCAGCCGGCCAGCCGCAATCTGAAAGGCATGGACGTAGCTGTAGTAGGCATTCCATTCGACGGTGGAGCGGCCAGCTACCGCAGCGGCACCCGCATGGGACCACGCAAAATCCGGGAAAGTTCCCTGATTATTTGGGGCTACAACCGCCTCCTCGATGTGGCACCTCTCGATGTCCTTGAACTTGTCGACTACGGCGATATCGCCATAGAGCCTCCCAACATCGAAACTACCATGGGTTTGATAGTCAGGGACGCCCAAACCATTATAAATGCGGGAGTCAGAATGATTGCGCTGGGAGGGGACCATTCCATTTCCTACCCGTTGCTAAAAGCACATGCTGCGAGATACGGTCCCCTGGCAGTTGTTCACTTTGATTCCCATTGTGACACCGAAGGAGGCTACCGCAACCATGGCACCCCATTTGCCGATGCTTTCGAATCCGGCTTGATCGATACCGGTGCGTATGTCAAAGCTGGGATTCGGGGCCCGATATTTCATTCCGAGGAGTTGAGTATTGCCGAAGGTCAGGGCGCCCGGATCTTTACCATCGAGCGCTGTCTGGAAGATGGGATTCCGGCGGTTATTGAGCAGATTCACGACATAATCGGTGACAAACAAACCTATGTCTCCCTGGACATCGATGTCGTCGACCCGGCCTATGCGCCGGGTACCGGTACGCCGGAGGTGGGTGGATTTACAAGCTATCAGATCCTGCAGTTAGTGCGCGGTCTGAAAGGTTTGAACACCGTGGGGTTCGATCTGGTGGAAGTCAGCCCGCCCTATGATTCGCCCGGCGAAATCACATCAATTTTGGCGGCCAATCTGGTGTTTGAGTTTTTGTCTTTGCTGGCACTGAAGAAGCTGGGAGGCTAGCAGGCTGGGAGGCTGGGAAGCTTGAGGGGCGAGAAGTTGGGAAGATAAGAAAATGAGAAGGTGGGACTATAGCTCAAAGCATAGAAAAAGCTCAAGGCTCAAAGCTGAAAGCAAAATAGCTGAAAGGTCAAAGCTCAAAGGAAAAATTTAGAGGTGTGGGGTATAAGGTGAAGGGTGTAAGGTATAGGTTATAAGTAAAAGAGCTCAAAGCTCAATTCTCAAAGCTAAAAGCAAAGTAAAGGACGCAATATGCTGACCGGAAGACAAAAAATTGAAGCAGCCTTTTCCAGAGAAGGCTCCCAAGAATTCGCAGCTGTAGATTGCTGGGAGTATGTTTTTATTCGAGACCACTGGGACCAGCTGACGACTTCACCGTGGTATGATCAATACGCACCTGACCTGGAGCGGCAGACTGCCTGGCACCGCGATGTATTGGCACGCACAGGGCAGGATTTTCTTCATGTTGAGACATTTTACTCCCGACAGGAACGCGAAAATTTAATTATTGACCATCGACCAGAAGGTGTTTTTCTCATCGACCGGGCGAACAACAAAAGCAAAAAGCTCGAACCCCCGGTTATTGGAGGATGGTCTCGACACGGCCAAGTCGCATCGGTTGAGACCACCGATTTACCGCAAACACTGGAGGAGCTTGATGACCAGGTTCTGCCGAGGCTCGCATTCAACGCCAGGCGTGATAAGTCGGACGCAAGTGCGGACCTCGCACATGCCTTGATAAAAGAGCACGGTTTAAAGCGGTATCCTCTGGCCTACGCTGACGCCCCTCTCTGGTATTTTTACGATCTGTGGGGATTCGAGGGCATGATGATGATGATCGGCGGGCAGCCGGAATTGGCGAAACGAGCCCTGCCTCATTTCACCGCCCGCACCATTGAAGCCGTCCGAGAGGCAGCACTTCTGGGTGCTGCCGGGATCCTGATATGGGAATGTTTCACCGATCAGATTTCTCCTATGGCCTATGAAACCTTCAGTGTGCCATACATGCGTCAGGCTGTGGCTGAGTGCCGCAGTTTGGGAATCAAAAGCATCTATAGTTTCTCAGGTAATCCCGCCGGCAAATTGGATGCGATCCTGTCTATCGGTGCTGATGCGCTGGCGTTTGAGGAGAGCAAAAAAGATTTTGTCGTCGACATCGATGAACTCGCAGAATACATTGACGGAAGGTGCACCCTATTCGGCAATCTGGATGCGATTGGTGTTCTCCAGGATGGCAGCGAGACTCAGCTTCGCAACGCGATTGCGGAACAGATTGATGCCGGTCGACGCAACCGGAATCGTTTTGTAGTGAGTCTTGGCAGTCCGGTGACCCCTGCAACGCCGGTCGAACGCGTACGCTTGTACTGCGATTTGGTACACGAAATGTCACACGACCTGTAAACGGTCTCGCTCGCCTGACGTGATAGCGGTTTGAAGGCAGGAGGCCTGAAGGGCAAGAAGTTGAGAAGAAAAGAAGGTGAGAAAGTGGGATACAGCTCAAAGCTCAAAGCAGAGAAATTGAAACATCATTTCTGCTGGTTAATCCACTCTCAATACCGCCGGGTCCGGCATCCAGAAGTTTGTTGATCGCTCTGCCATTTAATCTTCAGCCAATGGGAACGCTGCAGGACTGTAGCACAACAAACCGCTGATAATCAGGGTTGGCGGCATTAGAACCGCTTACCGCTGATTTCAGCAGATTAAAAATCTTCCTAGAATTCGTACTTTTTTAGCAAATCTCATAAATTTCAGAGTCCTCCAAATTTTTGATTTAGGCACGATATCCACACTTTTCGCGAGACGAATTTTTTGTAGATTTGCCATTATGCAATCCACAATCTGAAAATTTTTGTGATATAGCTTTTATATCCATAAAAATGAAAAAATGCATGTATTCTCAATTTATGTTGTCAGTTTAATTATGTTGTGGGTTTAATTCCAGTTTAATTCTATATCATTCCCAAAAAGATATAAAATATCCTTTTAATTCCTCTAATTCCATTTATTTTTCCTCCGCTGTCTGTTTCCCTAATTCTTTGCTTATAGATGCGCAGCCATTTGATTCTGATCGGTGCGTTTTGCCTTATTTGAAATTTTGACAAAAATATCTTTAGAAAATATCTTCTTTTTACCATAGAAGCTTTACAATTTTGCGGACGGTTATAAATAGAAAAGCCCGAAGCAGCCACTTCGGGCTTAACAAAGAGCTACCGCAAGCAGCCGGAAGCCCAAAACAATATCACTTATCTAATACATTTTCCGGTTGTTTGCAAGACCGGAGACCTGCCCATTTTACTTATACGCCAAATTCATTGCGGTTGGTGCCATTTAATTTTTAACGTCTGTCGGCGTTGTTGGAGAGGACAGCGTTACTGCGGTGATCCTTGCCGGTTGGCGTCCAAACGAAAACAGCGCCGCAAAGCCCAAAGAACATATCGCCAAACACCCAAGGGTAAAAAAGCCCACTGCTATGCCGAAAACCGCCGCCGGGAGCGGTTGCGTAAAAAAAATCAAAAAAATATGGATGATGCAACTACCACACGGCGACCGCCTTGGTATATATGGCTGCTGTGGGGTATCGCGCAGCGCATTTTACATGCGTACAAAACGCCACGCTGTCATTTTTGCCGAGCTTTTGGGCAAATCGTCGATGAGTTCCCCCGTCGCGCCTATGGTTAAATCAAAAATGAAAGCAGTTTGACATGATTAAGAAAAAAATTCTTGCCCCTAACCGCATCCGTCGTATCCAAGGCGGCTTTAGCTTTATTCCGCACCGCTTTGTTAGCGGTGGCTTTTTAGCTGCATTACAGCAAAAAGAGCTGCTGTTGTATCTATTTCTGGTTGCCGTCTGTGATCGTCATGGACTTTCTTTTTACAGCTATGATTCGATCTGCTCGTTGCTGCAGATAACCGTGGAACAATATATCGCCGCTAGAGATGCTCTGATCCAAAAAGAGCTGATTGCCTTTGACGGCACCCTTTTCCAGGTGCTGGATTTGCCGGCAACCCCACCAAAACCATCAAGCTTACAACCGCTGGGAAACGGCCGGCGGCAAAAAGCGCCCATCGGCATTGATCAGATGCAATCTATCAAAGACATACTCAAAGGAATTGGCCATGACTGATCCGAAAACCACAGAGTCGATAAAATGGTTAAATCAGTACTGCCTGCCAAAAGATGATCCATTGGTGCATCAGCACTTAGACAAGGCCATCGATGATTATCTACAATGGATGAAATCAGCAGGATATAGTCAAATTACCCGCCAAAATTACCGGCCCCAGTTAAACCAATTTCTTTGTTTTATCAAAAACAGAAGATTTAGTTGGACAGAAATATTTACTTTTAACACCCTGCAACGCTTTAAAAAAATTAGAGGGCAAAGCAGTGTGCCGGCCATCAATGGACTCTCGCGCTATTTATTTTCCCAAGGCAAAATACCAAAGCCGTTAGCCCAAAAAGCACAGCGCATTGATTTGCCACAAATCTACCAAGACTATCTATCGTATCAGCAAACCCACCGGCAGGCGACCGAACGGCAAGTATCTCGTATAAAAAGAGTGCTGGCGGCTTTTGAAGATTACCTGCAAACCCATAAAATAGATCTTTGTTCATTAAAGCTTGAACAGGTCGACGATTTTCTGACAGCCTTTTTTGCACCCTTTTCAACGGCAACCTGCAACGCCTACCGTTCTATGATCCGGCAATTTTTGAAATATCTATACCGAGAGCGCCAAATTATCAAAAGAGATCTTAGCCCGCTGATCGTCGGTGCCCATCTATTTTCTCAAGCCAAGCCCCCTAATTTTTTGCGCCCCCATGAGGTGCAAAAAGTGTTTGCCGACCTAAAGCTGACGACCCCCGCAGATATTCGAACCTATGCCATGGTTCATCAGGCCTATATGCTGGGGCTGCGCCCACAGGAAATATGCACGCTCACACTGGACGATATATCCTTTCGTTGGCAAGAATTAAACGTGAAAGACCGGAAAACCAAAAAACCAATCAAGCTACCGCTACCCGAAGAAGTGATCAAGGCCATTGCCGCTTATCTGGTCGGTGTCAGACCACAAAGTCAGCACCGCACGCTGTTCTTAACTCTCAAGGCGCCTTATGGTCCGCTAACTGCCAACGTGGTGGGCTACCACATTACCAACTGTATGCGACAGGCAGCGCCGTGCTCATCGGCCTACTGGTTGCGGCACACTTATGCACAAAATCTGCTGGAGGCCGGGGCTTCCATATACGAAATCAAAGAAATGCTGGGCCATGACAGCATCGAATCCACCAAAAAATATCTTCATATTCACATCAAACTGATGCGAAAGGTACTCTTCAATGAAACCATTTGAAAGCTTTCTGGCACCACAAATGCAAAAGTTTATCGCTTATCGCAAACACTTGGGCTATCAAATCAGTCGTTCAAAGTCACATCTTAAAACCTTGGACCGATACCTAAACGAACAAAAAATTGAAAATAGCTTACTATCGCCATCGTTTTTTCTGCAGCTGCGATCAGATCTTAAAATCGAGCCGCGGTCGGTTAATGCAATCATCTCATCGCTGCGCGTTTTCTTTCAATTTTTGATTCGTAAGGGTATCTACGCCCAAAATCCCCTGCAGGATATTCCCGAGCTACCCGAATATGATAATATCCCCTTTATCTTTGCACCACAACAAACTGATCAGTTGCTGGCTGCCGTTTGCAAAAGATTACGTCAAACAAAAAGGTATTTCTTAAAAGATCTGTCCCAATACATGGCGATTTTGCTCATGGCCCGTTGCGGACTAAGAATCTCTGAACCCATACGTTTGAAGCGCCATCATTATCGGCCAAAGGAAAAAACGCTTTATATTGAGAAAACCAAATTTAAAAAAGACCGCCTGATCCCGCTGCCCATGACCGTGGCTACCGAGATGCAAAACTACCTGGCGCTCAGAGATGCCTGGCTCGTAGAGCAACAAAATCCATTTCTTTTAGCCGGTTGTAAACAAAAAGGATTAAACGACAACACGCTTCGCAACCACTTTCACCGAGCAGTGCAAGATATCGGCCTCAAGCAACCCAGACAAATTATCGGCAAGATGACCTTCTCTGCACCCACTCCTCACAGCCTGCGCCATGGCTTTGCCATCGCTACATTAAACGCTGTCAAAATCAGAGGCGGTTGCCCCCAAAATGCTCTGCCGGTGCTCGCCGCCTACATGGGCCACCGTGAATACAGATATACNACTCAGTACCTTAAAGTTTTGGATGCCAAGCAACGTCAGCAATTGTTTTATTTTGCCAAATCGCAAAAAAGAGCACAGATGAAACTGGCCGCCTGTATTTATCAATTTTTTGATCAGTACCTTATTCGCATCAAGGGTAGCAGTGATCAAACCGTCAAAGCCTATCGGGATGCCTTCGGTCTGTTTTTGCCCTTTGCGGCCGATCATCTTGGTATCAAAATCAAATCACTGNAAATGGAGCATCTTTCNGCTGACTTGATTCTGGCCTTTCTCGATCATCTTGAATCCGATCGCAACAACAGCTCCATCACCCGTAACCACCGGCTGGCAGCCATCAAATCGCTGGCTAAAATGATCCGCTTGATGTATCCGCAAAACCGAAAACTGGCCGAAACAATATTGGCGATCCCGCAAAAACGCACCACAAAACAACTGATCGGCTTTTTGTACCCCGATGAAACCCTCAAAGTCTTTCAACGAGTTGAGCTNACCAAAAAANATGGATTTCGTAATTATACCATCCTGCATCTACTGGACGACTCCGGTGCCAGAGCATCTGAAATCGCAACCCTTAAACTGGACTACTTTGACCCCCACAATGCCACCCTTGGCATCCTGGGAAAAGGTGATCGTTATCGACAGATCACATTAGAGTCCAAAACTGTTCAACTCATCGAACTCTATATTGCCAAATACCGCACCACACCCAAACGGCTGTATCAGCATTATTNGTTTATCAATCAACGCCGAACCCATATTACNCGCCACGGTATTTACCGAATATGTAAAAAATATCTTTACAGGACTTTGAGCCCCAAACGTCTCAAAGATATTAATCCGGTCCATAGCTTTCGCCACAGCTGTGCAGTTAGAATGCTCTCTTGCGGCAAATCACTGTCGGATATCAAAAACCGCCTGGGTCATGAAAATATCGAATCCACCATGATATACTTGCACCTGGATCTGAAACGAAAGANACAATTGCAAAAANCATTTATTGAGTATACCAAATCCAATCTCTCGGATGACCTGAAGATAAATGAGTTAATCGATTGGGAGAATAGGAAAGACATTTTGGAATGGCTCGATAGCCTCTAAAAGCCCTAGTGCATTTAGAGGCCGGCTCTAAAGCACAATGCCCTTAGCAAAATTGTTATGTTGACAGTTTTTTAACAAATCTGTAAGTTCTTTGATAACCA
>Ga0056112_1000352_pt1 | contig 13796 bp, 12 predicted proteins | sample WorMetilvaeELBA1_FD_55104 | JGI IMG/M metagenome (GOLD analysis project Ga0056112, IMG submission 55104) | Marine gutless worms symbiont microbial communities from Max Planck institute for Marine Microbiology, Germany - Olavius ilvae ELBA.1 ... | reverse complement strand
CGAACCCCTTTCCCATAATAAAAACAAACCGGCGTTTGATGAGAATCCTGAGTTTCTCGATCCTGTTTTTCGCAGCTATAATACTGGCAATAAACCTTTATCCCGGTGCATCTGAGTACAAGCTCCTGCATGATGCAATGCTGCTGCAAATTCCACTCGGCATACTTGCATTGATGTTTATCTGGACGACATACCGGAGATTATGGCTGGTTACAATTATCTTCTGGCCAATATTCCTCGCAAGCCTCGCTGTTTTTAACAACTATGCCCCGCGGGCTCTCGAAAATGACTATTCGTCGTTACTGCCGATTGCGATTATTTGTTATCTACCCTTTATTTTTATCGCGCTGTTTGGCAACTATATCTATTTCAGGAAAGCACAAAAAGTCATCCACACGGCGAATCGGTTGTTCGAAGACCATCAACAAAAAATTGTCTGGATAAGAGAGAACGCCGGTACATCCAGTGTTGCCGTAACCGTATTTGCTATTTTTTTCATTGCCTCCCTGGCATACATGCAGCCAAAGCCGGTAGAGTTTCTCGATTCGCTCGATTTCAGTCTTTACGATGCATACAGTGCGGAAAACATTACCGCCAGGGAGAAAATCAAACTCCGCCTGGAAGAAGCCCACCAGTTTTTTGAAATCGCCGAGTCACATTTTAACAGCTCGTCACCCGATTACGTCAAAGCTTCCATGGCCTACAGCACTGCCGCATATAACGGTTCGCTGCTGGCCGCATACAAGCTGGGTTACATGTATTACTTCGGTATAGGCGTTCAGCAGAATGATATTCTAGCGAAAGAGTATTTCGAACTGGCTATCCGAACGCCCCTTGCTTTCCAGCCACACAGCCTGCAAATTGCCACAGAGTTTCTGGCTGAATCTTATAACAGTCTCGGCATCATGTACCAAAATGGATATGGCACCAGGAGAAATACAAAAACGGCATCGGAAATGTATCTCAAAGCCATCGAATTCGGCTCCGGAAGCGCGCAGCAGAATCTTGCTAACGTTTATTCACCAGGCTCCACCAGTAAACGTCGGCCTTTGGTAAACCCCAGCTATAAATAATCAACGGGGCAGTGAGATGCGATCATCATTGAGCGCCGCCACCCGTGCCCGTCATCCGTCTGGCAAAGCCAACTCCCGATTCCAGCGCGCCCTCGAGCAGACCACCATTGCCAAACGATGCTTCGGTGGAAATAAAGCTTAGTTTCCCATCCCAGCCAGTACCCGTACGAAAATCGAGACCATAATGAGGATGGCGGATTGGCGACCTGCGATCGGCAACACTGGCAGTAAATTGTTCACTACTCCAATCCTGGAAATATACTGCTTGCGGATTATTAGCCTGGTCTCCGAACAGGGTTGAGAGTTGCATCGTCGCATGCCTAATGAATTCAGCTTGACCCATAGCCTGCCGGCTCTGCGAGTCGAGGCCGGAGAATCCAAACAGGCTGAAAATATTTTCAGCACCCGGTGACGCATCATGAATTTCCGCCAGGGGTCCAAGCTGGCTCAGAGCGGTTCCACAGAGTCCCTTCTCGCGCCAGAAGGGTTGATCATAGACCGCGAAAAACTTCGCGTGTCCCGCCATCCAGGTAGGCGTCCCAGCCAGTGTTTGCATGACTTCCAGGGGTAGTTCAGGAGTATATTCGAGCTCTGCCGCCAGCCTCGGCGGTATCGCCAGGGCGACATGTTGAGCATGCACCCGGGTGCGTCCGGATGGCTCATTTACATCGACGATAACTGCATCTCCATCGAGCGAGAGTGCCGTCGCCACGTGGCCCAGGAAACAATGGGAGTTATCAACTTGCGCGGCTATCGCCTCAACCAGTTGATTTATTCCGCCCTGGATGCGCCGCGATCCAGTCATTGGCGACGGACCGCTACTTCTCTCGATATGACGGTCCGCTCGCTGCAACAAAATGTCACCATCGGCGTACTGAGCGTAGTGCGGAATTCTGAAATGTTCGAGCAAGCCGGCCACGAGTGGTTGCCCGGGCCAGAACCACGAAGGGCCAAGATCACAATCGTTGCCAACTGTCAGTATTCGGCCGCCGAAACGATCGCGGGCTTCGATCACGCTCGCGTTTTGCGCGGCAGCCCGTAATTGCCAGGTTGCGGCGAGCCCGCTAAGCCCGCCACCGATAATTAAAATATCAGCCTGTTTGATTATGACTGCCCGGACGCAAGCAAAACAGATAACGATCAGATCGCGTACTGCTCATTTAAAAATACAGTGCTTCGCGTAATCCGCTGCTTCATTAGCAGTCCAGTCACCTTTTGGTTTCTGCTCAAGATTGTTACACCATTTCTCACTCCCTACTTCCGCCGAACAGGCAATCAGTTGACTTAGCAATAGTGACAGGAACAGTTTTTTCTTCACGAGTTTCTCCACATGTTCGAGCTGCGGGCCACGGGCCAGAAGACCTCAAATTCGACGACAAACCTGGCAACTAATTTTCGGCCGGGCACAAAGGCGCTTTTCTCGTTTTAATATACTGTCGGACCAGTTGCCGTAACCGGCGCCGATCAAAGCTTGCATAATGTCCCGGTCTTATTTCATCGGTTTTCAATTGCAGCAGCTTCTCCATCGAACTGATGTAATCATCCACCACCGAATCTTCCAGATTATCCAGCAGTTCGCCATCGTAAACCGCATCTCCGGAGAAAAAATACTGCTTGTCCAGATCGTACAATCCAACGGAACCGGATGAATGACCGGGTAAATGCATCACTTCAAATGCCCTGTCACCCAGATCAATGATGTCACCATCTATAATCGACCGCGCTTGCGGGCAGGCCTTGACTGCATAGTCACTGGCGCTGAAACCCTGGTAGGGGATGGAGTCAAAATCACTGTCGGGCACAAAACCACATTCGGGTGAACTTAAAATCATTTGTTGATCCCCACTACAAAGCGCCTGGTGCTCATGCTGGTGGATGTAAACCTCGTCGAACTCATGGCATCCACCGCTGTGATCAAAATGTACGTGGCTGGCAACCACCTTGAGCGGCTTGTCGAGCAGATCGGCCAGGTATAATTTCAGACTGGAAACACCCAGTCCCGTATCGATCAACAGGTCCGCATCACGCCCCTTTATCAACCAGAGATTGGCACGATTTTGCCAGGCGTAACAGGGCTCGGTAATGCAATACACATCATCACGTATGCGTTGTACCTGAAACCAGGGTTGCTGTATCGTTTTCATCGAGTTCCGCTCTCCTTGGGTAATATTTCACAGCCTGGCTGCAACTGTACGGCCCTGCCCGCTACCGGCAGGTTGATGCTAAAAGTGTCATATATTGCGAGCATGATCAATATTTTTCGCCGGGCCATGGCGGCCCGGTCGCGCTTCTGGTTTAATCTGCCGATCGATTCCAGACTGGTTGTTTCACCGGGTATGACTGAAGCTGATTTTTACATCGTCGAACGCGAAGCGGGGGCCGAAAATCCGGCGATTCCAGCCTGGGCCTGTCGTAACAGCAATCCGGCGAACCTCGAAACCGATTACAACACGCCCGTGCAACGTCTCGAAATAGACGCGGTCCCGAGAGCATTCCAGATGCTCGATGTTTTGTCGACAGAGGAATGCCGGCGACTGATCGATCTCACCGAAACCTTCGGCTACCTCGAGGACGCCGCGGTCTCGTTACCGCGCTCTATCCGGCACAATGACAGCATGACCTGGGTCATCGATGACGAGACCAACGCCATCATCTGGCAGCGTTGCCAGTCGCTGGTGCGGGATGACCACGAATTCAATAGCGGAAAGGCAGCACTTGGAATCAATTCACGCTTTCGCTTCTATCGTTACGGCCCGGGAGATTACTTCGCACCGCATACCGATGGTTCCTGGCCCGGATCGCGTGTCATCGACGGTGAGCTGATCGACAACGCCTATAACGACCGCTGGAGTCAATTGAGCTTCTTGCTGTTTCTAACCGACGACTACTTAGGTGGCGCGACCCAGTTCTACGTTAGCAAGGCAAACCCTGCGCGCCCTGCCCGACAGTCCGAGGAGGCCGAAATCATTGATGTGCGCACGCCGGTCGGTGGCGCCCTGTGTTTCCCCCACGGCATGCACCCGCTGCACTGTATGCACAGTTCGCAGGAAATCACTTCAGGCAAGAAGTACATCATCCGTTCCGATATCCTGTTTGCGCTGTAAGCGCCAGGTCTCAGGTAACGCTGACGCGATCCAGGCCCATGAAGTAAATCGCGCTTGCGAGATCGGTGGCATCGATGTGGCAGCTGGTAGCTGCACGCAAGACCGGCTTGCCATGATAAGCGATGCCAAGACCGGCAGCCCTGAGCATCGGCAGATCATTGGCGCCATCGCCAATGGCGCAACAGTCGCTCAGCGTCAATCCGAGAGCCTGCGCACGCTGCTGCAGCAGACTGCATTTCAAATCGGCGTTTATAATCGGTGATTTTACCTTTCCAGTCAGTTTCCCCGCGTCAATTTCCAGGTGATTACAATGCACCTCGTCAAAACCGAGTCGCCGCGCGACGGGTTCGGCAACCTGCGCAAAACCGCCGCTGACCAGAATAGTATGTACCCCGGCAGCAGCTGCCGCGGCGAGCAACTGCTCTGCCCCGGGATTCAGCTGCAGGTGTTCAACTATATCGTGAAATACCTGCTCGGGCTGTCCTGCCAACATGGTAATGCGTTCACGCAAGGCGGCGTTAAAATCGATCTCGCCATGCATCGCGCGCGTCGTAATTGCGGCAATTCGCTCGCCCAGGCCCAGCATCGCGGCAACCTCATCGAGCGTCTCGGCGGCAACGATAGTCATGTCCATATCACAGATCAACAGGCGCTTGCCTCGAGATTCCTGCGGCTGGATATAGACATCCGCATCAACCAGCTTTGTGCGCAAGGACAGCAGCAGCGACCATGCCGTGTCGGGATCACAGTCGACGGTTACATCGCAGGCATTGGTCGCCAGCGGTCTATGTTCACGGATTTGCAGGTCACCCAGCTCCGTATCCAGCAAAGCCAGGGCGTCACTACATTCGCCTGCCGTGCAAACTGTAATCACGAATGGCTGTTGTGCGTTACTGCGCCCTAACCACCGCGGTGCCTGAATAGAGGCGTCTTCAATCATCGCAGGGACGGAAAATGCAAATACTGGACGTCGGTGATATTTGGCAACGAACGCAGATGCGCGAGATCGTCATTACCCAGCTCCTCGTCAATTTCAATCAGCACTATTGCGTTACCGTTGCGAGTATCACGACCAAGGTGCATGTTAGCAATATTGATGCCGCGTTCCGCGGTGGACGTACCAATATTACCGATAACGCCCGGCTTGTCATCATTAGTAATGTAAAGCATGTGTTCGCCGAGCTTCGACTCGAGCGGAATTCCCTTCACGTCGATCACGCGCGGTCGATTTTGAATCAGCGTGCCACAAATACTGCGCGACCTCGTTTCGGTCTCAACGCCAACAGTAATCCGGCAAGGATATTCGTCGCGGCCTTCGTTGTGAGCCTCGATCACGTTAATGTTGCGATCCCGCGCAACCTCCCGCGCATTGACCGAATTCACGTAACTGCTGTGGTGCTCGAGGATCGACTGCACTACCTGCACCGTCAACGGGGAAACGTTCAGGTCGTTGGCCTCACCGCCATAGGTGACCGTCAATGTCCTGATCGGGTCGTGGGTCAACTGGCCGACGAATGAACCCAGGCACTGCGCCAACTGCAGGTAGGGACGCAATAACTGGGCTTCCTCGGCACTGATACTGGGCGCGTTAATCGCGTTATTGATTGCCCCGGTGAGCAGGAAGTCACTGATTTGCTGGGCGATTTGAATCGCGACCTTTTCCTGTGCTTCGATCGTCGAAGCACCGAGATGGGGCGTGCAGATCACGTTATCGAGCTCGAACAGCGGATTTTCCCGCGCCGGCTCGACCTCGTAAACATCGAGTGCGGCACCTTTCAAATGCTCGCTCTTGAGTGCGGCCAGCAAGGCCAGCTCATCGACCAGGCCACCTCGTGCGCAATTGATCAGCATACTACCCTTCTTCATTTTATTGATCGCGCTGGCGCTTATGATATTGGCAGCTTCAGGCGTTTTGGGTACATGTAACGAAATAATATCGGAACTACTGAGCAAGGTATCCAGTTCGACTTTTTTAATACCCAGCCTGGCAGCGCGGTCCTCGGTCAGGTAGGGGTCGTAAGCCTGCACATGCAGGCCATAACCGATCGCCTTGCTGGCGACGATGGACCCTATGTTACCGGCTCCGATAAGGCCCAGTAATTTGCCGGTCAGCTCGACCCCCATAAAACGCGACTTTTCCCATTTTCCCGCATGGGTAGAGCTGTTCGCCTGCGGTATGTGCCGCGCCAGCGCCAGCATCATCGCCATCGCGTGTTCGGCGGTGGTGATAGCGTTACCCAACGGAGTGTTCATGACCACTATTCCCCGCCGCGTGCAGGCCGGCACATCGACATTATCGACACCGATACCGGCCCGTCCGACCACCTTCAGATTCTTCGCGTGTTCGAGTAACTCGGCGCTTACCCTGGTGGAGGAGCGAATCGCGAGGCCATCAAATTGACCGATCATATCGAACAATTCGGCTTCGCTGAGCTTGCTCGATTGCACCACCTCGACACCCTGTTCTTCGAACACCGTCACGGCCTGGCTCGACATCGAGTCGGAAATCAAAACCCTTGGCTTAGTCATGTTGCTGCTCCTGTGTTGATAGTTTGAACTCCGCGAAAACCCAGTCGAGCCACAACGTCAATGCCTGCAGGTCACTGGTTTCAACCGTGGCACCGCCCCAGATACGAAACCCGGGCGGTGCATTGCGATAATTGCCGATGTCGAAGGCAACGTTTTCCTGCTCCAGACTGGCGAGCATCGCGTTGATCGCCTGCTGCTGATCCTGTAGCGATAGCCCGACAAAATCAATATCGATGATCTTTAAACACATCGAAGTTGGCGAACGGGTCGCCGGATCGCCGGGTAACCAGTCGACCCAGGGCGTTTGACTCACCCAGGCATCGAGACAATCGAAGTTGCTGCGTGTGCGCCGCCACAGCGCCTCGACTCCACCCTCGCGTTCGGCCCAGGCCAACGACGCGTGCAAATCCTCCAGCGCCAGCATACTGGGCGTATTGATCGTGGCTCCGCTGAAAATACCCTCGACTAATTTCTCACCTTTGGTCAGCTGAAACAGTTTCGGTAGCGGATAGCGCGGCGATGATGATTCAAGCCTGGCTACAGCCCTCGGGCTAAGCGCAAGCATACCGTGCGCACCCTCGCTACCGAGTACTTTCTGCCACGACCAGGTGACCACATCGAGCTTGTCGAAATCAATCGGCATGGCAAAAGCGGCGGAGGTCGCGTCACATAAAACCAGTCCGTCACGACCTGCGTCCAGCCATTCCAGGTCAGGCAGACAGACGCCGCTGGTAGTGCCGTTATAAACCATCACCAGGTCATGCTCAGGATTTACCTGACCCAGATCCGGAAGCTCGCCGTATTCGGCCTGGTAAAGGTTTAAATGATCGATCCCGAGCGCCTGCAGATCTTTCGCCCAGTCATTGGAAAAACTCTCCCAGACCAGCACATCGACCGGTTTCGAACCGAGCAAAGACCACATCGCTATCTCGAAGGCGCCGGTATCGGAGCCGGGAACAATGCCGAGTTTCCAGTCAGGCGGCAAGCCCAGCATACGGTGCGAGATATCGATGGCGTCACGTAGACGCTGTTTGGGGAGTTTGGCGCGATGACTGCGGCCAAGGAAATCAGTGTTTAGATGGGTAATATCCCAGCCGGGATATTTTTTGCATGGCCCTGAAGAAAAGCGGGCATCCGCGGGTCGAATACGCGGGCGCTCGGGAAGGCCGCGGGCTTCCTCGTTCATGATATAACCTCTAGTTATGGGTGGTTTGCTCCACCAGGCGCGGCAAGAATAACACAAAACCCGCGATCTAAAAGAGGATCGCGGGTGGCAAGAATGTTTCGAGGAAAATCCAATACTGATTATGACGCCGGCTAATGTGTTTTGCGGTCCGGGACAGGTAACACTGGATCGGAGAGAAACGATCAAACCGGACGCCGTGGCCATATGCCGCAAGATACATTACGATAACCGAAAAAATTTAAACCTGGCGAGTTGAACTGTCTCCTAAATCAGGGCGCGATCGGCCTAAGTTGGTTTGGCGACGTACAGTATCATTAACATAAACGGCGAGTCTTACCTGCATTCCTGAATCGGAAGCCATATTTTATTATGTATGACGAAAAAGCAATCAAGCACTACCAGCGCGGCATGGAGCTTCATCAAAAAGGGCAGCTGAGGGATGCCGAGCGGGTCTATGCGGAAGCGATCAATATCAGCAAGGATTTCGTCGAAGCCTATAACAATCTCGCTAATGTGCTGGTCGATCTCCGTAGACTGGGAGAGGCTGCGCAGGTTTATCGGAAAGCATTGGAAATAAAACCGAATCACCCGATTCTACTCAATAATCTGGGAAACACATTGCAATTACAGGGCAATAACGAAGACGCTATCGAGTGGCTCAACAAGGCCATAGCCGCGCAACCGGACTATGCCGAGGCGCACGAGAATCTGGGTAATGCGTTACGAGGCTCGGGCGGTGCTGAAGCAGCAGCCGATTGTTACCGGCGTGCAATCGAACTCGACCCGGATTTTGCGGGTACCTACAACCACCTGGGCGGAGTGTTGGCCGAACTCGGGGAACTGGACGCAGCTAAAACTAAATTTAAGCAGGCCATTGCAATCGATCCTGCGAATAGTGACGCCTACAATGGGCTTGGCAATGTGTTAAGCGAGCAGAAGGAATATAAACAGGCACTAGCGGCTTACAGTAGTGCGATCAAGATAAATCCGGGGTACAGGGATGCGTACAACGGAATGGGAAATATTTTCAGTAAGCTGGAGGAGAAAGAGAAGGCGATCGAGCTGTATCGCAAAGCCATCGAAATAGATCCAGAGCATACCGAGGCTTACAATGGGCTGGGCAGCGCGCTTAGTGGCATGGGCGAGATAGACAATGCAATTGCGGCGTTTCGAAAATCGATTGAAATCAACCCTGGAAGTAAAGACGCTCATTTCGGAATGGGAAACGCGCTAACTGACATGGGGGAGATTGAGGATGCGATTGCATCGTATCGCAGAGCTATTGATATCTTCCCGGGATACGCGGCAGCTTACCGGGCTATTTCAAAAAACAAGAAATTTACTGAACTTGATGATGATGTTCGGGCAATGGAATTACTGAATGCAGACGAGAGCATTACCGAGGAACAGGAAATACACCTGGCATTTGCCCTGGGGAAGGCATACGAAGATCTTGGGAAGTATGCGGAATCAATGGAACATATACTAAAGGCAAACCGGTTAACTCGCGCATCGTTTGATTATTCGCTATCCCGGGAACAGGATAAATTCAGTAATATTAAATCGATTTTCTGTGCTGAATTTTTCTCGGCTCGCAAGGGCTGCGGAGATCTGGATTCGACACCGATTTTCATTCTTGGCATGCCGCGCTCGGGAACCAGCCTGGCCGAACAAATTCTAGCCAGTCATCCTGAAGTTTTTGGCGCCGGTGAGCTAAGCGTTATGTCGGACATGGTAAGGAATATGGAACCCGGCAGTTCCTCAAGCGTGTACCCGCTTTCGGTTGCTGATTTGAATACGACAGCGTTTGAAGATTTTGGGCAGAAATACATTGCAAAACTGCGCGAACATTCGGCGGATTCGAAATTCATTACCGATAAGATGCCGCACAATTTCCTGCACATTGGATTTATCCATGCCATCCTGCCCAATGCGAAGATCATCTGTTGTACCCGTGATCCGATGGACAACTGCCTGTCTATCTTTAAGAACTATTTTACCACTGGCCATTATTATTCCTATGAGTTGCAGGAACTGGGACAGTATTACAATCTGTACCTGGATTTAATGGCGCACTGGAAGAATACCCTGCCAGGATTTATTTACGATCTGAACTATGAGGCTCTTATATCCGACCAGGAAAATCAAATAAGAAAATTACTCGAGTATTGCAATTTGCCCTGGGACGACGCATGCCTTCAGTTTCACAAGACCCGCCGAAAGGTCGCCACCGCAAGCAAAGCCCAGGTGCGCCAACCGATTTACAAGGACTCGATAAATCTATGGAAAAGATACGAGACTCAACTGGAGCCACTACGCACCGCGATTTACGATTAAGTCCGTGACGCGGGCGCTCGAGAAGGCCGCAGGCTTCCTCGTTGATGATACAACCTCTAGTTATGGGTGGTTTGCTCCACCAGGCCCGCGCAGAATACCACAAAACCCACTACGCATAAGGGGATCAGAGGCGATGACGAAATTTCATAGAAAACCCAATGCAGACTATTATGCAGATTAATATTAATTTATTGGCTGAATGCCACTTACCCGGCCAGGGTTTTTCCATAACGGACACGCAAAATGCAGGATCCAGTGGCGACAACCGGCCAGGAACAGGCTATCGATCGTATTCTGGAATGCGATCCACAAGCAACGATTGAGAAATGATGCAACCCGGAATGACCCTCCACATCGATCCCGAAGATACCGAACACTTCGATCGAAACCTTCGCAAACCGGAACTTCCATAATCACCGGTGATATCTTTAAATTGCTACCTATAGAAAACAGCCTTAACGGCTCACCTACCCGGTTGATTTTTAAGGAAATCTCCTATCGGAGAAAATATCTTTATGTGAATCACGTCAAAACTTTGACAAAAAATCTAAGAGATAATTCACAAAATTTCGTTTCCTGCTGTCCGAGACAACAGGGTTTCGGGAGTACTGCATCAAATATTCGTTGTAGCTAGAAGAAGGGCATCAATCCGGCGTTTAGGTATGATCTTTTGCTGTGCAGGCTTCCGCAAGACGAGCTTTTATCCAGCAAATTATCAAACGGCTGCTATCGAGTAATGACAAATTCAGACACTATTTCCCGAGCAATAAATGCCTATCTGGATCGAGGCAACTCTAAGTATGCAATAATGATCGATGGTCCCTGGGGAGTCGGCAAAACCCACTTCATCTGGCATTCAATCATCCCCGGGCGAGCAGCAACAAATTTCGTTTACACGTCACTGTATGGTCTGAGTTCTTTCGACGAGATCGATATTGAGATCGACGCCCAGATCGAAGCAATCCATTCGAAAAGAAATAAGTCCGTTGGAACTGAGCTTCATTCATTGCCAGGGATTGAAAAGGAAGCGGTCGGGATGAGTCACTATTCAGGCAACACCAGACGGGTACCGACTGCTACAAGCGATAGCGGCCCCGACCAATCGGTGGTGGTATGCCTTGATGACCTGGAGCGTTGGCACGGAGACCTGCATCTTTGTCTCTCTTATATCAATCGACTGGTGGAACATAAAAATTTGAAATGCATTCTGATTGGTAATCTTGAAGAGATGCCACCCAGTGCAGTTTATGCTTTTTCGAGTGCCAGGGAAAAGACGATCAGACATATCTATCGCTACGAAAGTGACTATCGAAAAATAATAGGCATTTCACTCGATCTGGTCGATTACAGTAGTAAGGCCTCAAAAAGTTTCATTCGCTCAATAATAAAGAAAAACTTTTCTTCGTTTGAGCGATTGCTTGATCATGCGACTGTTAGAAATATCAGAATCATTGCCGAAGCCCTTCAGCTCTACGAATATATTTATCGCCACAACAGTATGCACTTCAAACTATCGAGAGGAATGGCGTTTACCTACTTCATGACGTTGTTCTCGGCGCTCATATTAGTGGCAAGGTATCTGGTTGAACGAAAAGATCGTGACGAATTGCTAAATGGGAATCATGCGGGTAACAAGGGATTCAAGTTTCTAGTAAATATGGGATATTTCGAAGATCAGAAAACCGGAGTTGTAACCCCGGAAATCAGGCTTTTGCTGGATACCGTGTTTTATCGTCTGGACCAGATTTCACTTAAAGGATTATTCAGTATTGTCAGGAATGGATATTACATCAAAGCAGATTTTGAAGGAGATTTCGATAGCTGGGTTAACGAGCAACATTATGATTCGTATCTTGATAAGGACAATTACTATCAACTCGCCGACGACGATGCGCGACAGGTATTTGAGTCAATGCTTTCGTCCCTGTTCGATAACTGTGACATCACCAACCCGGTCACACTGATGCTATTGGCGGAGAGGATTATCGATGATATAGCCTGCGGTGTTGTTGATTACAATCCAGTCGATCTCAAGAAGCAGTTTATTGACTCGGTTGATTCACTCTATGCTTCCGGCGATATGCAATATAAAGAAATCAACATCTTTGATGTGGATAGCAATCGATTTGCCAATTGCCGGGAGGTATATATATATATGCTGGAACAGAACAGTAAATATTACCAGGCAGCTCATGTAATGAAGCTGGATAGTTTCTGGAGCCTGATTTCAAATACTCCATCCGACATAGATTCGTTATTGGAAAAGTTTGATCCGCAGGCTGTCTTTTCCCAAACAATTCAATCAGAGGAAATTATCGAGACTCTTGAACTCCTTGATAACTCCCGCCTGTACCAGGTAGTTAAATGGATCGAGGCTGGTTTTGACAACAGTTCGGGCAAGGACCTTTATTATATTGATCCAGATGCCCTTAAATCGGTGAATGAGGATATTAGATCCCAGTACGGCACTCAGATCGGTGTTCGGGCCAACCATCTCAGGCAGATTGCCGAAATTATCGCTCAATTCCGTTAGCCCGGAAACCCACTTCGAAATAAGACGGTGTGAATCCGTCTTTAGAATTCAGATTGCTATTTAAGTTAAATCAAATGCGCCAGACTGCCATTTTAATACTCCATTTAAGTGATTCTTATAGATGTAGCAATATGGATGCGTTCTCGAAAGATATCTGAAATCTACCACCGATTGGCGTGTCTGGGTTGGTGATTGATGGCTTTAGATCAAGATTAGGGGAAGTGGGCTATTCACCGTGTTGTTCATTTGTAATCTCGGAGACCTGGGGTTACGATTCAAAGCTCGATGAAACAGTACCACTCGCCACAAAAGGAGAGAACTATATGGTGGACCCAGATGATTTTGCCAAAGATGTCAAATCAATGGACTCCAGATTAGAGGTCATGGTCAATGAACTTAGAAAGGCCAATATCCAGACACGTGAGGTAAGAGAATCCATGGAGAGGTTGAGTAGAGACAATGTTTTCATCAAAACCGTTCTCGAAGAAACAAAATATACAAACGAACATATTAAATTCGATCTGAGAGAATTGGTGGCTCCGATTGAAGCGATATTGGCTTGCCTTAAGACGATAAGATTGTTTATTGGTGTCGCCGGGTTGCTTGGAGTGACGCTGCTGGTTAGCCTTTATTTTAGCGAGATATCATCCTGGTTTCTTTCACTCGCGGGATAGCACAAATCATACCAGCGCTAAGTCTCGCGATTATCAGGAAAACTGGCAGTGGCTTTGAAATCCATTGATATTTAACGATCCCATTTGAGACGGCTTTTCTGTGGGCGTGTCAGTTGGGTTATCGATAACATGGATACCTCCGTCTAATTTATTCATAATTTGTTCGCGGGACATACTAGTTCCTTATCTCCAGATTGTTCTTACCGATCCAGGGAACCCGGGTGGACAGATCAATAACTGCACCTTCACCATGTTCGTGAATGCACGCGACTTTATCCCTGGTCGACACTTAGAGAATTGTATCTACATATTTCTATCGGGTAGCAGGTACTTTATACTCCCGCCGTATTGATCGGCTGT
>Ga0056112_1000347_pt1 | contig 13874 bp, 10 predicted proteins | sample WorMetilvaeELBA1_FD_55104 | JGI IMG/M metagenome (GOLD analysis project Ga0056112, IMG submission 55104) | Marine gutless worms symbiont microbial communities from Max Planck institute for Marine Microbiology, Germany - Olavius ilvae ELBA.1 ... | reverse complement strand
TTCCTGTCGGTCAACATTGCCCGCTGCCTGACGACGCGAATGAAGATTACGGCTCGTTAATTGTGGTGATTGCAACCGATGCACCGTTGTTACCGCTGCAACTGCAAAGAATCGCGCGGCGCTGTGCGCTCGGCATGGGTCGCAGTGGCAGCACGGGTCATAACGGTTCGGGCGACCTGTTCATCGCCTTTAGCACGGCGCGAGCCGCCACCGATGATGAATTGAGCCCGGTGGAGCGCGCCTCGTTTCTACCCGCAGAACAGCTCAACCCCCTGTTTACAGCCACCGTGGAAAGTACCGAAGAAGCGATCATCAACGCACTGATCGGTGCGCAAACCATGACCGGTCACAGGGGTCGCAGCCTGGAAGCAATTGACCATCAATGGCTGGCATCGCTTTTTGAGCCGGCTTAAAAAAGTCAGTATCTGGAGAGACTGTTTACCTGGAAATCACAATGACAGGTTTCGAACCCGACAACCATTAAGACTCCTCACAGTATCCAATCGGGAAAAAATATCTGTTGCGCCTATACTTTGATATCATCGCGGCAATCAGTCGCATAATGCGCCGAAATTAGGTAACATTTTTTTCGCTGGATGCAAACGTTGACAGCACAGGAGACAAAGTAATGACCTTAAAACAAATCTTTCTGGCACCGATGGTAGCGATTTTGCTGCTGACGATCACACCGGCGCAGGCCGCCAAAGAAGGCACCGTTCAGGCGATTATTCCCTGGGAAGGCGAGGGCCGGGTATTCCATGTAGGCCCCAATAGCCTTATGTTTCTCGGCGCATTGAAAGGGGTCATGTACATCGAAAACGTGGAGGGTGAAATGCACGAGGGCCTGGTAGTATGCCCCATTGTGCAGGAACTCAACATGGAAACCGGCGCGACCGAGGCTAGCGGACGTTGCGAAATTACCACGGGTCCGGACAGCGTTGCCTACGCGCAGCTGAGCTGCAAGGGCAAACCTGGTGAATGTGCGGGCGAGTTCACTGTAGTCGATGGCGAAGGCGAGTTCGCAGGTATAAAGGGCTCTGGTAAACTCAGCGTCAGGTCGCCGATACGCACCATCATCGCCGATTTGCCGACTGGCGCCGTGCTGCGCGTGGCCTCCGGCCTGGCCGTGGTCAAAGATCTGAGTTACAGCATTCCGTAGAGCAGAGCATTCTACGCAACGAGCTTCCGAATAGCAGAGGATTTCCTAATGAATAAAAAACTGACACCGATCATAGCGGCGCTTTTTATCTCGATCTTCATTACGGAGTCGGCGATGGCTTTCGGCTCGATGAGCTGTGGCACCCATATCATCAGCGCTGATTCCCGTAACCCCTAGGGCAAGTACGAAGTGCTCAAGCGCTGCGGCGAACCGACAGTACGTTATGGCGACACCTGGGTTTACAAGAAAGGCAGCGTGACCAACACGCTTGAATTCGGGAGCAACGGCCAGCTGAGAAGAATAAACTAGGCCTGGCTCCATCCTCTGGCAACAGTCGTTTCCGGCGAACTATCCACGCCTGAAGTAGATTCCTGAGCACGAAATCTCGCGGTCAGCGCGTGAACTACGATAACTCCTGCTGACCGAGGGATTTGTTCGATCCCGGTAACAGCAGGGTTGCGCTGAAGATCAGCAACGCAACAACCGCAAGCAGACTGAACAAACGGGCAAATCCCCAGTTTCCGTGGATCCATCCAATCAATGGCACCGCCGAAGCCATTACCGAGAAGGTCACAACATAGCGCAACGCGTACGCCCGGCTGCGCCATTCGCTACGCGCCATTCTGCCGACCAGCACGTCGTTGATCGGAATCTGCCCAAACACGACGAACATGAAAGCGATCGACACCAACAGTGCGGCCAGGCCATCCAGGTGTATCATCAGGTAGAAGAACAAGGCCTGAAACAGCGCTACCGTTGCAAAAACCACGCGTATCGAATGATTATCCACCAGGTAACCGATCACCAGCTGCGCCATCGCAGCCAGCGAAAATACCAGGAACGCGTACCAGCCCACCATGGTTGCCGAACCGGCAAAATCCACCAGTCGCTCGGCAAATATTTTCGGCAAGGCGAAAGTTGTGCTTTGAAAGATCAATCCGCCCATTGCCGTGGTAAAAAAGATAATCGCAAAAACCCTGACCAGGGTCGTCCGCGGGATTACTACGGTCTCGATCGTCTTGCCCGCTCCACCGCCACCGGTCGCGGCGCCCTCAGTGCGTGGTTCGTTGCGCACAAACAACCAGTAAGAAAAACCGAGCAATATCGAAACCACACCGGGGATATAGAACGCACTGCGCCATCCCGCGCTGTCGATCAGGAAACCCGTCAGCAGCGCGGCACTGGCCACGCCCAGGTTACCGAAGACCCCGTTTATCGCTAGCGGAACCCCGGTTCGCGCGCGCCCCTGCACTACCATTGCCAGGACGACCGGGTGATAGATGGCAGCAAAGATTCCGATCAGCGTCAAGCAGATCGCGATCTATAGCGGATTATTTGCCATCCCGGCAAGCAATGAGCTGGCACCGATACCGATAAAGAAGATGACGATCATACCTTCCCTGCTCCACTTGTCCGCCATCCATCCCGCCAGGATGGCGCAGACTACGAAAGCAATGAATCCGGGGGTCGCATAGGGAATCAGCTCGGCATAACTCATCCCCCATTCGCTATTCAGGCGCAATGCGGCCACCGAGGCGAACACCAGCATGAACAGGTGGTCGAGGAAATGACCGAGGTTCAGATAAAGAAACTTGACCTGATTGCGTTGCATGGAACTACCGACGATTGACCGGACCCCCATTGTGATAAAAAATGCGTCGATGTACTACTGCAAAAGCACAGCAAGCGGCATGAACCTGTCAATTCGCCAGGTGAATCAAGCGGGGCATGTCTCGACCCTGCTCCTGAAATCGGTCGATCAGACACAACAAAGTTGATTTGAACTCCATGTCACTGGCGGCAAAACTCAGGCGCATTGCGCTCAATCAACAGGGTCTGTTGAAATCCGCTTATTTCGGCCGCGGCAAGCGCGCCACGCTGCGCGCCATAGAGCAGCTCGGCTATGTACAGATCGACACCATCTCCGTGGTCGAACGAGCGCATCACCATGTGCTCTGGTCACGGGTCGCGAATTACCAGCCGAAGTTTCTCGATCAACTGGTCAGGCAACGCGACATATTCGAGTACTGGTTTCATGCCGCAGCGTGGTTACCCATGCGCGATTATCGCTTCGCGCTGCCGCGCATGCGCAAAATGAATGGTGAGCGCAACTGGTTTGGCACCAGCGAGCGCAAGCTAACCGACAATATACTGCAGCGCATCGAAGCCGAGGGCCCCTTGCGCGCCCGCGATTTTGCCGACACGCGCCAGACCAGTAATGGGTGGTGGGACTGGAAGCCGGCCAAACAGGCGCTCGAGCAACTATTCATGCAGGGAGAACTCATGGTGAGCGGCCGTGAGGGGTTTCAAAAAGTATATGACCTGCCCGAGCGTGTATTGCCCGACTGGGTAGACACGAGTATGCCGGGTATGGATGACTACGCCGGCCACCTGGTCGATACTACGCTGCGCGCGCATGGATTTGCCAGCCTGGTATCGATGGCTTACCTGCGCAAGGGCAAGGGCCTGCGCGATGCGATCAAAGAGCAGTTGCAACAGCGCCTGGAGGCCGACCAATTGACCACGGTCGAACTGGGCAACAACATGTTTTACATCGACCCCGAACTACTGGAGACCCGAGCGCCGCACAGCAGCGCACAGGTGCGTATCTTGTCACCATTTGACAATGCCGTTATTCAACGCCAGCGGGGACGGGAAATATTCGGCTTCGATTACCAGATTGAATGTTATGTACCCGAGCCTTTGCGACAGTTTGGGTATTTTTGCCTGCCCGTCATGTATCGCGATCGCCTGGTTGGCGGGATCGATTGCAAGGCGCATCGAAACGAAGCTTCACTTGAATTGAAGTCTGTGCACATCGAGCAAAAAATCGACGCGGACTTTATCGAATTGTTTTGCCAGGCGCTGCAGTCGTTTGCAGCTTTCAATAATTGCTCGCGGATACAGGTGTCGACTGCCGATTCAAGTGACCTTCTGCGCTGTGTGCGGGCTCGCGTATAGCCGCTTGCGCACAAACGGCTACTCGACGCGAACGATAAACTCCTTTCTTTCATTGGTATCGAGATTAAACTGCGACCGATTGGTGTGATTGATATGCATGCCATAGGTGTGCATTGACAGGGTCATGCGATCGGTTTCGTTAGTCACCTTATGAATGCCACCGGTCCTGATGCAGACCAGCTCACCTTCATTGGCGGCATAATCCTTTTTCACCGCAAGCTCGGCATAATCAGGGCGGCTGCGATCATCGATTCGTTTGTAGCGGACATTATGCTCGACGCCTTCGATACCGGCGACGACCGCCCAGGTGCCGTGATCGTGGGGTGGCGTTCCCCTGCCGGGCAACCAGTTAACCAGGATGACAGCCAGCGAGTGATCAGGTTCCTCATGCAGCAGATGCACCGCGAATCCCTGCTCCTCGTCAGCCTCATAGTACTTCGGTTGCAGCCAGGATTTGTCGGCCACAACGCGTTGCGCCAAAGGCCCAACCCGACGAATAATTTCAGCTTCGTCACTGGTTTCGGCAACAATGGTTCTCAAGTCATCGACATACTGCGTCAGCGAATAGGTATCTGTCATTATCCTGATCTCCTGATCAAACTGCACATATCATAGCATTTTTAGCGTGCCGACCTCGACGAGGGATCAGAGCGCGACGATAACCCTGACCGCATCGATGCGCAGACGCGCGTGACCGAGCGCGGATTCGAAACGATCGAGCTGGCCCTGGAAAAAGTCTATTTCGTCATCGCGCACCCCGGGATTCACCTTGCGCAACTCAATCAGCCGCTCAATTTCATGCCCCAGCAATTCGCGAGCGTTACTGCGGGCGTCGGCGATCAAACCCGGCACATGACTGTCAGCGACAAGGTCCGCGTTTTCCAGCATCTGCATCAACTCGGTCTGCCTGGCTTTAACGATCTTGATCGCCGTGTCCATATCGACGCGCTGCGTTTGCTGCAGGGCCGCATCGAAATCGGCGCGTCCGGCATGGTCCTGTCCTGATTCATCAATAACGACCCTGATTGTCGAGTTGGGAAAGTAGCGCTCGTTGTGGCTGCCCGAATCATCGCTGAACTCCATCAGGAAATGACACTCGGCGAGCAAGGTACCGGCATTGACCCCGCTGTAATTCAACGCGACCAGGGCTGTATTACCGAATTCACTGCTCAGGATCATATCCATCGCATTGCGCACGAACGGATGCTCCCAGGTCAGGTAATGCAGGTCTTCGTTGGCGAGTGCCGCGCTGCGGTCATAGGTCACCGTCATACCGTCCTCCGGTAATCCCGGCATCTGGGTAAGCATATTGTCGCCCGGCGTAATCACCCAGCCGTCACGACCGCGGATTTCACTGTTGACCCCGTAACAGTCGTATATGCGCTCCATGAATTTAAACAGGTCGAAATCGAGGTCACGCTGCAGCGCCTCGTCGATCAGCGCTTCAGCCACTCCGGGTCGGCAGGAGTTTATTTCGAGCAGGCGATCGCGCCCCTGTTGCAAAGCCTGATCGAGCGACTGGTGTAGCTCATGGGTACGTTCGATAAAATCATCGACGGGTAACAGCGGGTCGTCAAGATGGAGCTGTAATTCCCGGCGGGTCTGCAGATAAACCTGGTGTCCGGCCGGGCAGGTTTGAGAAAAGGCGCCGAGACCTTCGTGATACCAGCGCAACAGCACTTGCTGTGCGCTGCCTTTCACGTATGGCACATGGATATTGATTACCGCGTTCTGACCGATACGATCGAGTCGCCCGATGCGCTGCTCGAGCAGATCGGGATTGAGCGGCAGGTCGTACAACACCAGGTGATGGGCAAACTGAAAATTACGCCCTTCACTGCCAATTTCCGAGCAGATCAATACCTGCGCGCCGTCTTCATGATCGGCAAACCAGGCCGCGGCACGATCCCGCTCGAGTAGCGTCATGCCTTCATGAAAAAGCGCTGCGCGTATACCGAAATGTTGCTTTAAATCAGATACCAGCCGTTGCGCGGTGCTTGCCTCCGCCGCAATGACCAGAACCTTTTTCGATCGCAGTTCGCGCAACAGTTCGCCCAGCCAATGCCCATAAGGATCGCCCTGCTCGAGCGGATTCAGCGCAACTGGATGCACTTCGCGGGCGGGAAAACCCTTGACCACATGACGGGTATTACGAAACAACACCCTTCCGGTGCCGTGCTGATCGAGTAAATCATCCAGTTCCTGGGCGCGATCGGGATCTTCCAGCAGGGTCTGTGCCTGATCGGCGAGCTGCTGGTAACCCTGCTCCTCGGCAAGAAAGCGATCGAGATCGCTGAATCGATCCGGATCCAGCAGGCGTAAACGAGCGTAATGGCTTGCCTTGCCCAGCTGCTCCGGGGTCGCGGTCAGTAACAACAAGCCCGCCGTATTTTCAGCCAGCTGTTCAACCAGCTGGTACTCGGGGCTAGCCGACTCGGGCGACCACAAAAGATGATGCGCTTCGTCGACAACCAGCAAATCCCATTCACCATTACGCGCATGGGCAACCTGCTCGGGATGTTCGATCAGGTACTCCAGGCTGCATAAAATAAGTTGTTCGCTATGGAACGGGTTTTCACCGTCGGCGAAGTCGACATCTTCCTCCTGCGACTCGGCAAATCGGGCCTCATCGAAGATACTGAACATGAGGTTGAAGCGACGCAGCATTTCCACCAGCCACTGGTGCACGAGGGATTCCGGCACCACGATCAACACGCGTCGTGCGCGTTCGAGCAGGAGCTGCTGATGCAGGATCAGGCCCGCTTCGATCGTCTTACCCAAACCGACTTCATCCGCGAGTAGAACCCGTGGCGCAAATCGGTTCGATACTTCGTGGGCAATATACATCTGGTGTGCGATCAGGCTGGTGCGGCTGCCCGCCAGGCCAAACACCGGGGACTGCTGCAGGTGGTTGGCGATATTGCGGGTCTTGCAACGCAGCGCAAACCATTTGTTACGATCAATATGCGCGTTAAGCAATCTCTCACCTGGCTGATTGAGTTGCAGAAAATTACTCAACCGACCCTCGGGAAGATCTACCCGCTGGCCATGCTCATCCTCGCAATGGTATCTAATCAGGCCGTCAGTTTCGCTCAGTTCGATAACCTGCAGAATTTCTCCATCCTGCCTTTCAATCCAGTCGCCGCTGCGAAAGCGCACCCGCGTCAACGGCGCATCGGCGCGCGCATAGATACGGGTTTCGCCAGTCGCTGGAAATACGATACTGACCGTACGATGCTCGATCTCGATAACCATACCAAGACCCAGTTGAAGTTCGGCGGCACTGATCCAGCGCTGACCGATGACAAAATCCTGCATGCTGCAAACACCTGCCTGAAACGCGCGCGATTATAACAGGCGGCCATGCTTTTCCCAGCACCATTCGTCACGGACCCGTCGCGAAACTTGCAGTAAGTATTTAACTTGCACAGAATGCAGCCATGATCCCGCTCGATGACAATGGCTACTTCATTACCGGCTCCGACACCGATGTCGGTAAGACTTATATCGCCTGCCAGCTCGTACGCCAGTTAGTTCAGCAGGGAGTCGAAGTCGAAACCCGTAAACCGGTGGAATCGGGTTGTGAGCTGTCAGCAAATGGCGACCTGATCACCCATGATGCGCTGGCCTTGCAGCAGGCTAACGGTAATCGTGAAACTATCGAACGCATAGCAGCCTATCGTTATCGTGCCGCCCTCGCCCCGCCCCGGGCGGCACGCCTCGAAAACAGGGAGATTCTTATCGAGCAGCTGTTAGATGCCTGCGAAGTTGATCATCCAAAGAGTCGCCTGATCGTCGAGGGTGCCGGTGGCTTCTACTCCCCGCTCGCCGAAAATGGCCTGAACGCCGATCTGGCAAGCGCGCTGCAGCTACCGGTCATCATAGTCGTCAACGACCGCATCGGCGCGGTAAACCAGACTTTGATGACAATACAGGCGGTTGAAAGCAGGCAGCTCAGGGTCGCCGCCATCGTTTTGAACCAGGTTGAACCGGTGTCCGATGCACAGATGGACAATGCCATGGATCTACAGAAACAATGTAACCAGGCCCTGTTCCGCTGCGCCCACGGCGACGCGCTGCCTCGACTGTTTGCATAATGCCATGAGCCAATCCCGACTGGATCGTTTTCCGGCGCCCTGGGTTTTCGTGCTGAGCGGGATCATCTTCAACTGATGAACAAGGGCTATGCGGTCATTCTCACCGGCTATATCGGCTGGGGCCTGTTCCCCCTTTACTGGGCTTTGCTGAATCACGTACCCGCGATCGAAGTCCTGCTGCACCGAATGCTATGGTCGTTGCCGGTACTGCTACTGCTGGTACTGTCGAGCCAGCGGCGCAGAACGCAAGTGCGGGAGGCGCTGCACTCCTGGCATGAACTCAAATGGCTGTCGGTATCGAGCCTGGTTATCTGTGCCAACTGGGGCATCTATATCTGGGCCGTCGCCAATCATCGCGTAATCGAGGCGAGCATGGGTTACTTTCTGACGCCACTGCTGAACGTGCTCGCCGGAGTCATTGTGTTCAGGGAGAAACTGAGCCGCTTGAACATCGCCGCAATCCTGTTTGCCGCAGCGGGCGTCGCCTACTACGTGCTTGGCACTGCCACGGTCCCCTGGGTTGGTATCGCGGTGGGGATAACTTTCGCGGGATATGGACTGCTACGCAAGCAAATGAAGACCAATACGGTGCCCGGGCTATTGGTCGAGATCTTATTGTTACTGCCATTCACGCTGGCGCTGCTGTTATGGCTGCAATTCCAGGGTAAAGCGATGTTCCTGCACCATAGCTGGGATACCGATCTGCTGCTCGTCCTCGGCGGGCCGATTACGATAATACCATTGGCTTTTTTCACCGCGGGCACGCGCATGCTGCCAATGACCAGGGTGGGCATCCTGTTTTACGTCACGCCGTCGCTACAATTTCTGTCTGGCGTACTGCTGCTGGGAGAGTCTTTCAATCTCGACAAGCTGGTTGGATTTATCGGTATCTGGATCGGGCTCGCTATTTTCAGTTACAGTCTGCTGACAAAAAAACCGAACCACCCCGGCTTAAGTAACGTAACAGAATTTTTTATGATTTCCAGGCAGGTGAGTGACAGGGCGAAACCAGTCGAACATCCCCTCGCCTAAAGGACTTCAAGGCGTCAGGAAGCCTTGTTGAGTGAACGAAACAGCCCATGTATATTGGCGGCACACAAATAAATAAAAAGAGCCATGGATATAGTAACGCTCAGTTTTATTTTTATAGTAACCATCGGCTTTATTGTTTTATCGACCACCCGCTGGCATTTACACCCCTTTTTAGCGCTTATATTCGCGGCTTATGGTGTAGGTACTGCCACCGGAGTTCCGCTACTGGAACTCGAGGAAACAATCAGGGAGGGCTTTGGCAACATTCTCGGCTACATCGGTCTGGTTATTCTTTTTGGCACGCTAATCGGGACTATTCTGGAAAAGACCAATGCTGCGATTACCATGGCCAACGCGATTCAGCGAAAGCTTGGTAAGCGCCATCCAGCATTGGCGATGACGCTTATTGGTTATATCGTATCTATTCCTGTTTTTTGTGATTCGGCATTCGTTATTCTTTCTTCGCTGCGCCGATCTTTAATCAGCAAGACCGGATCTTCAGCTATCTCAGTCACTATCGCCCTGAGCGCAGGATTATATGCGTCACATACCTTCGTTCCGCCTACGCCCGGCCCGATTGCCGCCGCCGCGAACCTTGGCATTAGTGACAATTTAGGCCTGGTCATTGCTGTCGGGTTAGTAATTTCCCTGTCAGCCGCATTTGCCGGATATGGCTGGGCGCGTTTTGTGGGGAGTCGCTACAAAACCGACGAAGATCGAGAGTTTGAAGATATGGATTACGAGGCGCCTGAAAATTTACCGCCAGCCACTAAAGCATTTGCGCCGATCTTTGTACCGATCCTGTTGATAGCAATGGGGTCGGTAGCAAACTTTCCGAGCTTTCCTCTTGGCCAGGATACATTGTTTGCTGTTTTTTCATTTTTAGGCAAGCCTCTCAACGCTTTGATTATCGGTTTCTTTCTCGCCATGCGTCTGATGCCCGCACTAAATAAAGAAACCCTGAACGACTGGATCAGTGACGGCTTAAAAAGTGCCGCCCTGATTATTATGATTACCGGAGCCGGTGGTGCATTTGGCCAGGTGCTGAAGCAGACACCAATTGCGGAACTGATTGGCGGTAGCCTGAGCGAGATGAATGTGAGCCTGTTGCTGCCTTTTATTATTGCTGCAGTCCTTAAAACGGCGCAGGGATCTTCTACGGTTGCCATGGTAACAACCTCGGCCATTATCGCGCCGTTGCTGGGGGACCTGGGTTTAGATACCGATATGGGAACGGTACTGGCGGTGATGGCGGTCGGTGCCGGAGCGATGACAATCTCTCATGCGAATGACAGTTATTTCTGGGTGGTTACTCAGTTCAGTGGTATGGATGTTTCTACCGCATACAAGACCCACACCATGGCGACCTTGATTCAGGGACTGGTTGCATTGACTGTGCTGTTATTGTTGTCGTTGTTTTTACTGTAATCTATTACTGTAATTTGATCGTTGTAATTTTTTAAGGTTAACCGTTTTCGGATACGGTGCAGGCTAAAGTAGCCGAATCCCTTAATCTAAAGCCACGCCTGAAACGGGTGCAAGCGAGAATCGGTCCTGCCTCAAAAACCAGGCCACAGTATGTGCGAAAATCTGACAGTATGACAATCAAAGCTCTCGCCAATCCAAGCAAATTCCGTTCGGTTTCTGAAGCTCCAGGCGCACGCATGGGCTACCTGTGGCGCAATCCGGTCCTGTTAGCAGGACTCGTGGTCGTGGCCGTACTGCTGATCGCCAGTTTCTGGATCCATCAGGCTAGCGAACGTGCTTTACGCGACAGGCTCAGTGAAAGCCTTGAGGCGGTGGCCGCAACCAACGCCGCCGGCATGCAGTTGCTGATAGAAAAAGAACTGGATATCGCCAATCACTGGGCTGAACTGCCCGAAGTGCTGGAGGCGGCAAAGCGGCTGCCAGCGGTGGTGAGAAACAGTGCAGACCCGGCCAGGGATCTTCTCGCAGAACCGATACAGGCAGAATTACTCGATGCACTGGAGACGCTGGAGGATTCAGAGAATTACTACGGTTTCGGTCTGTTGGGTAGCGACGGCCTGGTGTTGGCCTCGTCCATCGAGGAACAGACAGGGCTCCGCCTCACGTCAGAAGGTCGGGCTGTGCTTGCACCGGTGTTTCGCGGAGAGCCGATCCTGACGAGGCCATACCATCGAGGCGAGTTGATGGAAGGCTTTGAAGTGATACTCGATCTACCTGTCATGGGAGCACTCGCCCCCGTGCTCGACGAGCAGGGTGAAGCGATTGCGGCGTTCTTTCTGATGATTCAGCCCGAGGATGATTTCTCGCGCATCCTGTCAATAGCACGGCTGGGCGAAACCGGTGACAGCTATGCCTTTGACAGGGATGGTCTGATGCTGTCCGACAGCCGCTATGACGAGCAGCTCACTGCTATCGGCCTGATACCCGATACGCCCGGGGCGCGTTCCATATTGCGCGTGCAGTTGCGCGACCCCGGCGACGATATGACACGCGGTTATCGACCCGGCACAGCGCTTGCAGAGCGGCCGTTGACGAAGCTGGTAGCCACTGCTGTAAGCGGTGATTCGCCTGCAGGGGTAATTCTGGAAGCTTATCGCGATTACCGTGGCGTAGAGGTAGTTGGTGCCTACCGCTGGCTGCCGAAATACGGCATCGGGCTGGCCACGGAAGTCTCGGTAGAGGCGGCTTTCGCCGCCTCGCGCCCGCTACGGCTGATGGTGTTTGGTCTGCTGGGCCTGCTCGTGTTCAGCGCACTGCTCATTTTCATCTCTAGCTACGCATTGCAGTTTCTGCGACGGCGCGTGGAGCAGGTGAAACAACTTGGGCAGTACACGCTGGAGCGCAAGATCGGTGCGGGTGGCATGGGCGAGGTGTACCTGGCACGCCATGCATTCCTGCGCCGCCCCACGGCGGTCAAGTTCATCCGCCCCGGAAAGGTAAGCGAAGAAAACCTCGAACACTTCGAACGTGAAGTACAGTCGAACAGCCTGCTCACGCATCCCAATACCATCGAAATCTACGACTACGGTCGTACCAACGAGGGCGTGTTCTATTACGTGATGGAATACCTGCCCGGACTGACCCTGGCAGACCTCCTCGAACTGGAGGATGCAATACCGCCGGCTCGGGCAATTTATATACTCGGACAATTGTGTGCTTCGCTGGCCGAAGCCCATGCCAGGGGCTTTGTACACCGCGACGTGAAACCACCCAACGTTATTCTTACCGAGCGTGGTGGCAGTTTCGATTTCGTCAAGGTATTGGACTTCGGCCTGGTCAGGGAGGTGAACGTTGCCGAACAGGGAACTGCCGGGACAGTCCAGGAAGTAGCCGGTACGCCACCCTATATCGCTCCCGAACGTCTGCAGGATCCATCCTGCATGGATGTTCGCTCCGATCTCTTCTCGGTGGGTGTTATCGCTTTCAACCTGGTAACCGGCAAGCAACCTTTCGCCGGCAATACATCCATGGAGATCGCCTACCACTGCGCTAATACACCCGCGCCACGTCCATGCGAGGTAACAGAACTGGTCATTCCGCCGGAGCTGGACCAGTTGATTGTTGATTGCATGGCTGTCGATCTGGAACAGCGACCCGAGAGCGCCGATGTCATCATTGCACGACTGAACGCAATTGTCCTTGCCGAGAGCTGGGACCAGGTGGCGGCCCGGAACTGGTGGAGCGAAAATGCCAGGCGCGTGGGTACGGCCGGTCACGAAGTTTCCGTCAGAGCGACACAGGTCGCCCAGCAGACGGTAGATACTGTCGCCGGTGGTGTGAACAGCTGATGTTAAATCAGACTATCCTGTTTCTGGTCAGCGCCGCGGTTTTACTGACCGGCATAAGTCCGGATTCATCCGTGGCCGCGACGACTACGCAGCATGGCGAAGACTTCACCGTGCTTCGTGTCATTCGCTACATATCGTCATTGCCCGGGCATCGAGGCCAGACCTGTTACGGCCTGGTACTGAACGATGACGATGGTGTCCCGACAACAGTGCGCGCGCTCAGCGATCAAAACCCGCAGCTCTGCTACGCCGGGGAATCAGGTCATTCACAACCGGATCTCATGCAGTGGGCATTCGCGGCTGCGCAGGCGGTTGCATTGGACAGCAAAGGAAAAGTTGCCAATGACGAACTGCTCGAGCTGATTCCACAGGACAGGCTGGCGGAAGTGGTGCTGCCGCCCGTTTCGATCAGTGCTGCCGAACTCGATAAGCTGGAACGCGTGGTTATCGGTGCGGGTATCAACTACGCCGATCACCGTGATGAAGTCGATGTAGACACGGCCGGGGAACTGCTGCTGTTTCCCAAACCCGTTGTGCCTACCGGTGCCTATACGCCAGTGCGTACCGGCATGCAGATCGGTGAGATAGCGGCGCAGCCGGTACTGCTACTCGACTACGAGGTGGAGTTGGGCCTGGTGCTGCTGGAAGACCTGAATCTGTTCCAGTTACCACCCAGTTACGACGCTTTTATCGACAAGGTAGCGTTTTTCGTGGCCAACGACGTGTCGAATCGCGTGCCCATTATTCTGGATGAAGCGACCGGCTATACGCGTGGCAAATCGCATCCCACCTACCTGCCCATCGGGCCGTGGATGGTTCACGGCAGTCAGCTGAGACCGCGCACAGTAA
>Ga0056112_1000328_pt1 | contig 14338 bp, 11 predicted proteins | sample WorMetilvaeELBA1_FD_55104 | JGI IMG/M metagenome (GOLD analysis project Ga0056112, IMG submission 55104) | Marine gutless worms symbiont microbial communities from Max Planck institute for Marine Microbiology, Germany - Olavius ilvae ELBA.1 ... | reverse complement strand
TTTTTTGTTATGTGTTGTCAATAAAAACGCATACGACTCGAAACGAACAGAAACGAATGCTTGTATTGAAAGAAACATAATACAGTTTCTGTAATTTATTAACGACATCGTATGCATATAATTAATGTCACTGTCTAAAATAATAATATTGAGACATGCATCGTATTCTTTTTCTGCGTCGTTCCGTGAGATTTGCGTTTCCTCGTTCTTCGTCTGCGGCGTTCATGACAGAGGCAACTTTGAGCTTTGACGTATCCGTTGTGCGAGTCAAACCGACCAACTGGTCACTTTTGCCGATTTTCTTAAAGTTCAGCAGCACGTGACCTCTGTGCGTGGATCCTTGAGAATAAGCGACCGTTGACGCCGGTGTTCCGTAGACTGGATTCATCAGTCCAAACATCACAGCCATTTCGAATCTTTTAATTTTCAGTTCTTCATCATCATCGACCGACAGCTGCTGCTGCTGCTTGGCGCTATTGATCACCAGATTACGCGTCTTCAGTATGACATCCGAGAACACGCCGCACGTTTGCGGTCGCAGTGGGCGCGGCAGATTCATCAGTTCACCACCCTTCATACGAAACATGGTGTTCACGGTAAGTTTCGGCGATGCGCTCATGTCTGCCATTCCGCGTCGTAACATGAGACCCAACGTGTCCCGTTTCATTTTATCAGCGGGGCATTTTTGTTTCGGTTCCGTGAAAATGGTGCTCCAGTTGACTTCAGCCGAGCAGTGAGGATTGGTGGTGACTAGTAAGCTGTCTAGCAGAAGCAGCGTGCAAATGGAATCCACGTACAGTTCGTAGTTAAACGCCTCTACTCCCATCCACAGAGCGGTGACAGGTTTCATTGGATATCGACCGTTTGACATGTTTTCTTCGCGTCTCAGTAACGACGGCGGGTATTTGGCTCCACATGCTACGTTGTCTGCACGCTGTCGTTCTTTTTCTTGTCGCCACACAGCGTTACACTCACTTCTGCCAGTGTCGAAGAGCTTTATGTCGCCGATGCTGTTAAGACGAAGACTGCTCAATGGTACAGGCTTGTCTTCGTACTTGAGTAACGGATACAGCGGACTCCGATCGGTGTACACGTTCAGCTGGACTTCTTTTGCAAACTGTTTGCCTACTCTGCTGCAAATGGCTAACACCATACGTTCTAACTTTGCCGTCAACTGCAGTTCAACGACCATCGTTCTCTTGTCTGCGTTGTTTCCTTCCGACGTCAGCACTCCGTTTATCAGGCGATCGTATTCGTCAAATATTTCACGCGCAGCTGTCGGGATCTTTGCGCGCAGTTTCTTGTAGGCATCCTTCAACATGATGCCGTCCATCGGAATGGACGGATCGAGTTCGCTTACACACCATTCTTGAAATTTTACGATCACTCCTCCGTATACCATACACTTGTAAGCGTGAGGGGCGTACTGTGCGAAAACCGTATTTTCCAGCAGTTCGCTTAACGTGCAGTTCGTACCTCTGAACACGACACTCGTTGTCGTCTTTTCGTTTGTAACTGGTGCGTTTCTCACCATATAGCGAACTCTCTTAAACGTCATGTAAAGAATGCGAGCATTTGTAGTCGTTCGTAGACTCTTGGCAAAGTCGCTACTGTTGTAATTCGGTCTGGCAAATTCCACTACCATGTCACTCAGCGGATCGTACGTCATCTTACCAACTTGATCGACTACCTTCGATCCGTTGAGATAATGCTGAGCCAAAGCTGTCCCGTTCCCGAGCTTCTTTGCGATTGCTTCGGCATGTTGACGCTTCGCCAAGTGTTCTTTCTTGCTCAGCATATTCACGGCACGACCGACGATAAAACTCAAATTGTCTGCAGGTTCGTCGTCGTCGTTGTCGACGGGAATCTCTGTAGTCGTCTTACCGTCGCCAGTTCGTATCTTCTTTATCATGCGACGACATTTTCTGTCGTTGACTACTCGGTCGTAGAGAATGTCGTCGAGCGCGCTTTCGTTGAAAGATTCGTCAGCTGCTAACACAACGCCCGTGTCGCATGACTGCAGGAACACTTCCTCGTCGACACGTCGCCGCTTGTCTTTACGCGACGATTCAGCCACTTGCCTTCGTACGGCTTCGTGATGTAATCTGGCAATGCGTTGCTCGTGTGCAAGGTTGCAGCCGCTGTCGTCGCTGTATAAGTCATCGATGTCTAAATCGCCACAGTTCTCCGCTTCAGTCTTGTACCCTGCATAAATTTTTTCTTTGTCGCGCCACATGCGTATTCTGTTACTTCTTGCCTCATTTTCCGTCAGCGACGACAAGCCTTTGTCCGTGGCGTCATGTACACCCGCTGGAACAATTATTGGTACCACGTTGTCGGCGATAAATACAACATCCGTGACCGGAAGATCGGCTTTTCCAAAGGACGCCATTTTCTGCGTGTACTGGCAAACGTCGGCGTGTCTCCTGTATAGCCGCGTGCCCTCCGCAATGTATCCGGGATCCTCCACGAGACCGGGATGTTCTTCGTGGATGTACATTGACGTGTACGTGTACGGGCTGACCGGAAGACATCTCTCCAACGTCATACACGTTGCTCGACACGCCAACGTGTCTTTTGCTTGGAAGTCATTTTTATCACGTCTGAAGAATTCCGATTTGTAGAGCAAAACATTTTCTTTGTCCGCTAGATGGGACGGAGTAGAACACATCTCTAGCGCCGATGCTGCTGATCCGATAGCAGCAGATTGGGTCGTGCTACCGGAAGATACTATAACCGGAACTGTCGTCATAATGTACGGAGGTAGATAGATCATTAGTGAGATGAACGTCAGAATCTTCCGAATGTCCCCGTAACATGACGGCGCCATACCGTCTTCTTCAAACAGCAGCACGGGAAACAAAACCGGTGCTGGAGGAGAGCGGATGTTCGACGACGATGTCCCCATTATGACGTTTAAACGGTACGTGTCCTGATCCAATGTCGATTCCGATGATCGTACCTGTTCTTTCACCATAGCACACCGCTGCTGATTTTCTTTTGTCCCGCTGGTTAAAGTTTCGACTAGCGAGTTGACGTGACGCAACAGGAGTCGAGGAACGAGCTTTTCTCCCGTGTACATAGGATGCTCTTTGTCCATCACGTCTCGTCGAAAGACCGACGATCCCTTATGGTAGAAATCATTCAGCATTTCGTTGTAACATTCTGTCACTAGTGGCCACAGTTTGCGAGCGGCTAGTTGGAAGTGATTCCTTGTAATTGATTCTGCATGCTTTTCGTTCACGAATCCTTGTTCATCGCGTAGCACACGTTCGTACGATTCTTCCAGCTCTTTGTCGTTCCTTATGTCCTCCAATCGCGCTCTGATCTTGGGTTGTGAGAACTTTANATTAAACATTTTACATATGGTGTTATTCTCGATGACGTGGTTCATTCCGTCGGGTATCGTGTCCGGGAGGGCATAATCCAAGTACGCGTCTGTNCCTTTACGAGCAAACGACGACACAGTTCCGTCAGGCATCGTCCTCATCAGAGTATTGATGGAAAATGTTTTTCCCGTTCCCGCATCTCCTTCTGTGACGACCGTGGCNATCGGCAACGGTTCCGATGAACTCCAGCTCGGCGGCAAATTGTCCGTTNTATTCTCCTCTAAATAGCTATCAAACCACCTACACCATTTACTTAGATAATCGACCCATTTATCGTTGTACTTTCGCTCCACTTTCGCCTGTTGCGACGACACGAAACGCTTCACGTTTTCGGTAAACGCAGCGTCAGCAAACATATAATAGTTATGCCTTTGCGTTGTTCTGCTTTCGACGACGTTGCACGCGTCCTTCAGATCGCTCATTTTCCACTCGTTTCTCGACCAAGCCGAAATGTTTTCTGCCAATTTCGCANACCAGCCGGTACACAGACAACGGATTAGTGTCTTTTATAGTTTCTACCTCGTCGGCCAGTGAAATAATATCTTCAATTATTATAGTCGATAACTGCTCGTAAGCNGCAAATCGAACAACAACTCTTCTTTCTGGACGCACACTTGCATTTAAGCGAGATNTGTGATCTCCCACAGGTTGTCCAGTTTTTTTTTCGCGCACATCGAACAGAATTCCGGTGAACNTACGATGATAATTTTACCAGGCCACGACTGCAGTAAATCTTTTACGGCTTCGCAGTATTCGTCCAGTTTTTCGCCAACAGGTAACGTGCTCTCTGCAGGATGAATCACTTTGACGTCGGAAAACGACGTTGACAATATTGACGCCACAGTCTTTCTCTCGCACGCGGGGTTGGTTATTAAATCGAGAAAGTAAACGTCTTTCATAATCCACTGGTCCACGGTCGGGGGACTCATATTATGCGTTCGGCCTGTCACGTAGATCGGGCGAGTTGGTGTCCACGAACGATTCAGTTTCAACACGGTTTTCATCATCNTCGTCGTCGTCGTCGTCGTCGTCGTCACGCGATACGGGGTGACATGTGATGTCTAGCGGTCAAGCAGTTGATACGTCCTTTCAGTATGTTCAAGCACTTTTCTTCTCCTAACAGCTGAACAACCGTCTTTGCTCCGTGAAATAGAAAAGGAAGTAAGCACACGTGATTCGTTTTCATGCAGCAATCAGCATCGGAAAACATCCGTCTCATGTTACATATGCAGAAAACATTGCCGTCCGACGTGCAGTGCTGTCTGATAGTGTCTTCAAATTCTCGTCGTTTCTCGNCGGCTAGGACGTTCTGCATAAACGGGTACTTTTCTTCGACCCACTCCCGGAATACGGCACCGATCGGTTCGCATTGTATGCGACATCCTTCGAGATCCAGAGTGTACAGGACGTCCGCCTGACGCGATGCTACGGCTTTAGTGGAAGGCGCACCTCGGCGCCCCTTTCTCCTTCTTTCGTGGTCGGTCACAGCACCTTTCGTCGCCTCTTCTTCGCATTCGTTAGCCGTACCGCAGTAGAACTTGCAACCAACGGCGTCATCGCCAGTCAGTAAACACCCCGTCACGCCGTCGAGTTTCATTCCCAAAACCCGCACTTGTTCTTCCGCCGTAGAAATTAGGTCATACAGTGTTCGTCTCGCGGCCGGTGATATGCAAACGGTGCACCATAGACACGGTTCCGATCTTAGTCCAAGTCTCAGTTTGCGAGTTCCACGAATATCCGGGTTATAGCAAGACCGATGCAGTTCGTAAAGAACGCGAATTTCGGTCATTACAGCGTCAGCGCGATTGAAATACCTATCCCAAAAGAACTTATTCTTCTCCTCGCACGGTGCCGATGAACGCTGTTGATGCTTCAATTCGCCTTCGACAGCAAATAACGACGTGATCGCAGACGGCTCGTTGTTGTCGTCGCGTTTTGCTCTCTTTTCCGCCGGAGGGTTCGCGATGTCTACAGCAGCAGCACCACGACGCCTCATACTCGGCTGATATAGCATGTAGTTTTCTTCGTCGTAAAATTCTTCCAGACTTACTTCGGGTAAATGCTTCTCTACCCAACTTGGTGCAACCAAAACCCGAGCGTCGGTGTTCAGAGAATGACTCACGGCAGCTAAATCGTAACAGCCCGTATTTGAGTATATACATCTCGACTGCTTATCCTTGTTGTAACCGTAACAACCACCCTTCTTCAAGTTTTCCATCATCATTTGGAAATTCACTCGCAACTTCTTCCCCGCAGTCGTCAGAGTGTCTTTTTCGCAGATTTCGACTTCCGGCTGCAGTTGTTCGGCTATCACCGCCTGCAGTTCCAACATCTTCGGTATGCATTCCATCGACGGTGTGTTGCTATTGAGATCGTTAGTGCACGTTCGTAAAATCAAGTGACAAAATATAGATTCGGGATTGATGTCCGCTGCCGTCGCAATGCTTATTCCAAACTTTTTAACCACGTAGTACCAAACGAAAACCGTTCCCGTACAGCTGAGCGGCATCCTGGTAGCAAATTCTCTGATTTTCTCTATGATAACTTTCGTTTCCTCNGCGTTTGTCCGATGAAACACGAACGAACAAAAACCGCATTTGCCTTCGTCTCNTTCTCGGTCTTTCCAGCTGTTCAAATACAAGTCGACCGCGCTCAAAAAATCCGTATTGTGCTTTGCAGATAAAGTCTCGCATACAAACTCCGTCACTTCTCTGTTGTAAAACATCGCTCGGTTAGTCGCCGCCGAAGTCATGGCTGTTGCCGCAACAGCAAAACGGATCGTTGTATCTATCGGCTCGCACCTCTACACGTTTCTCGTAGAACTGGCCGACGCTTGGTACCAAAATCAACTGGACGCTTTGTCTGTAATCGGTGATGTCATACGATCGAGGGCGTCGTCATACAGCGACGTAGAAAGGTCTGTCAGAGAAGCTATATTTGCCTCCGAAACGGAAGACTGGCGAAATAAGAAAGATATAGTGAAACGAGATCTCGAAACGCGTATGGAACACCTCTGCGTTGTTTACGATATGCTGACAACAATGGGACTCTCCGAAATCCAGGCCGACACTGTTTTGGGACTGTTGTGTTCCGACAAAAAAATACCGGACAATACTCGCGATCAGATGGTGAGTCTGTATAAGGATTGTCTCACGCTGGAACCGTTTACTAAGGGCGATGGAATTATGCCAATCGAGGGGGCAAATAACGTTATCAAGACCTGTCAGAGAGAGAAAATGCTACGCTTTCTTATGTGCGTCCAATCGTGTCTCCCGATTACAAACAAGACCGAACAGCTGGAAGATGCCCTAACTAAGGCCGTGATGCAGATAAGTAACGAAAAGATCAAATCCGGTCTCATGCACGCATCGGGCGTTGTGACTGAGAGATGTCACGCTAATGCGACCGTTAACGTTCCGGAGACGAAGAAATACTCTAAACAGAAGAAGCAGGTGACTTTCGAACAGAATAACACCCGCTACGAGTGTGCCGCATGACAATATAAACCAGAGTGCGATAGTGGCATGCAGACAGGATGATGGGCTTCGCGAGAATAGGTTATGTTCATAACAAAGACTACGTTTTGTATGTCAATATCGATAGTGGTCAGCGAGTAGAATATTCGCACTTGCCGGATGACGTCGTAAAAGACGCTTACTACTTTGTACACAGATCTTTGCTAACTATAAAACCCGACAGTGCGATATTCGAAAAACCGCATACGGTCGTAGACAATTTCGACCGCGACGATCTGGCGAATCCAGAACAGTGGATAATGGCGTCTGAGTGCTTAATCTTGTGCAGCGGTAATGTTCCTGCCAATAGAACTGTGGAATCCGTAAAATTTGCAGATCTTTTTCAAACGTCATGCGTAAAAGAAGCTGTGCTTGTCATTAAAACACTCATCAGCAATCGCGTTCGTGTGCCTGCCGCGAAATTTCCTTCTCTGGTCTACGTGAACGAGAAACATGTCATCTGTCAGACGACCGATCTGTATCGGACATTCGCCAGAATAGTCTCCAGAGGTCGATACGTCCGAGAGGCACCGCATCTGCTAAAAAGATGGCTTCTGTGGAAACGAGGCAACAGGAAGATCCCGTTTGTTCCGTATTTCGTGTCTGCGCTATATGATCTCGGGCTACCCGAAAACGACGGTGTCATTGTCGTCGATGAAACAACGATCGTGATGACGGTAAAGGGACTGGACTGGGTAAACGAACGCGCTCCTAACGCATTCGACACCATCGTCAACGTTACGAGAAACACTGCCGTGCTGCGCCTCGGTCGCTGGAACGTCGTACCGGCGGTAATAGTTGCCGATGAAGAACGCGAACTGAAGCACTCGAGTTTCGATGCTCCGATAAAGTTCGTTCAAGATTTCGTACGGAAAGCAGTCGTTGGCGGAGAATGGGTCGCCGCAGAGGAGACGCGCACGTTGGCAGCGCAAAAGGATATCAAAGCTGAAGACTTCTACCGTCGCCTTTTTCGACTCGTGTGGGCGAATAAAAGGTTCATATACAATGACACGGAAGTTGATTGCTGCACGGGACAGATCATCGATTCCAGACCTCATTATCTGAAACTGTATGATTACGTCGCAAAAGATACGGGCTGCATAACCCTTCCCGAAACCGATCCAGTCACCGGAAACATCCGCTATGTAAACGTACCGTGGGCTACGTGTTGTGTCTACAACCCGTCGAGACATGTTGTTGAAGAAGGCGCTTTATACCAACTCACAGAATTCTTGAAAAATCAATGCAGAACGGCACCCGACAACCCACAGCAAAAATAGTTCCTATTACTGGGACGTGTCTTGTAAAATTATGCGCATGTCAGTCAACAGTTGCTAACATGGTTCGATTCAGCGAAGTAGTCCTGGCATTCGTGCTTTGCGTCGGTGCTCACCAGCTGTCTAGTGCTACGGCGGGCCAGCTAGATAAGTTTGTACACTTGCGGCAAATTGATGGAGATGAAAATTCTGTCGAAGTTGCCGGTCTCATTAGCACCGTAGAAAATCTCGAGAACATGACCATCAGTGGGCAGATTCGTATCAGGACGATCTATCCAGTAAACATAGTGTACTGCGATTCACACAGTCAATTACCTGTCGATAACACCGCCACATACGTCGTCGACTCGAGTTCAGGCGTTAGACGATTCGATTTTTCCCTACCTGCTAACGCTGCCGTCTTAAACACCGTACTTGGGTCGGCGGGTTTGAGATGCACAGCATACGTCAACAACCACCTTCGACATTTTCGTATCATTTACGGAGCAGACGGCGGTGTCAGATTGTTGCCGAATTCTACAAGTACAGACCTACATAATATTCTGAATAACGTCTATCGCGATTCTCCGCATCTACTGTGGATCGTTTTCATTATGCTTATTCTGGCGTTGGTCATTCTTATTGCCATACCCGTTATCGTTATTTTAAACAACCGCAAAATTGGACTTTGATCTTCGTGTCAGTTTTCGTATTCCTCTTTCTGTCTTCACGACACTGTCGACACCACCACTATCGTGTTATGGAAACAAGCGGTTTACACGTATTTTCGCGTAACGAACACGTCCCTCCAGCTGCTACTTTAGCGCGAATACTGTCTAAGGGGCACAACACCGTGAAACAAAACGGTGTACGAGCTCGACGTCCGGCCGATAGAACTTGGCTAATTCATCCGTCGCCAGTCTCCGCAGCAGCGTTGGACTTCGTATTCCAAACCGAAACCGGAGTTTTCAGTCCGTACTCATCCAGTCTATTTGTACATCTGAACGATTTGAAAAATGCCTTCGTGCTCTATATTTTGGCCGATTTACTATTTTCACTAGAGAGAGATCGCCCGGAAATATTTCCGCCGTTCGTTTCCGTCAACGAAGAACAAGTTGTGGCACTTATAACGGACACACTGGCACGTAAACTGAATTCGTTTCTTGACCAAACCAATTTCGTTTCTCGCATTGAGCGCGTAGCCGATGCCTTTGACCGGGCCGTAAAAATTTCTCTCTGTCTAGGCATAGTTCCCGTGTCCAAAAGCGACAGCGACAGAAACTGCCGTTCCTTCACGCCCGTTAAAGGTGATGTCGTCGGTTACGTTGAGACGTACGTTTCATTTCTGGAATCTGCTGTCAGCGCCTTCGTCGTAATCGACACACGCGTTCTTCAGGGAAACACCGTATTGACTGTGCGAAACGAAACTTACGGCTGTACGGACTATACCGGTACACCGTACGTTTTATGGACGTTTGAAAGCACGCCGACATGTTTCAAACCGGGATGTGCCTCTAGACCGCCGATAATTGGTATGATGCAGTACGAACATCAATATACGTTTGCAAACGCAAGACATAGACATCAGGCTGTAGAAAAAATGACTAAAACTAGTGTCGTTGTGTCATCCACGTTGACCGCCGAGGCTGAAACCGTGCTGGATGCAACACGCCGAGGACCGCCAGTGTTGAACTCGTCGGAGATAATCCAGTCTGTCGAAAAAGAACGAGATAAACTCGACTTACTCGAAATGAAAGCCAACGCAATCAAAATGGCTGCAGACGGTCCTAACAGTTCTCGCGAAACTGCGCTTAATTTCAAACACCAAATGGACGCGTTGGAAGCCGCCGTCCAAATTAATCACACCTTGGAAAAAAGTCTTCACGTGCATTTTAACAGACTAAAATCAAATGACTGCGGCCGGAACGAAGACGAAGACGAATTATACACTCCGAGTATCGTCGTACAGGAACGAGGCACGATTCACGGCGCGGGTCCAGTTCGCCGAAAAAAGGAAGTCGTCGAACAAAATAGAGTCGTACAGGAAAAACTCATGAGGCAAAAGATTCGGAAATTGAAGTCGGAAATTGCGGAATATCAACGAGAAGCAGGCGTGCTGAGAGAAGAATTGACATCTATGATCCAGAATCAGGCCAAGTTAGACTTTCAGATAAAGATGAAGCAGACAAACGTAGAAGTGATTGGAAAACAGCTTGCTGAAATGACCAAGGATCGTGACAGGGCAATGGTGACGCTACAAAAGTACGAAACGTTGATAGATAACATGAAAGAGACCGTCGCAAATGCACTGAACGAAACTAACGCCAGCGAAACGGAACGAACCAGACTGCTCAAGATGTTCACTCATACCGAATTTTGCGACGCNAGTGGACAGTGNGTAGATACCGTGTACGAATTCAGTCGAAATGCGAAATGTCTGGCCGAGTTTCTCCATATCATACTGGGTGATGATGACGCCCGCAGAGACAAGCATGGCGATAAAAATGACATCGACGATAAAGAGAACGACAAGACGGAATACGCGTACGACAGGATATTGAAAGAACAAAATGTCTTCGTTTTGCCATTTTTCACCGGAATTCAAAACCAAGCAACCCTGGACTCCTACAATTATTGGTTACCGCACGACTGGATGCAAGACAAACCTATAGAACCCTTCACGAAAGACGGACTGAAGACCATCGATGCGGCTGGTCGACAAGCTGTTACGAATACGCCGGAACTGTACATGTTAGACGTAAATCCTAAAACGACCGAGGAAACTCTGAAAATCAAACGCGCGATTGACGCGGCTAATGGGACGACATTGTTGGACTCCGTGTTTCAAAGAAATTTCTTGAACGTTCAATTTCCCGTTCAGGGAAGCGTAGACGAGTCTATCAACACCCATTTAAAAGAGAAATGGCACCATCTTATCGGCCGACTGCTACGTCTATCCGGTGAGAGCTTTACAAAAAATGGTCAACGGGTCGGTGCACGAGTATCCACGGCATCGATCAACGTCTTCGTCGCACCTTTTGTCACCCAGTACATGGGACAACGAGGTCATTCTAGACGTTTATCGGCAATGGTTGCAGAGTTTCTGGACAATACTACTACACCGATCGAGGAAGCAGGCTTTAATTCATACGAACACATGGTATACGCTTTCTGTCGACGCAAAGTAGCTTCGCTACGCTACCCAGTGTTTGCTGAAAACGGAAAAGGAAGCACGGATTATTTCAAATGTGACGCGAAATAGAATAATTATTTAGGAAAATATGCTTGTGTGCGATGCGAAAAAAATAGATATGTTGGTGCAAATATATATATATGTATACAAAATAAATATGCTGTATTGGTATTTTTCTTTATTAATCTTAAAACACAACACCATCGTAGTTTAGTCCAGTCTGTGAACGTTTTCGTGAGCGTATGAATACTCGATAGTTTGCATCGTCAGTTCAAAGTCAAACAACATTTGGTCTTCTTCCTGAGAGAGTGCAGCCAAGAATTCTCGGCACTTATTCAACACTTCTTTAAGTCTAGATTCGAATTCTTGATCAGATTTGATCTCTGCAGGCTTTTCGGAAGCAATTATTGTCTTCACGCCTTTNATCTCACCGACGAACCGCAAACGAAAAGGGTAAACATCAGCGTCGTGTTTACCGAGTTTTTCTCTTTCCACAAGTTGTTGCACAATACGGCGTCGTGCCGAACTGTACAAAAGGTAGACCGCCGACAGCCACGCAGAGTCCTCTGGTAGCGGACGAATGTCTTTCTGCACAAACTTGAACTGGTTGACACGCATCTGCATTTCGCAAGAGTTGATTATCGGTAGTTGGTCTATCAAAANGCCCTTCGGTCGGCGTTTTTCCAGCTCCTGTTGCACTTCGCGTTGAGTTGTCGCATGCATTTCGTAGCAAACCGTCTTATTGTTATCCTTCTTCTTCGTCTTCGCAGTCTTACTGTCCATCGTTAGCAGCTTTCTCTATTTCAGATTCTACAATTACGTTGTCTCCCGCCGTAAACATGTATCGCTTTCCTAAACTTTCCGTCGTTCCGGAGTATGCTTTTGTTAAATACGATTTTGGTACGGGGCTNGGATACCACGTATCGTCTGCCGCGAGTAGAGCAATGTTGTCCAGGTTATCGACCCTCATCTCTGACACTACTAACGAGATGATAATCTTGCCACCGAAAGTCAACCGAGCAAACGCGACTGAATATGTTCGCCAACTGATGTCGAATCACGAACGAATACAACACACGGCGATGAACGTCGAACGCCACGACATGTACGACCTTGACCACTTTTTTGCATCCGTCGAGATGACGTTGGACCCGAGCTGTTATGCGTCTGTTGCGGCTACGGTACGTGGAGGTCGACATTGCGTCAAGTTTCAGAGACTGCCGTTTCAACAGTTCATGATGTTAGACTGTATAATGACAATGATTAATCGAAGCGGTTTGTCCCAATATCGCACGCAGATCCTCTTGCACATAAAAAGCAGTCTGGGTTACGACTGGCTCACGTACTCGAAAGTTGAACAGTTAGAGCAGCTGTTTTCCAAACGCGTCGTGGGCAACAACGTCAGACGGAGGATGGGAAAATCCGTTGCCGTGTACGCAGACTTGGCGCGATCGTTAGCGTTCTATCCGCGAGCAGGAATCAAGGCTCTATACACTGTACACAAAGCGCCCGCTGCCGATGCTTGTCACTCGGTCGTAGCGTCGGCTGTNCAAGAATTCGTGGAGCTCTTTAATGGTAAACAAAAACACGACTTTCAGCGGCGCATAGACGCTCGAGGCGGTACCGTGGATCTGCAAGATTTCTTCTACCAGGCGAAGTGTACAGTGCTGTACAATGCAACTTCCATTGCGGTTGCTTTTTACAAAATGAATCGAAACGGGGATTGCAACAGTGGTAAACCCGTCTCGAAGAACACGCTNCGATGTAAAGGCTATACACAACAAGACGTAAGTATATTTCTCATGGTTTCGTTATACTGTGTCTATATAGAGATTCAGTCGCACGTCTTACTTCACTTACTAATAGTTCTATCTCTGCACCAGACACCAATGGTGGGTAAAATGCAACGCATTTGCCAGGAGGAAACAGTGGGTGGGTAACGTACATGCGTCCGTCATCAACGTTTGCGTAGCAAATGATAGCCGGATGTCTGCCTAAACCTCTCAATATCATTCCATCGATACAGGTTTGCACGGTTTTCGCGGTAGTCTCACTTAGTTCTGATCCGTTCCATGCTGCTTCGCATAACTGCATCAGCTGTATTCTTAACGTCTGCAAAGGTCTGTTGTCGTAGTCTATGTCGCCATACGTTTGCCCCGTAGCATGCTTCACACTTTCGATCAAAGCGTCTCTAATTGTAAACACACACCAAGACGATTTGCTGCCCGGCACCTCGTGCAACGTCTGTCCGAGATGTGACCTGTAGTTTGTGTACTCCTCCAGACCCCATCTCCTACAGAAGAAACCGTTTGTCCATGGGTTAAACGGGTTGCGCAACACGTCGAGTCCATTTGTTCTGTACAAGTCCGCTCTCGTGATCAAAATCGAAGAATCTTTAAAATCCGTAAAGTTTACGTGTGACGGTGGAAACGGGATGTCGCGGTAAATTTGCGATAGAGCTAGCATGACGTCACGAGCAACTCCCGTATACAAGCTGATCAACGTATTTGCATCTACTTCAAAAAGTTGCGGAAAACTTGCTCTGTCCTTGACGTTCTGCGGCATCACGTAGTCGTACTTTACATTTCTCTCCATCGGCTTAACGAAACACATGTGCAGCTGTCTCAAAAGCATAGGCATTGACCACGCCGCGTCCACCGGATACAGAGAACTGCTCAGTGGAGCCGTAAGTAGCTCGTNGTTACAAGCCCTCCAATGACTCTCGTTCCACCAATAGGTACCTGTGATCATAGTTGCTTGACGATTCTCAACAAATACCGGCTGACAACTACGGTAATGCGTTTCTAGTTCTAGTATTGGATCAACGCATACTTCTCGCTGTGTCTCTCGAGCTACACACACGACATCGCCGTCNNGTTCANGNTGCAAATTTTCACCATCCCCTCCCGTTATGTCTGCGAGCTTGATCACGCTAGACAAAAAGTTTAACACTTGGTCGTCGTGCGCTTGTTCGACTGCACAGTC
>Ga0056112_1000325_pt1 | contig 14386 bp, 7 predicted proteins | sample WorMetilvaeELBA1_FD_55104 | JGI IMG/M metagenome (GOLD analysis project Ga0056112, IMG submission 55104) | Marine gutless worms symbiont microbial communities from Max Planck institute for Marine Microbiology, Germany - Olavius ilvae ELBA.1 ... | reverse complement strand
CGAAGTCTCCTTCCTTGCGTTGTCGTTGATTCGATCGTTTTATTGCACGCTGGCACCGACTTGATCGTCTTTGTCCCACTGGCGACGGCAGAGGTCACTTTCTTGGCTCCCTGCACTCTCTCCGTTTGTTCAGTGATGTCGGACGAGGTTGATGTCGACCGCGTTTTCTCCTCCGTATACGTTTTCTTGACTTGCGTCACCGCGTCACGATAGCTGATGCCCTGTTTGACCGAGATGTTCAGGGCTCTGTCGATCGTTCTGTACTTGATGCATCCCTTGTAGGCAGCATTGTAGTTCTCACCGCAGTTCGGCACTTCGCATGCTTCTTGGCGACTGGATAACTGCTGTAGTCATGTTTCTTCGTCGAGCAGCGGGAGCAAACCGCTGTCGTTGCCTCATCGATCTTGTGTCCAAAGGCTTGGCACTTGTTGCACAGGATGGGTTTCGGCACATATAGTTCGACTCTGTAGCGTCGAAGATGGACGAAACCTCCCTCGGCAACTCGTCTTCGAACGCAATGATAACGGATCTTGTCGGAATGATTTCGCCGTCAACCATCCTCGTGATGCGCCTGGCCATGACAGCTGACGTCTCCTCTTTCACTTCGTCGTCAGTTGTATCTGCCAGAACTCCGCTAATGACTCCCTTCGACCACCGTTTCGGTTGCATCACTGGCTGATCCTGTAGTTTCAAAACCGGGTACGGTTTAGTGACGTTGACGTTCTTGCTGACGACCGTCTCGATCTCGAGTAGTATGTCTCGTTGTCTCTCAGTGCTACAGACGAACCGCAGGCAATCCTTTCGTGCTTCGATGATGTCGACGTGACCGCAGTAGCTGTAGATCTCTGATTTGAACTCCTTGTGACGACGTACTGCGTCTCTGGCGATGTTATGACCGACTCCTTTCATGTAGGCCTACGTAGCGAACTTCTGCGGCGGCCGTTAGATGCCGTTGGATCTCAGTGTTGTTCTGGTCGCTCAAGCGTCTGACATCTCTGTTTCTCTTGTTGGTGACTGTGAGGAAGGGTCGGTTGTTCTCCATATCGTCCTCACTCGTCGCATCGATGACGGCAGCATCCGCCTCTTGACTGCTGCAGGCGATGGACTTTTTCTTGTCGTTGCAGTGCTCGTCTCAGTCGGCTGAGCGACATTTCCGCTTTCCTGTCGTCGTAACGGGTGTAACGACGTTATCAGTGGAACAATGTCCAGCGGCTCCCGAAGACGATGGCCCTGAAAAGGGCCGGTTGTCACTGTCCCGACCTTCGGGACTCCTCGCGATGACCATGTATCTCAACTACGAGGTACGTGAGGTATGTGAAAAGGCTCTCCCTCGTTCTTCTGATGTCCAGTCTGTTTTACTGCACACTGAAAGCAGCATTTGTAGGAACTGTCAAGGGCTTGGCCTCAGAGGAAAGGCACCAGTGTAGATAGGGCGCTGTATCTGATAATTTGCTCAAGTCAAAAACTAGAAATGGGAATCCAACATTGAACACTGTAACTTAAATTCATGTGATTTTGACAGTGTTGTATTAACTCTTAGTCACATAAAGATACATAATTACAAAGTTAAAGGACATAAAACCACGTGGAAAAAGGTGTTATTTTTGTATCAAAAATGCACTAAAACGCACCTACGAGCACATGTAAAATCAAAGAAAAGAGATTTTCGCGGTGATTCGCAGACCCTGCTAAAGGGGATTGGGTTAAGAGACAGGAGGGGAGAGGATGGCAGTGCCGGATTAATGTATTTGGGGCCCTAGGCTAGATACAAATATGGGGCCCCTACCGTCATCTTTCCCCCCATGGTTCCCGTACCTACATCGAAACTCCGTCGTATCACCTCCCCTAGGAAAAGGTTAAGTTGCAAACGCCCGTAGGTATTAGAGTATTATTGCCTGAATTAAACGTTCAGTCATTTCATATGTTCACGATGAACTTGCAACTTTTGCACTCACAACTTCACAGTATAGGGTGCGCGAAATACAGTAATCCTGTAAAGAATTTTGCTAATAATTTTAACAAGCTGTGCGCGTGGCAACACAATATGCCTCTCCCTTCTCCTCCCCCGTGGACGCCCAAGCGCCTCACGCCGCCGAGCCGAGCAGAAGCAACGTAGCAGCAGTTTCCCATGGCGAACACGTTCTCACGTGCAGCGCACCGCTGCAGCTGCCTGACGCGCCAACACGCCGGTGANTAAAGCGGCCTGGTGACTTTGAACTTTTGACCTTGAAATTGGTGTGCGAGTCACGNGTGACGTGTGCTACGTCNATGCCAATTTTGGTCTTCCTAGTCCTCTCTGTTCTCGACTTAGGCCCGATGTACGCGAAAGACAGACGTCAGACAGACANACAGACGTCAGACAGAATCATCGTTTAATGCCCGCCTATTAGGGGCGGGGCATAACAACGATTGTGGGTGCCCTCTGCTTTACTGGTTAAACTGCACGAAATTTGGTCAGTTGATTCTCGGGAAAATAATTAAAATTATTGCCATCAAATGTCAGATTTTAAGGCCAAAATGCACCAAATTCGATTTCGGCTGGGTTCCGCCCCAGGCCCCGCTGGGGAGCTTACGGCGCTCCCCAGACACCCTAGCTGGATTTAAGGGGATGTGTTTCTACTGACTGTCCCTGGCTGGCCCTTTCCATATATGTCATCTGGCCAGGTGTGATTATTCTAGGTTAAACAGTAGGCCTACCAGCGTAATTTCAGAGATCCGCCGGATACATTTAACCCATCGCGTTCTGCCCTACAAGGTCACTCAAGGTCATTGTAACCGACATGGATCGGTCGGCTACCTGTGACTTCCTATTTGTGACCCACAGTAATCATAGGCATCTCATAATTATACCGTTTCCGAGATAAACAGCAAAATTGCAAATTTTCCCATCCCGTATATTTAACGCATCCGCTAAAGGGGTGGTTGCCTACTTAGCACAGCAGTAGCGTGTGCGACCGCTAGGCCATGTACGTGCTCGCTGTCCTGATCAGCGGTACCGGCCCGGGTACGAATCTGGGCGGAGGCGCGAAATTATGTGAAGCGAATCCAGGCACGTACGCTATAGGATTAATATCCTGGGCAGTCAACTGTCACCAAGCTGTATAAATTTCGTACCAGCGTAAGCTGGGAAGGTAACCGTAGGTCTGGCGTCGCACTGGCCACGCGTCAGACAATAGAGGTTCTCCACCTACGCGCTCAAGGCCTAGGAGAGGGAGATGAGCACCCGCCTACGCTCTCTTAGTGGAGTGTGGTTAACTTTACCTTTTCTTTACCTAAAGGGGGTGCCCATTGGAATTCTGTAACGGAAGTGGGCTCAAAAACTAGGATGATGTCTCTATCAGGTGTCCATTCTTTTAGACACAGTACCAGCACTGGTTAGCCAAACAGAGTCGACAGACGGACGGACGGAATTGTTAAAACAATATCGCGCTGTGCATGAAATGCATGCTGGCGCACAATAAAAACGATTTAAGTGACTTGATCTAGAGTCATCGGATCTGCATGAATCTCATGAGTCGTTCCAGCTGCTGGGGTTGGGGGTCTGGATCCCTGGACCCCCGGCCAGCGCCGCCTGTGTATCCATTCCTTGTTTAAAAGTGGGGAACGCCATTCCACTCTACTATACCATACGCACAGGAGCCGTAAACTTTCCCGGCTTTAGTTATTGCNTCAGCTAAAGTGGTTCTGTCTCCATTTTAGTTGTTTGTTAGCAGGATTATGCAAAAAAAAACACTGAATAAAAAAATAGGTGGAAACATGGCACTGGGCCACAGAAGAACCCATGGTAATCCAGGCAGTGATGATTAGTAACGAATTAAAAGTAACGCGATACTTTACTGAGTAAATTTTAAGTACTTTTGATGGTAACGACGTATTGTACAAAACACACTAACACAGTAGCCTACTTTTACTTGTAACGAAGTAAAGTTTACGGCCATTTTCAGCACTTTTACTTCGTTACTTTCCCGGATAGGCAACAGCGTGACAAGTACATTGACTGAGTTATAGGTTTTACGACTACGGCGTCATGAATTCAGGTCAGTTACTTATGCTGCTGAGTGCCTATGCATACACCTATAAGGCGATTTACGATTCACGCTCAGTCTCCAGTCAGTATAATGCAGCTTACGCCAGCAGCCAGCACGCTGGTCAAACCATTCCGCAAACTGCGGGGCCACAGTTCAGTCATGCCTGACCGGTGACTGCGTGAATACAATGGACTCGGGCCGCAGTCGCTGTTGCAGGGCGGCTACAGATCTTAATCAACATCACCTATCTAATTACTAAGCCACGCCGACAGCCCAGGCCAGGCTTGGCCTGTTAAGTCCTTGTTGTATAGAAGTTATATGAGCGTATTGAGGACCACCACTTTAATTTTTTACTTAAAAATACTGTTGAAAAACGCTTACTTTTTACTTTTGCTTGAGTATTTTTACACAATACTTTTACTTAATTAAAAAATATCCCAATAGTTTACTTTTACTCAAGCACTGAAACCAGATACTTCGTACAACACTGATGTTAGGGTTAGGGAGGGGTTAANAGTCACATCATACCGACATAACTGTGTTACGGTTAGGTGAGGGATGAGTGCTACCCGCAACACTGAATGTGGTTTACCCAGTATTTTCTGACAGTAATCCAAGGGATCATTGGACCTTGGAGGAGGTATGCGTTGTACTGCGTGCCCTTCTAGCATAGGCGTCAATTTCCACCCGGTCCATGGCTCAGGACCCAACCACTTTTGAGGCATGATCCGGGCCAAACATTGGCTGACACGACGAAGTTTTGACAAGTGTAAGAAATCAGTAATTTTAAGTTATCCGATGTCAGTTTATTTTACCCATACATTGTCATCGTTCGTTGTGTTGAGCCTATTCGGTTGATTGTTCGACTTCACCACTTTGGCTACGAATTCAAGTCAAAATACACTTATAAACTTAACCAATGTTTCTGCCATGTCTCCTGACACGTTGGTCATTGCATTGCATTTCAGCCCATTAAACACAGTGGCAGAGACTTGATATTGAGGTTGGGGGACAGGTCGGCGCCGAAAAAATTTAATGTCCCCCCAAAAATATAGAATTTTGGGGAACGTAATGTTTTTGCAAAATAAAAGTCAGATCATTTAATGACTGTATAGTATCATAAATTTAATAGTCATTTGCCGAACGTGAACATGCGTGTATCGGTCCTCAAAAAATGCTCTATGCTCAGTACCGGCCTTTGGGGAGGCGAGCAAGGCCTCCGCCTTGGGCCTCGCGCGTGCGGGGGTCTCGCGCTGATGCAGGTAAAAATATGTGAGACGTCCTGTTCACAGTAAAAACCGTATTTAGTGAAAACAGCTTGGCAGTAAGCCAGTAACTTAACTTACTTAAGTTCAGTGCCGGATTAAGGTATTTGGGGGCCCTAGGCTAGATACAATTATGGGGCCCCTACCGTCATCTTTCGTCCCATCGTTCCCTATACCTTCATCGGAACTCCAGCGTATCACCCCCTCCCCGGAAAATGTGGAGTTGCAAATGCCCTTATTACAGTATTATTGGCCGAATTACCTAAATGTTCCGTTATAACGCACAACTGCACAGTACAGGGCGCGCAAAAGTTCTCTAAAGAATTATGCTAATAATTTTCACAACCTTAGAGAGCTGTTATTTAAAATATTGCATATTGCACATTAGTTAACTTCACATAAATGCAAATCTGGAACGTTTTATTACATTATCTGCAGAATTGACAATATTGTGTTGCTTTTAGTCATGGCAACCTGGCAGTTTTGACGTTATTATCGCGCGTCAGCATGCAATCATGCAGAGCGCGATATTGTTGTGGCAAGTCCGTCCGTCCGTCTGTCCGCCTGTATGTCTCTAAATGATTTAACATACCGTCAAACTTTTTCTGGCGATCTGATAGGGGCATCATTCTAGTTTTTTGAGCCCACTGTCGTAACAAAATTNCACAGGGAACCCCCTCGGGGNGACGTTAAATACACGGACAGGAAGAATATTGCAATCATCGCTTTTTGTCACAGAAACGGTACGAGGTAGGCCCATGGTTTCTATGATCACTAATAGGAAGTCATAGGTAGCCGATCGACCTGTGTTGGTTCCAATGATCTCGAATGACCTCAAAAGGCGGTGGGCGACGGGTCAGTTGAAACGAGAAAAATGTTGCTGTAATTTTAAACTTTTTTTGACATTTTTGAATAGAAAGATTTGCTTTTTTATCAGTTGCCTTGGGCCTCGCACATGCTAAGGCCGGCGCTGTCTATGCTCATTCACACTAACCAATCCCCTGAGTTCCTGATGGACATGGCAGACTGCCAGAGAATTGAGACGCAGTTGGATCATGGAGCTGCGCAGCCAAGTTTTCAGTCTGCGAAGGGCGCTGCTGAAACTTCGCTAAGCTTCTGCAGACGAAGCAGGTGAAAAGAACCATAAATTCGATGAACGCAGTTAGACCAAAATAGTGGGCGATATAAGCAGATCCGTTCCCTCCACCTCACGTTTATGGGGCGTCCCCTCCTGCCCCCGCCCCCAAGTCTCCGCCTGTGATTAAACGTCAAGAGGAGTCTTGTTCTCCGGGCCGTACGGTNGGTTCTCCTTGCACGAGCAATGTGCCCAGGGCCTATGCGCACCATCCCTCCAAATTTCATCGCGATCAGATCAACCACCTGGACACAGTCCACCCGCGTGACCAACAGACAGACAGACAGCGGAGCTACGGGGAACGTCGACAGCAATATGATTACATAATTGCACACTGAAGGCAGCATTTGTAGGAATTGTCAAAGGCTTAGCCTCAGAGGAAAGGGATCAGTGTAGATAGCAGGGCTGTATTTGATAATTTGCTCAAGTCAAAAACTAGAAATGGGAATCCAACATTGAACATTGTAACTTAAATTCATGTGATTGTGAGAGTGTTGTATTAACTCTTAGTCACATAAAGATACATAATTACAAAGTTAAGGCACAGTAAACCACGTGGATATAGGTGTTACTTTTGTATCAAAAATATACTAAAACTCACCTACGAGCATATCTAAAATCAAAAAGATTTCCGGGGTGATACGCGGACCACGTTAAAGGGGATTGGGTTAAGGGACAGGAGGGGAGAGGATGGCAGTGCCGGATTCAGGTATTTGGGGCCATAGGCTAGATACAAATATGGGGCCCTACCGCCATCTTTCCTCCCGTGGTTTTCCTACCTACATCGGAACTCTGGCGTATCACCTCCCCCTCGGAAAATGTTAAGTTGCAAACGCCCGTAGGTATTAGAGTATTATTGCCTGAATTAAACGTTCAGTCACATATGTTCACGATGAACTTGCAACTTTGCACTCACAACTTCACGGTATAGGGCCCAAGCGCCTCACGCCGCCGAGCCGATCAGACGCAACGTAGCAGCAGTTTCCCACGGCGAACACGTTCTCACGCGCACCGCTGCAGCCGCCTTATGCGTTAAGGCCGCGCTGAGTAAAGCGGCCTGGTGACCCTGACCCTTGACCTTTGACCTTGAAAGTGGTGTCCCAGTTACGTGTGACGTGGGCTACCTCTGTGCCAACTTTGGTCTTCCTAGACCTCTCTGTTCTCGACTTAGGCCCTATGTACGCGACAGACAGACGTCGTCAGACGTCAGACAGACGTCGTCAGGAGAATGTTTTAGGTCAGTGCATATGTCAGTAAGAATCATTTCAAGAAAACAGGCTTATACGACCACAGTAAACGTGCATTGGCGCAGCTGAATAGGGCCCATAAAAACCAGGGGCCCTATAGGCTGCAGCCTCGTCAGCCTAGTGGTTAATCCGGCCCACCATGATGATGTCCATACCATATGAAAAAGTTTGATGATTGGCTATATACCACCGTTTCGACACAATATCAACATCGGTCAGTCGACAAACGGACAGCAATATGCCTTTATCACTATCGTGCGTCATTATTGAGGCTGAACAAAAACCAGTGGCAACAGATTAACAAGTTACAACATTAGNCTCTCAGATACGAAACAAGAAACTCAGCTGTCGCTCACAAACTGGTAGACTTGGTCGACCGCTGTGAATGAAAACACCAACGGAACGACAACAACTGACTGTAGGGAAAGCTGATGAAATATCAGTGTCATACTGCTTTGCTAGTGATTCGGCTGCTGCGTACCATCGCCAGAAGCTGACAGCAAGATGGAGGGAAACATAATTCCAAATGTCATAGCGACTGCATTCATGCTATGGAAACGTTCCTTGATCTGGGTGCAAGCTCTATCCGTGGTAGCGAGAAATACGTTGACACGAAAACAGTTCTCGGCTAAGTGGGGCTCAGTTCTGAAAAAAACAACGTCTGGCAAATTTTGGGCCCCACAGTGCTGGACCCGTGTGCATTGCACACCCTGTTGCTACGCCACTGTTTTCACGTCCTGCAATTTCAGGTCTTGCATTTTCATGTCCTGCATTTTCAGCGCCCCGTGTTTTTCTCTCGAATTTGGTCATTCAAACAGGCGTTATTAAGGAGATTCGCCTGAAAAATTTGATCCCTCTTGTCACGCCTTTCAAGTTCACTCAAGGGCATCGAAACCGACACGGATCGATCCGCCACCTATGACTTCCTATTAACGTTCCATAACAACCAGATGCCTACCTCGTAAGCTCGTACCGTTTCTGAGCCAAACGACCATTTCAGTTTAAGTAGCTGAGAACCGCACCCGCTGAAGGGGTTCCCCTTGGAAACGGGTATCGCCGCTTGGTGGTAAAAAAACTACCTGGCCGAGAAAGAAGCTTGACAATGTCTTCAGCCGTCCCCACTCTGGATACAATACACGAACGTGACGGACGGACAGACGGATATCGGCCGACAGCAAAAACCGCGCTTACGCATGGCATCGGACGGTAAAAAGTGAGTTCTCAACATCTAAACTGAGTTAAACTGATCTAGAAAAGTGTATTTGATCAAATATTCTGACTATTATCGATTATTGGGGTGGTTTGTTTGTTTGCATTGCGTGCCTTGCGGTAAAATTATTGGGGGCTCTGTCTGCCTTAGTTTACTCAGTCACTCAATGTCATTGTTACCGACTCGGAGTCGGATCTCTCGGCTGCATATGACTTCTTGCTAGTGATCCATAGTAAACATGGGCTTATCTCGTACAGTTTTCGAGATAAAAGATGAAAATTGTATTTTTTTCACCCCCATCTATTTATCGCCCCCGCTGAGGGTGTTCCAATTGGAATTTCGTAACGTCGATAGAGCTCAAAAAACTGGAATGATGCCCCTACTAGAATGTCAAAAAGGTGTGACCATATATCCATTCATTTAGACACAGTACACTGGACAGACAAACAGACTGACTGACGGACAGATGAACGGAAGGAATTGTTAAAACGGCATCGCGCTCTGCGTGCATTGTATGCTCATTGCTGTCAAAAAAGGCAAAGTTTACCATACTCCATAAGACAGCGTAGGCGGGTGCTCATCTCAGTCTCCTAGGCCTTAAGCCCGTAGGTGGAGAACCAATAAAGTCTGTGGCGCGTGGCCAGTGCGACGCCAGACCTACGGTTACCTCCCCAGCCGCAAGATATCACCGCCCATTGGCTGGTACGAAATTATACTGCTTGGTGACAGAAGCACATGTGTGTTAACAACTTGCCCAGGGTTGCACACGATAGCAGAAAGGCCAGGATTCGAACTCACGACCTATTGATCGCAAGTCCAGCGTCCTAACCACTCGGCCACCGAGCCATACAAATATTGCTGGATTTTTTGGATTGCTGACGTGAGATAAAAAATAAATTTGAGTGACTTGATTATAGTCTACGTCAGTGGTAAGGTGAAAAGTAAAAATACAGCATACACAACCATTTATGCTTTTGATTGACCACTATGAAGAACCTACACACGGCTATGTATCTTTTTCATAAAACATCAGCATGCAATGCATGCAGAGCGCGATAGTGTTTTATGATTTATGTCCATCCGTCTGTCCGTCCGTATCCTCCTATATGCGCGCACGCAGTATGAGAAACAGCAACCAAATTTTATATGATCAAACCAGATGAGGAGAATTTTTACACGGTCGATCATCAATGCTGACGCGCGATTAGCTTGCAGTAGCAACCTTCTTGTAGAAGGCTGCCAACGCGCTGATCATTACTAGAGCCACATTTCGCAGTGGACTTCATATGGCCGTTAGATTTACTCTGCAATGAACAAAGCTGCATGCATTGATGAATATAAACCTAAATCATACATTTGTGAATGAATTTTTCAACTGAATATTGTGACTAAACACAACTTATAACATACAAAGGGAATTGAATTGTTTTACGGTATTTCCATTTAAGTCATTGAAACAACTGCAGCATGGACATTTTACAAAGTTATGGCCTGCATAACGTGGCGACCGTGAAGTGGCGACCGTTCGATCAGTGCCAGTGCTCAGTGCTCGGTCGATTGTCGCGGCGGGCGACAGGATTGCCTGCATACACTACACTGACTAGCTAGCTGATAACAATCAGCTGTCAATGTACGCGTGAATGGACGTCAGCAACTGCCCTGGGCGGCGTATGCAAATAAGTAAGTAAGTAAGTAAGCCGTTTAATAACCCGACGGACAAACGCCATCGGGGAAAAAAAGAAAAAAAACACTGCATATATAACACATAATGACTATTGGCCTAAGACAGGCAAACAGGTTACAAAACCAACAGTAGCTAGTAAGCCATATCAAACAAATTTCTAATTACAAACGATTTCTTAAACAGATTATAATGGCACAAAGGGAGGGTGAAAAGACAGTGCGTATTCCGAAGTCTGACAGTTAGATTCTTGGACGGTGGGAGGATGTAATTCAGACAGTGGCCAGGGTGCACAATACTGGCGAATAACTTTTTATCGGCTTTTGCCACCAGCTCTAAAAAAGAACGCATTTTAGCCTGATCAATGTATCCATAACGCACACACTTGCTAAGTAACGCATCAATTTTCGCAATCCAAAAAGCTGACAAAAAGCCACCCCACGCAGGAATGGCATACAAAAACCGTGAAACAACAATTGCGTTAAAAACCGTGCTCAATTCTCTGGCCGGGAGTCCCTGACTTTTGAGGCACTTGAGCAAGTACATCCGTTGACTACAGATTGACAAAATTGTGCGAGCATGTTCATCAAAGGATAAAGTTTGTGAAAAAGTTATCCCAAGCAGCTTAGCTGTAGCGACTTGTTCAATGCCAGTCAAGGAACTAGGTAACGACTGTTGAGCAGAAGGCCTATAGAATACAATCTCTTTAGTTTTATTAAGATTCAGAATCATACAGTTATCTTTAGCCCATGTGAGAATTTGTTCAAACTCTGTTGCGAGCTCAACATCTGTGAACTGGGGAACAATCAGATTGTTATCATCAGCATACTTGAAAATCAAATTGATGACAGAAATGAGATTTAGGTCACTTTCCAGAACGACAAATAACATTGGGCCCACGCCAGAACCTTGGACTATTCCTCTGTTAATTGGCCTTGGTGCAGAAATTTGATGGCCACTCTTGACCTGCTGTGTCCTCCCTGTAAGAAAGGAGCTAAGCCAACTAAGAATTGGAGATGGTAAATTAAGCTGTTGCAGTTTAGTGAACAAAATCCCATGATCAACGACATCAAAGGCTTTAGAGAAATCTACNAGTAGACATCGGACGTACGAATTAGTTTCCAACAGTTTAGTGACATGGTGCATGAAATAAACTAATGCACAGGTGGTACTGCCGGTTGGTTTAAAGGCAAACTGATCTTTAATAGCTGCAGGCGGAATAGAAGGAAATAACCATCGTTTAACAATCATTTTTTCCAGAACCCTAGACAAAATGGGAGTGACAGAAATAGGTCTAAAATCAGACAACTGACACGGCTTAGCAACCTTAGGAACAGGAGTAACCAATGAGCACTTCCACTGATTGGGAACAATGCCTTCTGACAATGACCGAGTAAAAATATGTGCAACAATGGTGGCCAATTCCACTGAGCATTTATTGAACAGCCAACTGGGTAGGCCGTCTAGACCTGGGGCAGTAGGTTTTATTTTACTCAAAATTGGCTCAATCTCATAACTGTGTACTACAAGATCTGAGAGTGACTCATCGACAAGGTCGTGTACAGGAGGGCAAGGCTTACTGTTATCGCTAAAGGAAATACTAGCAAAGTAATCATTAACTGCATCGACATTGTTGAGCAGTGGGTGACTAGTTCCATTAGCACAGTTAACTTTCGTACGCCGGCCAACAGCCTGCCAGAGTTGCTTGGGGGTGGCGTTTGCCAGCTTATCCATAGATCTACTTCTTTCCGCAATAATAAGTGCATTTATCTTTTCAGCCAATGAATCAGCGTCTACGCGCTTGCCTCTGCGACGTAATCGGTTACGCTTTCTCAGCAAATGCTTAATAAGGGGAGTTAGGAATGGTGGATCACGTGGTCCAAGCCTAACAACATTCATGGGTAAATGTGCATGAATAGTACCAGATAACTGGGATACAAAAAGGCTGTACATTACAGAAATTTCAGATTCCATTGTAACAGAGGACCAATCAATGTTTGCAATGACATAACGCAGTTTATCTATATGATGCTCACGTTGATCAAAAACATTGACAGCAATGCGACTGTATTGGGTAAGATGGTCCAGATAAAAATCGGGTGCGGCTACAACTGCCATGTGTTTGGTTTTGATTAGGCTCTTATGTACTTTAGCAGAGAACACATCAGGTCGGTTCGTATACACCTTATCTAATATGTTATCACCGTGTGTGGACACAGTGACGATTTGTGCCAAACCATAGTCATGCTCTAGGCAATCAAGACAAAGTTGGTTAAAATCACCGGTAACGACTATAACGGGTGAGGCTTCATGGTCGACAATGTCGTCAATAGTTTTGCACAGCTCGAGAACAAATAACGCAGGGTCATATTGAGATCTGGGAGGATGATAGCAGCATGCTACAAAATAGTGCACATGACAATGACAAATCCGCAACCAAATGACCTCAAACTTATCACTAGTGTGGTAACGAGTACAGTCAAATGAATCACGAATATAAATACAAACTCCGCCACCTTTTCTTTTGAATCTATCCCTCCTAAACAAATTAAAACCAGGAATAGCCACATCATTATCGGAAATTTTGGAAGTAAACCACGATTCAGCCACTAAACCTACATCAGCATTAGACTCCTTCATATCAGATGCTAGTAGGGAAACAGCATGGGCTTTAGCAAGACTTGTAGCATTAATCAGGTACAGGACAGGCACAGTTGGTACAAAATTAGAACCTAATGCACTGTTAGTCGGCAGGAAAAGACGTAGCAGCTGGATTGAGTGACGACTGCCTCACATCAGGGCCAGGTCCAGCNGGCTGGAGTTTGTCGTTGTTTGCATCACGCGGTTTGCCACTGTTCCCAGTGTTGCCTTTCTGAGATGGCTTCGCATCACGTCGTCGTGCACTTCGTAAATTTGCACTGCCAATCCCCGATGTTATCCCAATGTCACTGTCCCAGCTACCACCACAGCAGTCTTCAGATGACAGCCCACCAGCAGCACTCGGATTAGACTTGCAAGCGTCAGCATCATCGTTGCATTCCGTGACCTGTTTACTGCGCCTCAAGCAACGCCGCTTGTAAGCGGCATCAGCTTGTTTTTTTGTGAGGTCGCGATTGAAGTAAACGTTCTGAGCTGCAGGATCCGATGACTTTCTCAGTAAAGTTGACGACTGAAGCAAATCACGAACAACTTCCGGACTGTCCAACGTGATACACAGCTTGGCATTAGGGCTTCGATTGTTCTGGCCAAGTCTGCGAATGCCAAGAATCCTGGGTTTGATGGTAAGGTGCTGCTCGCAAAAAGACTCCACACAGTTTCGAACGTCACCATTAAAGTCCAGCGCTAATCCAGACACAACAACGTTGCAGGAGCGTGCTTTTATCTGTTCTTTCTCTCGCTCCATTTCGATAACAGTACGCGAAGCAATCTCAGCAGCAATTTCCAAATTGGGTTCCACGTGGGTGTTGTTAATAACAGCTCCAGTGTCAGTAAACTGATGCAAGCTGCGAGCTTCCATTGTGTCGAGCCGTGAAACAACGTCAGCCAACTTTCGATCCACAAGGTCTGCGAGAACCGCCGTAAAGTTACCCATGACTTGTCGTATAGCCTCAGAAAGCTGTTCCGATACTTTGGCCATAATACTTTCGAGTAGTTCCGGAGTTAAATTCTTGCTCATGATGACAGTGAAGAAACTCTGAGCTTCAAGAATGGCGGTGCGATGGCGAATACAGCGGATTTTTGTAGAAAAATTAATAAAATCAACGTTTTGTTAAGAGTTAAAACATAAACAAATCCGCCCACCGGAAGCTCCAACTAAACA
>Ga0056112_1000297_pt1 | contig 15068 bp, 18 predicted proteins | sample WorMetilvaeELBA1_FD_55104 | JGI IMG/M metagenome (GOLD analysis project Ga0056112, IMG submission 55104) | Marine gutless worms symbiont microbial communities from Max Planck institute for Marine Microbiology, Germany - Olavius ilvae ELBA.1 ... | reverse complement strand
AAAGGAAAGTTCACCCAGGCGACTGCCGATAATCAGAAAAAGGTAACCGCAGTAAAGAGCGGCGCCGAGACCGATGAACCACAGGTACCATTGCAGGTCTGCGTCGCCCCATCCCTGATAAAGGGAATAGAGTCCCCCGCCGAGCATAACGATCCACGCGTTGGTAAATGCTACCTGTGAGGAGGGGATGTTATGCGGCACGTAACGGATGGCGATATCGCGCAGGGCAACGAAGAACGCACAGATGATTGGGAACACCATCGCCCATGAGGTAGATTCGGCAAATGGATTGGTAATCAGCATGACGCCACCAAATCCCACCAGGATGACTATCCATCGATCGAGTCCGACTCCTTCCTTGAGTATGACCCCGGCCAGCAGTGCGAGGAATATCGGTGATGAAAAACCGAGTGTAGACGCGACGGCGATGGGCAGTAATGACAGGCCGGTCAGGAGCATCAAGGTTGCCCCGAGTTCGAACAGGCCGCGCAGCAGGTTCCAGCGGTGCAGTACCTGGCGGTTGAAGACCGGCTGCTTGCGCACGTGCATCACGATAGCGAAAATCACGCAGATCAGGGCACCGCGCAGGAACATGATCTGGCCGACGTTAAATACCTGGGTAATATGCTTCACGATGGCGTCGTTGGTAGTGATCATCGTCATTGCGATGACCACGAACAGGGCCGCTTTCAGGTTGTTGAACTCCATGGGGCGGAGACTATCAGACCGCGCCCTGTTCCAATAGGAATTCCCGCAGGTGGGGGAGAACCCGGTCGCTGGCTTCGATCATCAGCGAATGTTTGAGTCCCTCGAGGATAACGAGGTGTGAATCGGGCAGCTTTGCGTGCATGAATTCGTTCAGGCGCGGATTGCAGCCGCCGTCGAATTCACCGGTGAGCACCAGGCAGGGGCATTTGACCTCGTGCAGCCATGGCGCCATTTCGGTGGTTGCGTAAATCCAGAACACGCTGAGGAATACGTCGGCCGGCGTATCCCTGACCTGCTGCAGGCGCGCTTCGACCTGGTCTGCATGGTTGGCGATGAAAGCATCGGTAAACCAGCGTGCGACGAAAGTAGCCAGGGTCTCCGCAATACCATTTTGTTCCATCGCATTGCCGACCGCCTACAGCTTGGCGCGATCATCCTCGCTGCGCCCGGCGGCGGTGCTGAGCAGGCCGACACTAAGCGTGTGGTCGGGGTAGGCATGGGCGTAGGCCGGCCCGATCATTCCACCCAGCGAATGCCCGGCTATGTGAATCCTGTCGTGGCCCAGCTTTTGGCGCAGGGCTTCGAGATCGTCGACCAGGCCGTCGAGTGAATAGGGCGTTGGCGCTATCGGGCTGTCGCCATGGCCGCGCAAATCGTAGCTGACGCAGGTGAAGCGGTCCTTGAGACCGTCGATTATTTCGTCCCAGGTGGTTTTACGCGAGCCAATGCCGTGCACCAGGTAGAGTGGCGGACCCTGACCCTCGATTCGATAACTGACGTCTACTGCAGCCATGATTCGAGTTTATGACGCTTTTGCCTGAGTGGCCGCAGCGTCGGCGAAATGTGGCATGACTTCCTCGGCGAAACACTGAGTCGATTCCAGCACCTCGGCCTGCTCGACACCGAAATTGACGTTCATGATAAAGCGATCGACCCCGGCCTCGGCATAGGGGGCAAGTTTATCGATCATTTCCGTCGGTGTGCAGATGGTCAGGTTTTCAGCCGTTTGCTCGACGGTCATCTTGCGCGGCAGGGGTTTGATCATGCCGCTTTCGACGATGCCGGGCCCGGTAAAGACGTTGTCAAAGCGGCTGTAGTAGTCATGCGCCAGCTGGATCTTGCGCTTGCGATCGGCCTTGCTATGGGACAGGAAAGTAACCCGTGACAGCGACAGGGTCTGGTGCGCACCCGCGTCGCCAAGCTCTTCCTTGCCGCGATTGAAAGCGTTGACCTGGTCAAGCATGTGCTGATGATCCCCGGATAGCGGTGTGGTCTGAATGTGGAAACCGCGCTTGGTGCAATGATAAATGGCTTCGGGAACCAGTACCGCCATCATGATCGGAATATCGCTAACCGGTCGCGGCATGATCGTCAGTGGATCGAACTGATAGTATTTACCGTCCCAGCTGACCTCTTCCTCGGCGAGTAACGCCTGCAGCACGTTCAGCGATTCGTCGAATTTTTCACGACTGGTTTCCAGTGGCACGCCCATACGTTTCATCTCAAAGCCAAAAGCGCCACGACCGACGCCAACCATGAGTCGCTGGTCGGTAAAGATATCGGCACAAACTAGTTCGCCGGCGAGAATGCGCATGTCATGTAAAGGCAGCACCGAAACCGCGGTGATAATTTTGACGTTTTCAGTCTGGCTGGCAATCTTGACCGCGAACTGCAGCGGTGCGGGCATCATCAATATGTTGATCAGGTGATGTTCGGTAATGCCCACTGATTCATAGCCGCACCGATCGGCACAGCGAGCCTGCTCGAGCATGTCGCGGTATACGCGGTCCCCGCCATAAGATTTATCTGGGTAATAGGCCGATAGCTGGATACTGAAGTGCATGGGGCGCCGCTCTACGGTGAATTTGGCGATATTTTCTTACAAACGAGTAAGATTGACTATCGAAATATTGGGCCGCAGTTTTTTGTTCACACCCGGAAAACTCGCGCAGCCCTGTGGGGTTCTATAGTCATCCCCGCGCAAGCGGGGATCTTGTAACGGTGGCGTTTCGAGATTCCCGCTTGCGCGGGAATGACTTTTATTTTAACTGGGGGCCATTACTTTCTGGCCCTGGATTACTGTGGGTTACTACGCCCGGATGTCAGCCGGATTGAACTGCAATAATTTTCCCCTGCCTGTAGAATTGGGCATCGCTTAACGAAAATGAGGCGACTGAGATGGTAAAGCTGCCACCGGTGCTTGGCCGAATTCTTTGCTGGCTTGGATTTCATGATTTTCGTGTTGTTAACGTGACGTTTGGATTTGGCACCGATGGTGTCGAAAAGGATGTTTGCCGGCGATGTGGTGCCACCAGGGTGCGCAAGGCATGAAGCAGCCATAAAGGTTACCAACCATGCCCGGGTACAGGGGCTAGTTGCGATGCTTATAGTCCTTGGCCAGACATATACGCGCCAGTTTCTGCGATTTATTGACTTCCTCGGGCGTCATTTCCATTTCAACCGCGTCGAGATTTGAAAAGGCATCTTTATATCCGTTTGAGGCAGCAATAATCCACCACATATGCGCGTGGATACGGTCTTGCAGTCTTTGGTACACGGAACCGAGGTTATACTGGGCTTCCGCGGTCCCCTGGTTGGCCGCCTGTCGGTACCATTCGATAGCAGCCTGGTCGTCCCGGGGTACACCTTTACCTTCAGCGTAGATTGAGCCCAGGCCGTTCTGTGCCAGGACATGCCCCTGGCCGGCAGCCAGTTTGTACCACTTAATGGCTTCATCGTAATCCTGTTTAACATTGAAACCATGGTCATATATCAAACCCATTTTAAACCGGGATTCTGCATCCCCTTGCTCGGCAGCCAGCCTGAACTGCGCCGCGGAGTATCCTTGTTCGGCCGCGAGATGAAACCACTTGAAGGCAGCCCTGTAATCCCGGCTAATGCCCTTTCCCTGGCAGTACATCGAACCCAGCGTGAACTGTGATTTATCGTCACCCTGATCGGCTGCCAGTTGCAACCACTTCAACGCTTCCGGATAGTCTTGCTTAACGTCAATGCCATCGTGGTAGGCTGCACCCAGAAGACTCTGTGCAATAACCAATCCATTGCTGGCCGCCTGGCGATACCACTCGAAGGCAGCTTCGAGGTCGCGGTTAACGCCCAGTCCTTTTGCGTACATGTCTCCAACGATGAACTGTGCCCTGGCAAAACCCTGGTCAGCCGCCAGTTTTGACCACTTGAACGCGGCCTGGTAGTCCTGGGCGCCGCCTTTGCCGTGATAAAACATTAAACCCAGCAGGTACTGGGCCCTGTGATTGCCTTCGCTGGCGGCTGACAGCCACTCTTTTTTTTGCGGTCTCGTAGTCACTGCTTCGGTATGCATCCAGTCCTTTCCTGAAATCTGCAAAAACAACAATGCCCGATTGAAGGAAAAATACAAACACAACTAAGAGTAGCTTTTTCACCCGATTATGATGCCAAACGGTCGAGCTCAATGAAGGCCGGGTCTGCAAGCGGGTCAGCGAGTAATTGTTTCCTATACTGTTAACAAATACCCCTGACCCGGATCTAAATGGTTGCACTGGTGCTACTCTGGGTCAAGAATACCGGTAAAATTTTTTATCTTCATGGAACGGACCGCGATAATGCTGCCGTTTCATTTTCATGGGATGCGATGCTCTCAACGGGCATGGAGTTTATTAATGAGTCAAGACAGCGTGAACAAGTCAATCCTGGTGTTGATGGTGATTTCGATTTCAGCACTCTTCTTTTCAATGATTTCCCAGTTTTTGATGGCGATTTTCATGGCCGGATTGTTCAGCGCACTGGCGCGTCCCGTTTACCGGCGCCTGCGAATCTGGTTCGGGGGACGAAGGCACCTGGCTTCGGCGACCACGATGTTGCTGATGATAGTAGTGGTATTGATTCCGGCAATGCTACTGGTCGGGATTATTGTGGGGCAGGCAATAGATGTCGGCCAGTCGGTTACCCCCTGGGTCAAGCAATATATTAATCAGCCCGACAGGATTACTGCCTATCTGCAGCACCTGCCTTTTTATGAGCAGGTGGTACCCTACCGCGAAATAATCCTCGAAAAAGCGGGGCAACTGGTTGGATCAATCAGCAAACTGATTGTGAACGGGCTGTCCTCGGCCACGCTTGGCACGGCGACCTTCCTGTTCATGACCTTCGTATTCCTGTACACGATGTATTTTTTCCAGATGGAGGGGGTAAAGTTCATCAGGAAGATTCTCTATTACCTGCCGTTGGCCAGTGATGATGAAAACCTGATGCTGGAAAAGTTTACTTCGGTAACGCGGGCAACCTTAAAAAGTTCTTTGTTGATCGGAACATTGCAAGGCGGCCTTGCCGGCATCGCTTTTGCGGTGGTGGGTATAGACAATGCGGTGTTCTGGGGTTCGGTCATGGCCGTGCTGTCGATCATACCGAGTATCGGCTCGGCACTGATATGGGGTCCGGCCTGCATAATCATGATTATGCAGGGCAGCGTCGGTGCTGGCATAGGACTGCTGGCTTTTTGCGGTCTTATTGTTGGCAGTTTAGATAATGTGTTGCGACCGATCCTCGTGGGTAAAGACACTAAAATGCACGAACTGATGATTTTCTTCGGCACTCTCGGTGGCATCATGATGTTTGGTATTTCGGGTATTATTATCGGTCCGTTGATTGCGTCGTTGTTCGTAACGATCTGGGAGCTTTATGGCGTCGCGTTCGGTGATTTTCTGCCGGAGGTTTATTACAGGAAGCCTGTTCCTAAAGCGGCCATTAAGGAGCCAGCGGAGGAGTAAGACCGCGTTGGAAAAGACTACCTGAGTGGATGCTGGCGGCTAGATAAGGGCAGGGTTCAGAGCGATGCGATTGCCGGTGTCTGCGCTCGTCGCCGGGATGATCTCGATAACATTGCCCAGCGCCTGCCGAATTTCGCCCAGGGTAGGATAGTAGTTGCCGTAGGTTCCTGCCTTGCGGGAACATATCAGCGACTGCACGTCGGGCTGGTCGGGTGATGTCAGTTTCATGTTCACGCGGTAAAGGTAATAGCTCGGTATGCGATCCATGATCCAGTCCCTGTCCCTTGATACCCGGGTAAAGGAAAATCCGGTCGTCGGGGTTGCATAGAAATCCGGTCTGGAATAGGAGTTTTCGGTTACCTCGAGTTGATTGCGAACGCTGACAACCTCGAATTTTCCCGCTGCGACGGATGTTACATAATCGGCCCCCATGTCGGGATTGTAGACATGCAGGCGACAATAGATTGTCCATCGGTCGAGTTCGGTCTTCGCAATTTGCCTGCCGCCCTGAAAATAAATTCGACTGTAGTTTGGTAGCGAATCGTAGCTTTCATTGATCTGTATCGTGGCGCTGTGACTAACAGGGGGTACGGTCGGCGTGCGCCCGGAACAACCGGCCATCAGCAGGAGTAAAGAAATGGTAAACAGATACTGGCGCATAGTCATATGATTCCAGTTTGCAGGAACAAGTTCCAGTGGCGATTACTCATGCAGGTCATGGCAATACATAGGAACACCGCGCAAAATTAGGGTTACCATGACAGTCATTTCGCGCCATTGCTTGTACACCGGTAGTAACCACGAGGCAGTTATGCAAATTCTGGTCGCGCCCGGCTTTGTTAACCATATTGCGGGGAGCGCTCGTGTTCGAGATGGTGCTGGTCGTGTATGTGGCGCTGTCACAAAAGCGCAGGCCAGGATGACTCAAGGGAGGCTTGCTGGTGGCTATCTATGCCGGTTATATTGCCAGTTGCCTGATGTTATGAAGGTGAGGAGCCTCCAAATAATGCTTTCCAGAAAAGCGAAGGAATCGATCAAGGTTGCGTTGGCGATGACCATCGCCTACGGCATCTCGCTGTCCCAGGACTGGGACAGGCCATACTGGGCCGGATTCGCGGTTGCATTTGTCAGCCTTGCATCGATTGGGCAATCGATGAACAAGGCCGCCTTGCGCATGTTCGGCACGCTGGTAGCGATGGTGGTGGCGCTGATCTTCATCGCATTGTTCGCGCAGGAGCGCTGGGCTTTTATCCTGACCCTTTCCGTCTATGCCGGTTTTTGCTGCTACATGATGAGTGGCAGCAAGCACGCCTATTTCTGGCAGGTGTCCTGCTTCGTAGTGCTGGTAATCTGTTTCGACGCGGGACCGGATCCGGTTGACGCATTCGATACCGCGACATTGCGTGCCCAGCAGACCGGACTGGGTATCCTCACCTACAGCCTGATAGCGATTTTTCTCTGGCCCAGTCACAGCATTAGCGCGTTCAACGCCGCTGCCACCGAACTGGCTCGCACTCAGAACCAGTTTTACCAGTCCTGTCTTGGCCTTGCGCACGGGCAGGGGGATGTAGCGGAGGTGCGGCGCCTGAGTGCTCTCGGAGTCCAGGCCAAAACCCACTTTGACCAGTTGCTGGATGCGGCGGAGATCGATAGCTCTGATGTCTGGGAATTACGGCGACCCTGGCGGCGCTATCAGCAACAGCAGATGAAACTGATGCAGGCCCTGGAGCGCTGGCGTGAAAGCCTGGCCGAGGTGGAGGCGCTGCATTTGAGACGATTATTGCCAAATCTGGAGACATTCGGTGTCGAAATTGACGGTCGCCTGGCGCAGATCGTCCAAATGCTGGACGATCATGCCGCGCAGCGGGTGCCACAAAGTCAAGAACTTTCTTTTGACAAAGATGCGTTGCGAAGGCTGCCCCACTTCCACCGGGCCACTGTTGTGGTCGCTCGAGCGAACATGCAGCAACTTGAGCAGTTGACCCGATCGCTATTCGAAACGGTCAGCGAACTCAAGGGATTTGGCGCAACAACTGTCACGCTAGACCCACCACGCTCGCCGGCAGCTCTGTTTCTGCCGGACCTGGATCGTCTGGCGAATGCAGTTCGCTACATGTCGATTTTGTGGATGGCCTGGCTCGCGCTGATTTACGTTAATGATTTGCCCGCGGGGGTTGGCCTGGTGAGTATTGCCGGCTCGCTCGGGATAGCCATCGCGAACATGCCACAGCTCTCTGTTGCGAAACTGGTTGCGCCGTCCGCCAGCGGTGTTCTGTTTGCCGCCATCCTTTATATATTCCTGATGCCGACATTGTCGAGCTTTATCGGCCTCGGCCTGATGATATTCGCCGCGACTTTTGCAATCACCTATGTATACTCGGAGCCACAACAAATGCTCGGCAGGGCATTGGGGTTGGCCATGTTTGTTACAATTGCCTCAATTTCCAACCAGCAGAGCTACAATTTTCTCAGTGTCGCCAACACGGCGATGATGTTTCCGCTGATATTCCTGGTTTACGCGACTACCGCATACTTTCCCTGGTCACCGCGCCCGGAGCGGCGCTTCATGCGTCTGCTCTGTCGTTTCTTCCGCAGCAGCGAATACCTGATGTCGACCACGCGCTGGGATCCGGCCCACCGCACAACCCGACTTGAACGCTGGAAACAGGCGTTTCATGCACGCGAAGTGGCGACACTGCCGGCTAAACTCGGTAGCTGGACGCCGCACCTCGATGACTGGGCACTGTCCAGCACCTCGAAGGAGCAGGTGCAGACCCTGATGACCAGCCTGCAGTTGCTGAGCTATCGCATGGAACGACTGCTGGGGGAACGCGAAAAGCTGCAGGCACCATTTCTGGTGGAACAATTGCTCGAGGACATGCGCGCCTGGCGAATCGGTATACAGGCTTCCTTTCAGCGACTGGCAGAGACTCCCGCTGCCGTGGAGCAGGAGGTGATGCGTGAACGGCTGGACCGCACACTGGACGAACTGGAAGCGCGGATAAAGGAGGTCGTGGACAATATACCCGACGCTCAGTACAGTGAACGCGACGCCGAAAGCTTCTATCGTCTGCTGGGCGCCTACCGTGCGGTGTCAACAGCCCTGGTAGACTATGCCGGTAACGCGACTGCTATCGACTGGTCTCTGTGGCAGCAGGAGCGTTTTGTATGAAGGAGTTTTTGTAACCGTGCTGACACCTGTTCCACACGAGTTTGCCATTGGCGGGGTTTATCTCCCGCCGATGCTAATCGCTGCATTCGTGGGTATACTGGCGGCACTGATGACGACTCGCCTGCTCAATCGTTACCGCCTGTTGAAGTATTTTTTCTATCCACCATTGGTGTCACTGGCGTTGATGATTATTTATACCGTTTTCATCGGGACATCTGTGATTGGAGCATAGTTAAGTGAAACTGTTCTTTAAATATCTACTGACTGGCCTGGTTGTTCTGATTGCAGTAGTTGCGGTATTACTCAAGTACTGGGACTACGTCGTGAATCCCTGGACGCGGGACGGCCAGGTGCGGGCCGAGGTTATACAGATCACGCCACGGGTATCTGCCCCGATCATCAAGCTGGCGGTAAAGGATAACCAGTTCGTCAGGGCGGGTGACTTGCTGTTCTCGCTCGACCCGAGGACTTTTCGGGCCGACCTGAAAAGTGCACAGGCGAGTTACGATAAAACCGGTGACAGCTATCTCGGCCAGGAAAAACAGGTCGAGGCGGCAGAAGCGTATGTGGACGTTGCGAGAGCGGCATTGTTGCAGGCACGCAGCGCCATCACTGAAGCTGAATCTCAGATTGCAAAGAACAAGGCCGAGTACGAGCGCCAGCAAGAGTTGCTGCCGCAAAAGGCGACCTCGGAAAAAGCGGTGGAGCGTGCCAGGGCCAATTACGAGGTCTCGGTACAGAAGCGCAAAGGCGCCGTCGCCAGCCTGGCTCAGGCGAGGGCATCGCTAGCACAGTCGCAGGCCGACCTGGCGGAGACTCGCGCCAACCTGAGTGCGGCGGGTGACGCCAATGCCAGTATTCGCGAAGCGCGTGCGGCGGTGGAGACGGCGGAGTTGAACCTGGAATTCACCGAGATCAGGGCGCCGGTGAATGGATACGTGACCAATCTCGAATTACAGCTAGGCAGCCAGGCAGTTGCCAACCAGCCGGCACTGGCACTGGTGGATGTGGACAGTTTCTGGATCGACGCTTATTTCAAGGAAAACACTATCGAAGATATGGGTGCGGGTGACAGGGCCATCGTTACCTTGATGTCCTACCCCGATAAACCGATTGAAGCTACCGTGGATAGCCTGGGCTGGGGTATCGCACAGGACGACGGCAGTACCGGTGATGACCTGCTGCCCAATATCAGCCCGACCTTCGAATGGATTCGCCTGGCCCAGCGCGTACCGGTGCGCATTCACCTTGGTGAATTACCTGAAGGCGTTGCGCTGCGCGTTGGAACGACGGCCTCGGTACTGGTGATGACCGATACCACGGGAGACGGTCATGACAAATCGGTGCCGGCCGTACCGAAAGCCCTGCAGTGAGGCTGCATAAGTGAGCCGTATTCTGAAAGTCGCAGGCTTCGCACTATTGTCAGCCCTGATCGTCTCCGGCTGCGTGCAGCTGGGACCTGATTATGTGGAGCCCGCCGCCGTCGTCGAAACCGACTGGCTCGAAATCGATAAACAGTATTTTTCAACCGTGTCAGCGGCCGGCCCCAGGTGGTGGGAAACGACCTTCAATGACCCCGACCTTAACTGGCTTGTCAACAGCGCACTACAACAAAACCTGACCCTGCGCTCTGCCGCGCTTCGCGTGTTGCAGGCACAGCAGCAACTGGCGATTGCCATCGGCAACCAGTATCCGCAACAGCAGGCGATCGATGGCGAGGTTTCGCGGCAGAAATCCTCTGCCATAACCTTCAATGAATACAGTCTCGGCTTCAACCTGAGTTGGGAGGCCGATGTCTGGGGCCGTTTCAGCCGCTAGGTGGAATCATCCGCGGCCCAGCTCGATGCCAGTGTGGCCAGTTACGACGGTGCCCTGGTGTCGCTGGTTTCCCAGGTCGCGCAAAATTATATTCTGATTCGCACTTTCCAGCGTCGTATCGAAGTCGCCAATGCAAACATCGCAGCCCAGCAGGAAAGTTTACGTATCACCCAGGCCAAACTGAATGCAGGGGAAGTCAGTGAGCTGGACGCCGATCAGGCCGAGACGCTGGTCTATAACAGCATCGCAACTCGAATCGGGCTGGAATTATCGCTGCAACAGTTAAAAAATTCACTGGCCGTTCTGTTGGGCGAGCCCCCGCAGAGTTTCCGTTACCTGCTTGACGACAAAGGCGAAATTCCATCGGTAGAGGCGAGTGTCGCGCTGGGTATGCCGCAGGATATTATCCGCCGGCGACCCGATATTCGTGTCGCAGAAAGACAGCTGGCCGCACAAAGCGCACAAATCGGTTTCGCCATCACCGAGCTGTACCCGAGCTTTTCGCTAGGTGGTGCGATAGGTACCAGGGCAGAAGAGTCTGACGATCTGTTTGAAAACGATTTTGAAACCTGGAATTTATCTGCCGGTTTTAACTGGAATATCTTTAACTATGGTCGTCTGAGGAGCAATGTCAGGCTGCAGGACGCGCGCTTCCAGCAACTGCTGAGTGATTACCGTAATACGGTCGTGCAGGCCCAGGGTGATGTCGAGAACGCCATTGTCGCCTACCTGAAATCACATGAGCAGCTCGCCGCGTACGAAACGGCTGTAAAGGCATCACAAAGAGCGGTTGACACGGCAACGATTCAGTATCAAGCCGGGCAGATTCAGTTTAATACACTGCTTTCAACCTTGACCGATAACGCGCAACAGCAGGACGTGTACGCGGCAACGCAGGGCAGTGTAAACACTAACCTGGTGCAGGTTTACCTGTCGCTGGGTGGCGGTTGGGAAATCCGCGGCACGCGCAACCCGGTCGACCTGCTTCCGGCAACCACGAAGGACGAGATGAAGCAGAGAACTGATTATTGGGACGGGTTGTTGCAGTAATTTTTAGCGGAGTTGAATTATGTTCATGAACATACTTCTTCGTGCTTTTTTGCTGCTGGTGACCTGCGGCATGCATCTTTTGGGTATGATTTTCGTGATGCGTCTGCTGCATCTGGAAGACGGCCCTATGAGAGCGCGGCTGGTGCGAGTACGCGCCTACCTGGTCGGTGAAGTGATGCTGGTGATGGCCGGTATCTCAATCCTGGAAGCGTTGCTATGGGCGGCCGTCTACCTGACACTGGATGAGATTGAGAGCCTGGAGCAGGCATTTTACTTTTCGATGGTCACCTTCACCACGCTCGGCTACGGCGATATCGTTCTCGATCAAAGCTGGCGCTTACTTGCGTCCTTCCAGGCGGCCACCGGGATTCTCATGTTTGGCTGGACCACGGCTATTCTCATTGCCGTCGTGCAACATTGTTATTTTGGTAGGAAATTAACAGACCACTCCGAGTAGTGAAATTGATCGCCGCGACCATGAACCCGCCCAGCCCATGCCGCTGACCTTTAGCGGGTCATCCGTTTTCAGACTTACTCATCAAAAGAGATGAAATTGCACCATTTCCGCCTCGTTTTTTAACCTGAATTTTGCTGAAAACCCGTTTGCTGCATCGCCTTGATGGACGAGGGAAATCGAAGATTGACCGGTATCAATATCCCCGGCATTTGACTGGCACTCGCTGGTAATGATGGATAAAATGATTCTTTGGCAACTGAACCTTCACGCCGGATTTCCGGGGATTCGAACGATGGATTTGATAACTTTTGGAGAGGAGATACCTGATGCACAATAAGTTAAGCTCGATGATACACCTGATCGGGTTTTTAGCCCTGCTTTGACTTTTGCTGGGCAGGCCGCGGGCCTGGATGGAAAAGCGAACCTGGTGTGTGCTGCGGTCGATGTGATTGCCTGTACTAACGGACCTGGATGTCGTGAAGGCAGTGCTAACAGTTTCGAACTGCCGCAGTTCATGTTTGTCGATTTCAAAAACCAGCGGATTCATGCGACCGACGAAACCGGTATCGATATCGTTTCACAGATCAGAAATTCAGAGATTACCGAACAGCAAATCATTCTTCAGGGAACAGAAAACCATCGTGGCTGGAGTGCTACCATCGATAAAACCAATGGGAAAATGACCATCGCTTCATTGGGGTCGGGTGCCAGTTTCATGATTTTCGGCGCCTGCACAGATCGTTAACCAGGGAGAATAATCATGTCGATCAAAACTAATATTGTTAGCTGTGTCGCAGCCGTGTTGCTGGCCGCGGCTTTTACCGTGAGCCCGCCCGCGCGGGCCGGAGAGGCGGGCGCTTTTATCGGCGGTATGGTGACCGCCAAAGTATTGAATAATATGGAGCGCAGAACTGAGGCGGAGGAACGCCAGGCCTACAACTCATCACGACAGGCGGCGCCTGCACCCGCCCCGGCCCCGGCTCCAGCCCCCGCGGCGCAAACACCACAACAGCGGCTTGACCAGCTGGACAAGCTTGCCGCCGGTGGTTACATCACGCCCGAAGAATACAAGGCAAAAAGACAGTCCATTATTGATAGCATGTAGCGATGACCGCACTGCTGTTGCATGAATCGCGCCTGGTAAAGAGAGTCTGTCATGAATGACGACTCACCCGACGCTGGCAATAGTGTCGGGAATTCAATACTACTGATTGCGAGTGCTGTTATCGTTCTTGGTGGCGCGACGCTGGCTTCCGCTATTGTCGTGCCGTTTCTGTTGTCGGTGTTCATCACCATTATTCTGCTGGTGCCTGTCGAAGCGCTGATGCGTAGAGGCGTTCCAACCTGGCTGTCGCTGTTTATTGTAGTGGCCGTCATGCTGGTATTTTTTGTCGCTATTTTTATTATTGTCGGCTCTGCGGGAACTGCTTTTACCGCCGATCTGCCGGGTTACCAGGCCCAGCTGCAGACCTTGATCGCGAATGTCTCGGCGTGGTTTGATGCACGCGGTGTCGAAGTCAGTGCTTCCGGATTGAGAGACCTGCTCAATCCGGAACGGATTGTTAGCTTCTTTCAGAATTTCATCGGAAATATCGGTAATGCGCTCAGCAATATTATGCTGATCTCTTTTACGGTCATATTTATGTTGACCGATACCAATCTGATCAAGCGGAAGCTGGCCTGGCACCAACAGCAGCACAGCGCAGTAGAAGGACAACTCGGCAGCTTATCCGATCTCGTAGTCCTGTTAAGCACCTATACCAAGATCAAGGCCGCGGTCAGCTTGTTGACCGGCATCCTGATATGGCTGGGGTTATCGTTACTGGGAATAAAGTACCCCGTACTCTGGGGGCTGCTGGCATTTTTGCTGAATTTTATTCCGACTATTGGTTCAATTATTGCGGCGTTTCCGGTTTTGCTATTGGCGTTGTTGAGTCTTGACCCGGTACTACTGATGATGATTGTCGCGTTATACCTCGGGGTTAACATTGTCGTGGGTAATTTGATTGAACCGGTCTGGATGGGTGACGAAGTGGGCCTGTCGACACTTATTGTTTTTCTTTCCATGGTCTTCTGGGGGTGGTTGTTTGGTCCTGTCGGTATGTTCCTTTCCGTACCGCTGACGATAGCCCTTAAATTTCTTGCGTTAAGGAACCCGGACACCCTGTGGCTTGCGGTACTGCTCTCTAATAAGGTTGAAAAGAGCGCCGCTGGTGAAACTCCCGACGCGGTTGCATGAGGCGATTTAACAATGACTAACCCTGGTATAAACGAAGAAATTGAAGAGATAGGTTCCCAGCTGAACGATATAAAACAACAGCGTAAGTCCCGCAAAAAACAGGCCAGGAGCAAGGTTGATACAGCTGATGAAGCGCCGCAGGCGGAAGCTGACAGCGATATTTCCGATGAGGAACTGTCCGCGTTAAAAGCGATGCTCGCCGAGTTCGATGCCGAGGAACTGATCGATACGGTGTCGACGCATGCCAAAGCATGGCTGGGCACATTGAACGAAGATCTCAAGCACACCAAACCCAGCACGCTGTTAACGGTGTTCGGGCTCGGGGTGATTGTCGGTCGGCTAACAAAGTGAGAAGAACAATGTCCGATAGCACTTTCAAATTGCAACTGCTGGTCAGAGCCGAGCTGGCCCTGACCAAAATCTACGCCCGGCGTTCCCTGTTCAGGGCGGCCTCTGTAGCCGCGGCCCTGGCTTTTGTATTGCTGGGCCTGGGGATGCTGAATTATGCGGCCTATCTCAGTCTGCTCGAGCAGCATACGCCCGGCGTTGCGGCATTGCTGGTGGCCTCGGCGGATGCTGCCTGTGCCGTAGTTATCATATTTATCGGCAGCAAGCTGGGTCCGTCCGATGCCGAGGAGGCGATGGCGAAGGAAATTCGCGATATGGCCTACAACGAAGTCGGTAAGGATGTCGAAGAAGTAAAACAGAGAATCGATCAGCTCGCCAATGAAGTGAAAAGTATCAGGGCCGGGGTGTCTACCGCGATGGGTGCAATCAGGTTTTTTGTGAGTATGTTGAGCAAAACCGCTAAAAAGCCACCGGAAGGTAAATGATTGGTGGGTCTCCGTGGTATTTACT